>FLNX01004376.1_pt1 | contig 62285 bp, 49 predicted proteins | sample 1140341 | NCBI WGS metagenome assembly FLNX01 (sample SAMEA3878208, study PRJEB12797) | bioreactor metagenome | biome: Moose rumen | place: Sweden | collected 2011-10
GCCGACGCCTACATCGTCAAGCCGTTCAACATGGACATCCTCCGCCAGACCATCATCAACTTGATACAACGGACACGTACTCTGCGCCTAAAATACGAGCACACCGACCAACTGGAAGGAAAAACCCCACCCCAATCTGTTAAGTCGCCCGACGAGAAACTTCTTGCCAACATCATGAAGGCCATCAACGACCATCTGGACGACGAGAACCTGACGATGGACCTGATAGCCGGTGAGGTGGGGCTCAGCCGTGTCCACCTGAACCGCAAGATGAAAGACCTAACGGGTCAGACTCCACACGACTTCATCCGCAAGGTGCGCCTGAAGAAGGCCTCAGAACTACTTGCCAGTGGCAAGATGAATGTATCAGAGGTCACTTACACCTGTGGATTCTCCAGCCCCACCTCCTTCTCAGCCCTCTTCAAGAAGTTCTACGGTGTATCCCCCAGCCAGTATTACAAGTCTAAAACGGAATAGGTTATTCCTTATTTGTCCATAAAAAAAGAAAAAGGCAAGGATTGTGTGTGGAATCCTTGCCTGTATGTATGAAAGAGATGGTGAGTCAGAAAGGAAGGGGACCGCTGTTGTCGTAGTTGTCGAAGGGAGACTGGTCGCCTTGTCCGTTAGGCTGATCGCCATTGACCCTACTGGCGAGGATTTCTCCCCCATTGTCACCTCCACCTTCCTGTTTGCGACGACCTAAACGGCTGTCCTCCGGGTTCTCGAAACGGGTGAACTCACCACGGAAGGTCAGCAACACATCACCTGTAGCACCCTTACGATGCTTGGCAATGATGATCTGCGCCATGCCATGCAGGTCACGACCGTTATCATCCTGATAGATATGATAGTATTCCGGACGATGGACGAAGAGTACCATATCCGCATCCTGCTCGATGGCTCCCGACTCACGCAAGTCGGAGAGTTGCGGACGTTTTCCTTCCAAGCCCTCGCGGCTCTCCACACCACGGTTCAACTGTGACAGGGCGATGATAGGGATATCCAACTCCTTTGCCAAGCCTTTCAAGGAACGGCTGATGGTAGACACCTCCTCCTGGCGACTGGAGAAACGCATGCCGTTGGCATTCATCAACTGCAGGTAGTCAATCATGATAATCTTCACACCATGCTCACGAACCAGTCGGCGAGCCTTCGTACGCAACTCAAATACTGAGAGACCTGGTGTATCATCCACATAGAGCGGAGCACCTAACAAGTTATTGACACGTTTATCCAAACGGTCCCACTCATCAGGATGCAATTGTCCGTTCAGGATCTTAGAGCCTTGTATCTCACAGACATTAGATATCAGACGGTTCACTAACTGTGTGTTGCTCATCTCCAGCGAGAAGAAAGCCATCGGCACCTGATAGTCGGCAGCGATATTCTTTGCCATAGAGAGGGCGAATGATGTCTTACCCATCGCAGGACGACCAGCGACAATCACCAAGTCAGAAGGTTGCCAGCCACTGGTGATGTCATCCAGTTTATGAAAACCCGTCGGCACACCCGTCAGACCATCTTTATTCTGAGCAGCCTTTTGGATAACATCCACCGCGTTCTTGATGACAGGGTCGATCTGCGTATAGTCCTTCTTCATGTTCTTCTGCGAGAGTTCGAAGAGGGAGCCTTCCGCCTCCTGCATCAGATCATCAATATCTATGGTCTCGTCGAAAGCCTTTGTCTCGATGAAACTGGCGTAGGATATCAACTGACGGGCCAGGAACTTCTGGGCGATGATACGGGCATGGTACTCAATATTCGCCGAGGAGGCTACCCGTGAGGAGAGTTCCATCACATAGGCAGGACCACCCACATCCTCCAAGTCACCTTGTTTCGCAAGTTGCTCAGTCACCGTCCATACATCGACAGGCTGCTCCTTCATCTCCAAGTCACGGATCGCCTCATACACTTTCTGGTTACGAGGCTCATAGAAACTCTCAGGATAAAGCATCTCACAAACCACGGTATAGGCATCCTTGTCAATCATCAAGGCACCCAGTACGGCACGTTCTATCTCCGTAGCCTGTGGCTGCACATGGGCATAGGTGTTGTCAGTCTGTTGTGTTCTGCGCGTTCTGCGCTGGTTATTATCTGGCATATTCTTTTCTTTTTTTATTCATTATACTATAGTTACTATAGGCACTATAGGCACTATAGGCACTATAGTCACTATAGTTATTATAGTGACTCGCACTCTTTCAGCCAAAGTGCACTGGAGGCATCACTTGGCATACGCCAGTCACCACGTGGTGATAGACTGACACTACCAACCTTAGGACCATCAGGCAGACAGGAACGCTTGAACTGCTGGTTGAAGAAGCGACGACAGAATGTCGTCAGCCATTTCTTGATTGTCTTGTTGTCGTATTGCTCGCCAAAGGCATGGCATGCCAGGAAAAATATCTTCTTGGGACGGAAACCGAAACGCAGGAAGTAATAGAGGAAGAAGTCATGCAACTCATAAGGTCCAACCAAGTCTTCTGTCTTCTGTTTTATATTACCTTCCGCATCAGCAGGTGTCAACTCTGGCGAGATCGGGGTGTCGATGATGTCCGACAATGTCTCCTGCTGTGCTTTGAACTGTGGCAACTGAGCCACATAACGGATAAGATACTGGATGAGCGTCTTAGGAATACCTGCGTTGACACCATACATTGACATATGGTCTCCGTTATACGTAGCCCACCCAAGGGCAAGTTCTGAGAGGTCACCCGTACCCACCACCATCGCATTGAGTTGGTTGGCAAGGTCCATCAGTATCTGCGTCCGCTCACGAGCCTGTGAGTTCTCGTACGTCACGTCATGCTTCTTCATATCATGACCGATATCCTCGAAATGCTGGGTCACCGCCTTGGCAATAGAGATCTCCATCTGTGAGATATTCAAAGTCTGCATCAGTGTCGTGGCATTATCATGAGTACGGTCCGTCGTACCAAAACCTGGCATGGTAATACCCACAATTCCCTTGCGGTCGAGTCCTAACTTATCGAAGGTACGGACACACACCAACAAGGCGAGTGTAGAATCAAGTCCTCCGCTGATGCCTACCACTACATGCTGGCAATTAGTATGCACCAGTCGTTTGGCAAGTCCTGCTGTCTGGATATTCAATATCTCCTCACAGGTCGATGCCATATTCTCATCAGTAGGAATGAAGGGGTGAGGATTGACCTTACGTAACATCTGGAAATCAGGGAGTTCTACGGGCTTACACTCAATGACCACAGCCTTTGCCTCTCGCTGTGCATTGATAAAAGTGGAGTTCGTATGACGCTCGGTTCGCAGTCGCTCCACATCAATCTGAGTGACCTGCATCTGAGGCTGGAAGGAATAACGCTCACCCTCTACTAAAAGGTGACCATTCTCGAAAATCATCGCATTGCCGCCATAGACAACATCCTGTGTCGACTCACCAAAACCACATGAGGCATAGACATAGCCACTGATAGTACGGGCGCTCTGCTGTGCCACCAAGGAACGCAGATAGTTGTGCTTTCCTATCAGTTCATCACTTGCAGAACAGTTCAGGATGATATCTGCCCCAGCCATGGTCAGGTTGTTGCTGGAAGGTATTGGCGCCCATACATCCTCACAGATCTCCACGCCGAATTTCACGCCATCCGCCGTCTGGAACACCTTAGGCTCAGCGGACAAGTTGATATGGGCTCCTGCCAAATACAGGTCTGTGGGATTCAAGTCCTGTGCCGAGGCAAACCAACGCTTCTCATAGAACTCGTTATAATTAGGCAGATAGGTCTTGGGCACCAATCCCAACAGGTTGCCACTCTGGATGACAGCGGCACAGTTGAGTAAAAGTCCTCCTGCCTGCACAGGGATACCAATCACACAGATGACGTTCAGTTTACGCGTGAAGTCCAACAGCATCATCAGTCCCTCTTCTGCCTTCGACAGCAACAACTGCTCCTTGAAAAGGTCCTGACAACTATATCCCGTAATGGCAAGTTCCGGGAGACAGAGAATCTCCACCCCCTGCCCTTCCGCATTGGCTATCAACTTCTCTATTTCAAGAACGTTATATTCGACATCGGCAACTTTAACGGCAGGTACTGCTGCTGCCACGGTAATCAGTCCATGTTTCATATTTGATTGTTTATTTCGTTATTTCGATATTTCTGTATTTCGAGACTATGGAATCAACAGCGACGAGTCACCGTAACTCAGGAAACGGAAATCGTGAGACAAGGCGTAGTCGTAGATGCGGCGCCAGTCGCCCTTCACAAAGGCACTCACCAACAGCAACAGCGTAGACTGCGGCTGGTGGAAGTTGGTGACAAGCATCTTGACGATATGATAGTCATAACCCGGGGCTATGATAATCTGTGTGGAGGAATGCAACACCGTCAGCGCATGACGGTCCATCCAGTCAAGCAATGCCTGAAGGACAACTCTTACATCTTTCTTCTTACCGTTACCATCGTACGGCTCCCACTGGTTGACATGCAACTGCTCTTCAAGAATGCCTGGGTTCTCCATCACTTTCAGTCCCATATAGTAGAGACTTTCCAAGGTCCGCACACTGGTAGTGCCGACGGCTATTGCCTCTCCATCATGGGCTATGAGTCGTTCGATGGTATGACGATGAACAGCGATATACTCGGTATGCATCGGGTGCTCCCCTATCGTCTCACTCTTCACCGGGCGGAAGGTGCCTGCTCCCACATGCAGCGTCAGTTCCTCACGCTCTATGCCATGGGCATCAATATCGGCAAGGACACGCTCTGTGAAGTGTAGCCCTGCGGTCGGTGCGGCAACACTACCCTTAATCTTAGAGTAGACGGTCTGATAGGTTGTCTTGTCGCTCTCCTGCGTCTCTCTGTTAAGATAAGGAGGTATCGGCAGTTCACCAATAGCGTCGATAACATCGGAAAAAGGCACATCCCCATCCCAGTCAAACTGGATAAGTTGACTGGTGCCCTGCTCTCCAAGGCGAGTCGCCCTAATGTTAAATGTTTCATTTTTAATGTTCAATGTACGCTTCAGTGCTCCCTCCTTCCATTTCTTCTGATTGCCTACCAAGCAGAGCCATGAGCAACGCCCACGCATCTGGAACATCTGCTCATAGTCGGCTGGTTCGGCAGGCTCCAACAGGAACACCTCTATCAAGGCGCCAGTATCTTTACGAAAATGAAGTCGCGCCTGTATTACCTTGGTGTTGTTAAACACCATGAGACTATTAGCAGGCAAGTGTTTAGGCAGGTTGTAGAAGATGTCCTCTCCCACTTCACCTTTATGATATATAAGGAGTTTCGAGTGGTCACGCTCCGCCATCGGATATTTCGCGATGCGTTCGTCCGCCAACTCGTAGTTGTAGTCACTGATATGTATCTCTTTTGTTTCCACTGTCATCAATCAGACGTTTAGAGCACAAAGGTACAAAAAAAAAGCGAACCACTTTATGATTCGCCTTACTTTTTTAATTTATTCGTGTACATTGGAACTGTCCTGTGACAGTTATAGTTTCGTCTGTGTACCCATATTGATGCCATTCGGGTGGATAGTGGATATATTCCGACACATACATTGTTGCCATCGCTGTGTTAGCGCCTATGCGAATGAACTTGAAAGTCATATCGTCTTTGCAATACTGTCCGTAATTTCCATAGAAGGTGAGGGTGAACTTCAGTTCCAGATTACCATCGTTATCAACAGCATAGGTGCATCCGACATTATTGAAAGACTCGCCATCCAACGAGCCGCTAACGATGTTCTCTTTCAACTTGGAGAAGTCAAAGGTGATTGTCATAGGATCGGTCTCTCCATCATAGGTAGTTGTCCCCTCCAATTGCCATGCCGTTCCTTCCCAGCCAGAACTGTCCCCTCCTTGAGTCGCCACCGTGATAGTCTCACTATAGAACGTCTTTTCCGACAACATCGGAATATAGTACGCGGAAATTGTATAGATAGTACCGGGCTCCAGTCCTGTAAGAGTGACAGGCTCCAATGTACTACCATTCAATTTTGTTGGTTTATCTTCCCCATTTACGATGAATCCCACACGCTGATAAGAGAGATAGGTGCTCTCCGTGATACTGACCGTACCAGAGAGTTGCAGACTGGTCTCTGTGATATTACTTACCGAGACTGTCAGTTTCACCCCCTCGTCACTCGTCGCACTCCCAATAGTCTGGTTGACTGTCTGTATCGCCTTATCGAATGACTTGCCAATAGATGACATCGCCTGACCACTCTCATTTATATAGTCGCCAATGAGCCCATCAGGCTCCTCCATCTTCTTCTCCACCTCGCCACTGGTCATATATTTCTGCATCATCTTGATTGTCCACAGGCAACTGTTAACATCTTCCTTTGATACGGGGATGGCAAGTAAAATATAACTTTTCACCACATCCAGGATGTCGTCGGTGAGTGCGCCTTGTAAGTCGCCGCTTACCACTTCTTCAAGCATCTCATTCTGGTTGAGAATCTCAGAGTCTGACGACAGGATATACTTCATGGAAGGTGTCACCAAAGACAGATAGCGAGACAGTAGTTTTGACGCTCCGTCCATCAGATTGCCCTGTCCCAGAAGTGAGGCGATATGACCTAACCCATCCACCATGTCCTTTTTCTTGTCAAGTTCCTTACCGAGGTTCTCTGTAAAATTCATGAATTGCTTGATATAGAACTCCTCTGTGTATCCACGTTGTCTGGCTGCTGTTGGACGGGAGAAGATAGGATTGTCGAAATACACGGTACTCTCAGGTATTATCTCTACTTTCTGTGTGTCCCAGTTTACATTGGCAAAAGCAATGGATGAGTAGTTATCGTAATCTCCTACCACCAATGCAATCTCAGGGAATGTACTGCTAAGATAAGGATTGTGGCTCATGATGAAGATGTTATGCTCTGTGACCAGTAACGTCGCATCATGATTGCTGTTCTCATCCGCATAACTGAACATCATCATCTCAGGATGATCGGGATCACTAATCTGAGCCAGCATCTGTTTATCGATGAAAGCGATGAAACGGGGAAGTATTTCTTCTCCCAATTTGCTGCCTTTCTGCAGGTAGATATCTATCACGGGCATATCCTCCTTTGAGTTATCACCAGATGACAGTATGATAGACACCACACTCACAATATCAGTCACATTCACCTCGCCGTCTCCATTCACATCAGCAGCCTTATCGTTAAACTTCTCTGACGCTCTCCCTAAGATGCAGTTAACAATCTCTACGATGTCGGCGACATTCACCTGTCCGTCACCATTAGCATCACCGACCTGTACCTTTTGAGCAAACACATTGCCTGATACAAAAAACAATAATGCCCATAGCACCACATAAAATCTAATATTCATCATCTACTCAATTAATCAGGTTAATATTATTTTGCAAATATAACTATAATTAATTGATGTTCCAAAAACAGATATAGAATTCTTTAAGACAAGTTTATAGATATATGCCGAATGATGCCAAGACGATAGCCGTCAGGAACGTAAGTCCGAGTATGTATATGGGGACACAGCAATATCGGATGTCATATCTGGCTGGGATAGTTACCTTGCCATAGAGCCAATAGACAAACCAGCCTACGAAACCACCCCAGAGGAGTCCCACGGTGATGTCGCCAGGATAGTGAACCCCTAAATAAAGACGGGTATAGCAGTTGGTGAGTGACCAACCCACAAGGAAACAGGTAAGCAACCGCTTTCGCATCAGCAACGAGAAGAAGACGGCAAGGCTGAACGTGTTGGAAGCATGCGCAGAGAAGAAACCATAGTTTCCTCCCCGATAGCCATTGACTACATCAACCAAGGCACCAATCTCTGGATCGTGAGTAGGTCGCCAACGTGCCACGAGCGGTTTGACGATGCCATCATCGATGGCTCCTGCCAACAGATAACAAAGACCTGCGGCACAAAGTATCAGTATGACCTCACGGACATTCTTGTTGGACTTCAACACGACATAGAATAGTCCTATGTAAAGAGGAATCCACGTCTTGGCGTTGGTCAGTGTCAGGATCAGACAGTCCAAGAACCAAGAGTCGCTGCCATTAACCATCAGCAACAGTTGCTTGTCAAATTGAATGAGTTCTTCCATTATTTTTAAATGATTTCCAATTGCTTGGCGTCAATCCAGCCTTGTTTGCCATCTGCCACACGAATTTCCTTCCAGCCACTCATCGAGTTATCGGTGATAGTGACACGGGTGCCCTCATGCAAGATAAAGAGGTCGGTACCGTTTTTCGCAGGGGTACTCTTCACCGTAGCCGCATTGGTCATGATAATGGCCCCCGTGCGGTTTGTCAACTTCCGCTTCTGCTGGTAGGCGAAGAGGTTGCTTAATAAGAAGATCAGCAACAGGAACAAGGCTCCAAAGAAACCCGTCTTCCGCAGCCACATCCTATCGGAGAACAGATAGGCAAGGGCGAGGATAATGGCGATGGCAAGGGCTATCAATGCCGTACGAGCCCATGCGTCGACACACATCAAGTTAACCAACGAGTGATACCATGTGACGAAGAACATCTCCGACTCAGGCGTTATCTTGTCGATGGTCTTCGAGCGAGCCATCTGCAAGTTAAAGCGAATATCGGCATCACCAGGAGAGAGCAACAGGGCACGCTCATAGTTCAACACCGCTTTAGGCATCTGGTCTGTACGATAATAGGCATTACCTAAGTTATAATAAAGTTCCGCGCTCACCCCACCCTTCAGCAATGCCTCATAATCGGCAATCGCCTGCTGGTAATGCTCTTGTGCATAGGCACTGTCAGCCTGTTCCTTCGTGATAGCGGAGGCAGTAAGAGGCAGTAGCAGCAATAACAGGATGGTGGCTGTCGCACGACGGATGTGTTTCTTACCTTTCAAAAAGTCCTCAATCTTCATAATCGCTTGGATAGCGGCATCATATACTTTATTCATATTACCACTGGCATCACCTGGCGCATAGCGGGCATACTCACACTCGTCGAGGGCTCCGATAAAGAGATTGACGGTCTCGGCATCCACACCACGCTCCGTAAGTTGCTGACTGATGTTCTCACGAGAGAGTTGGGTGACTGGCATATCGAGTTTATCGCCCACATAGCCCCACAGCGCACGCAGCACCTCGTCATAGAACTCGCTCTGCTTACCAGCCTTCAACAATTTATTCGCCTCACGCAGACGGCGCACAGCGACCTTGTTGGCTCGTTTGCCACGCATCTTACCGATATTGGCATTCTCCATGGCACGATGACGGAAAATGACAAACAAAGAGAGGAAGACGGCAAGGAGGACGGCTAGACTGATCCAATAGAAGGCAGAGCCGAAGAAGTAGTCATCGACGGCACGAAGACGTGTGTTCTCTGTCTTGATGTAACGGATGTCCTTGTTCAACTGCTTCACCTCCTCGCTGGTATAGGCAGCAACCCCCGAGGTTCCATCACCCTTCGCCACATCCAAGGTGAATGACTGGGAGCGTAACGTCTTATAGCCGTTCGACTGGGTATCGAAATAGGTAAACTCCACAGGTGGTATCTCGTATTTCCCCTGATGACGGGGCACCACGAGAATATCATAAACCATACTACCCTCAATGCCATTGGTGGTCAGTTGGGTCTTGTCGGTGACCTTTGCGTCATACTGGTCAAAATCTTTCGGCAGGTTGACGACAGGCTGCTTGATGAGTTTCAGATTACCCGTACCGCTCACGGTGACACGGAAAGTGATAGGATCATTCGCCTTCACCTCCGCCTTGTCGACATTAGCCGTCAGGGTGAAGGTACCTACCCCACCTGAGAAATTGGTAGGACGAGCGGGCAACGGGTCGACAGTGATTGTCAGTCCTGGCGCCTTGATCTCTTTCTTCACTTCCGTATAGCCAGAACCACCATTGAAGAATGCCTCGAAAGGATCGACATTACGGTTCTGCAACACCACCATACCCTCATAGGTGATGCTGGGAATCTCCAACTTACCCGTCGTCTGTGGGAACATCACATACTGCTGCCATGTCACGGTACGATATGGACGACCATTCAAAGACTCAATCTTAAAACTCTTCTCCTGTGGCAGGGGGACCTCACGGGTATAGAAACTCTTCAGGTCAGGCATTTTACCGCTTAGAGAGGTCAGGTCGACAAGGGTATATACTTTATAAGTCAACAAGATAGGCTCCTGCTCATGGACATGGCTCTTGTTGGCACTGACCTTGATAAACAAGTCGCTGCCTGATATATGACTACCTGCCGCACGTGCTGGTGCCCCACTCTGCGAATGCTGTCCACCATGGTTATTCCCCTGTTGAGCCGTTCCTGAGACTTTGATATGCAACTCGTTAGAGGATAATGACTTGCCACCCACTGTCGCATGCGCCGCAGGAATGGTAAACGAGCCATTCTTCGTCGCTGAGAGGATATAGGTGTAGGTCACAGACGTAGAACTGGACGTATGTCCGTTGACCATCTGGAAACTCGACTGCGTGGAGGTGCTCGGTCCCATCAGTACCTCGAAAGCGTCAGGGATATTTCCCGCACGGAAACCGCTGACATCATCCGTATTGACGGTATAGGTCAGGCGGAACTGCTCACCTACCGCCACTTGGGAGGGAGCACGCCCTGTGATCTGCTGTGCCATAGCGGCCACGGTCAGCATCCATATATATAATAATGTGAGGGTCTTCTTCATTTTCTTCTCTTTCTTACCAGTTCTTCTGCAACTTACGGTTCTGCTTCTGATGCTGCGCCTTCTTGATACGCTGCTGCGTATTCTTCTCCTCCTGCATGGCGGCATTCAACAACTGCTCGGCATTCTCCTTACTCATCTGCGGCTTGTCCTGCTTCTGCTGTTGCTCCTTGTCCTGCTGCTTCTGCTGGTCTTGCTTGTCCTGGTCTTTATTCTTGTCTTTATTGTCTTTGTTGTCCTTATTGTCCTTGTTCTGCTTTTGTTGCTGGTTCTGCTGATTCTGCTGCTGCTGTTTCTGCTGACGCTTACAGAGTTCCAGGTTATAACGGGTCTCGTCATCGGTGGGATTATTACGAAGAGCCTCCTTATAAGCCTCTATCGCCTCCCCGAACATCTGGTGTCCCTGACAGATAACCCCGATGTTATGATAGGCATAAGAACGACGACGGGGATTCGTCTCTATCTTGGCAGCGGACTGGTACTGCTCGATGGCAGCGGAGTCTTTCTTCTGTGCCATCAGGGCATTTCCCAGATTATAGAGTGCCTGAGGGTTCTTTCCGTTCTTCTCTATCGCCTTGCGATAGGCTACCTCTGCCTCCGCAAACTTACCAGCACGGAACTGCTTGTTGCCACTACGGATATAGTCACGGTCGCTCTGAGCCTGCACGGAAACCGCCATGAGAAGCAATAATACGGTGACCGTCTTCTTACGGCTGAACAGATGGATATTCCGCAGGCGTGGGTTTTTAATCTCCAAAATGCATATCTCCGCTATCAAGAGCAACAAGATGAGGATACCCACTGCCTGGAACTGCTCGTCAAAGTCACTATATACCGTACTGGAAATCTCTTTCTTTGCCAACTTGTCGAGTTCACGATTCAGCAACTCCTGAGCATTACTGTTGTTCTCGACATGGATGTAGGCGCCGCCACCAGCCTCAGCGACCTGCTTGCACATCTCCTCGTTAAGTGCCGACATCACGGTCTCACCACTATTGTCCCTCATATAGTCGCTCGTGCCGGGAATGGGTATAGGAGCACCCTTGGTAGAACCGATACCCAACATATAGACACGCATGCCATTGTCCTTTGCCTCATGGGCGGCCTCCAAAGCACCACCCTCATGGTCCTCACCATCCGTGATGACGATGATTGCCTTCCCCACTCCTTCCTCTTGCGTGAAACTATGGGTCGCCATATTCACGGCAGTGGCGATATCCGTTCCTTGCGTCTCTATCATCGACGGATCGATACTGCTGAGGAACATCTTTGCAGAGACGAAGTCGCTGGTGATGGGCAACTGTACGAAAGCCTCACCAGCAAAGACAATCAATCCTATCTTGTCGTTGGTAAAATGGTCGACCAGATTCTCCACCATCATCTTCGCACGGTCAAGACGACTGGGCGACACATCCTCGGCAAGCATTGAGTTACTGATATCCAATGCGATAATAGTTTCTATACCCGTCCGTTTCTCATGACTAATCTTCGTACCCAACTGAGGACGGGCAAGCATCACGATCATCAAGGCAAGTGCTGTCAGCAGGAGCGAGAACTTCACCAAAGGACGAAAGCGTGACACGTCGGGCATCAGTTGACGCACCAGTTCCATGTCGCCAAAACGACGAAGTTGCTTTCGCTGACGGAGTACCATCCACCAACGAATCAGCGCTAATACAGGTATCAGCACCAAAGCATACAGATATATAGGGTCTTCAAATCGAAACATTTCCTTCGTTATATCGTTATATCATTATATCACTATTCACGGCAATTTCCGGAATACCGTAATACGCAATAATATCTCCAATAGGAGGAGCAAGGCGGCAGCAATGGCAAAAGGCTGATATGCCTCATAACGCTTACTGTAGGTTTTCACGCTCAACTTCGACTTCTCTAACTTGTCAATCTCCTTATAGATATTCTGCAGTTCCTTGTTGTTGGTGGCACGGTAGAAGTCGCCATCAGTGGCAGCAGCGATATCACCAAGTGTCTTGCTGTCTATCTCCACTGGGATATTCACATACTGTACACCTCCAGCCACAGGCATGGGGTACGGTGCCACCTTATTCGTTCCCACACCAATGGTATAGACACGGATGCCCAGACTCTTGGCTATCTCGGCAGCAGTCATCGGTGAGATGTCACCACGGTTGTTACTACCATCCGTCAAGAGGATGACTACCTTACTCTTAGCCTTCGAGTTCTTCAATCGACTCACAGCATTCGCCAGTCCCATACCTATCGCTGTTCCGTCTTCTATCAGTCCACGGGTGGCAAGGTCGGTACGCACACCATATAACAGGTTGAGCAAAGAGGCGTGGTCGGTAGTCATCGGACATTGGGTAAACGCCTCACCTGCGAATATCGTCAGTCCGATATTATCATTCGGGCGACCTGCGATAAACTCCGCAGCGACCTGCTTGGCAGCCTCAATACGGTTAGGACGCAGGTCCTCTGCTAACATAGAGCCAGAGACATCCATCGCCATCATGATATCAATACCCTCTATTGACTTGTTGTTCCATGAGTTATGGGTCTGCGGACGTGCCAGTATCAGAACGAGCAATACAAAGACGGTAATACGCAAAAGCAACTGTAATGGCATCAGCGTCACCTTCCAACTACGGGGAGCGAAGCGATAGGCTCTCGTATCGCTCATCCGCATGGTAGGCTCCGTTTTCTTCCTGTACATCAGATACCATATTAAATAAGGTATCAGCAGTAATAGGAGGAACAGATATTCTTTATTCGCAAATTCCATTGTTCTTTCATTTTTATTACATGACTCCTGTGAGCACCATCAACCGATAGACAACGAAGCCCAGCAAGGAGAGACATACCACGATAATGCCACCAATAGCCCACTTCAACACCCGGCGAGTCCTCAACGAGCGCTGGTCGGCTTCTGAAAGTTGCGGTTTCTCCTCCTCCACCACCTGTACGTCCTGTTTCGTCTGGTTAATGAACTCGATAGCATTGACCAGGTTCATATCATTCTCGTTAATCAACGTGGAGTACTTGGCGAATTTCACCAAGTCGGCTGTCGTGAAGAGTTGGCGCAGTTCATCCAGCGACTTCTGGTCACCATCCTGTGTCAGTCGCTCGATAATCTCCGTGCTCGTCATCTCCATGGCAGAGAACTTATAACGCTCCTCGATATAACGGCGCAGGGTATCGGTCAGTTTGGTGTAGTACTCTTTCTGGTTCTCCGAGGACACCATCTTATCCGCCTTGATCTGCTCAATCTCCTTCATCGCCTTCTGATGAGGCAACAACCTTTTCACCAGTTTGAAACTCTTGATAAGCGGTTTGTTGTCACGCAGACGGACATACAGATAACTTGCCGCTGTCAATAGGAGTATGAGCAGGACGCTCAACCAGAACACCAATGACCAGTCACTCCACTGGAAGGGGTTATCCTGCACGTCTTTCGGACCAAAGAACTGGTTCATCTTGGTGGTGTCCACATCCACCTCCATCACCTTCAAGGCAAGACTCTTGCTCTGATAGGTCTTCCCATTCACCTTCACCTTAAAAGGAGGAAGATAATAGAGACTCCCGTCAAAAGAGGTCAGCGTATAGACACGCGTCAATTGTCGCTGTCCATTATCAATCTCCTTGCCCTGCTCTTCGCTGACGGCAAGTACCTCGATACCCTGCACCATCTGTTCTCTTGGCTTATAGGTGGGGAACACCACTTTCGCATTCGCCGGGGTGGTCGCTGTCACTGTGACATGCACCTGCTGTCCAATGAACATCTGGATAGAGTCAATCCTTGCCTCTACACCAACCTGTGCCATCACTGTCACAAAGGTACCTATCAAACAGAGCAATAATCCTATTCTTTTCATTTAACTTCGTTGCTTAAAGAGCATCAGCAGATGTTTGACGTAATCGTCATTCGTGGCGATACTGATCATATCCACATTACTCTTGTTCATCGTCTCACGGAGTTGTTGCTGACGGTTCATCCAATAGTTCTCATGAGCCTTGCGTAAGCGTTTGCTGCTGGTATCGATATATTGCTCGAAACCCGTCTCTGCATCCACCACACGCATCAGTCCCACATCAGGCAGTTCCTTGGCACGCTGGTCATACACCTGAACGGCAACCACATCGTGCTTACGATTGCATATCTGCATCGTCTGTAGGAAATCCTGCTGGACATAGAAGTCACTCAGCACAAAAGCGGTACAACGACGCTTTGCCACACTCGTCAGAAACTCCAATGCCTGCTTCACATCCGTCCGTTTGCTCGCTGGCTTGAAGTCCAGCAACTCACGGATGATATACAGAATGTGCTTACGACCTTTTTTCGGTGGGATGTATTTCTCTATATGGTCGGAGAAGAACACCACCCCAATCTTGTCGTTATTCTGGATAGCACTAAAGGCTATGGTAGCGGCTATCTCCGTCACCATGTCACGCTTCATCTGTTTCTGAGTACCAAAGTCGAGCGAGCCACTGACATCAATCATTAACATCACAGTCAACTCACGCTCCTCCTCGAATACTTTCACATATGGACGATGGAAACGAGCCGTCACATTCCAGTCAATGTCACGCACATCATCACCATACTGGTATTCACGCACCTCGCTGAAAGCCATACCACGCCCCTTAAAGGCAGAGTGATACTGACCTGCAAAGACGTTGGCACTCAGTCCGCGTGCCTTGATCTCTATTTTCCGTACTTTCTTTAGTAACTCACTTGTTTCCATCAAGGAACCTCAACCTTGTTGATGATCTTAGAAACGATTTCCTCACTCGTCACATTGCTTGCCTCTGCCTCGTAGGTCAGTCCGATACGATGGCGCAGCACATCATGTGCCACAGCACGGATATCCTCTGGGACGACATAGCCACGACGCTTGATGAAGGCATAGGCACGTGCCGCCTTGGCGAGGTTGATAGAAGCACGAGGACTGCCACCGAAGGAAATCATATCTTTCATGTCCTTCAACCCATAACGGTCAGGGTAACGGGTGGCGAAGACGATATCAGCGATATACTGCTCAATCTTCTCGTCAATATAAACCTCACGGACAACAGCACGGGCATTCAATATCTCCTGTGCCGTGGTGACGGGTGTCACTTCTGGCAAGGCACCAGCGATATTCTCACGGATGATGCGTTTCTCCTCCTCCAACGTCGGATAGTCGATAACCACCTTCAGCATGAAACGGTCCATCTGTGCCTCTGGCAAAGGATAGGTACCTTCCTGCTCTATCGGGTTCTGGGTCGCCATCACTAAGAAGGGAGATGGCAAGTCGAAGGTCTCCTTGCCAATAGTCACCTGCTTCTCCTGCATTGCCTCCAGCAAAGCACTCTGTACCTTAGCGGGAGCACGGTTGATCTCATCCGCTAAGACGAAGTTAGCAAAGACGGGACCTTGTTTGACTTGGAACTGCTCGTCCTTCTGTGAGTATATCATCGTACCTGTTACGTCAGCAGGAAGGAGATCTGGCGTGAACTGTATACGACTATAGGATGCGTCGATGAGTTGGGCGAGGGTCTTGATGGCAAGGGTCTTTGCCAAGCCAGGTACACCCTCCAACAGGATATTACCATCACTCAGCAGTCCGATTAACAAGGAATCCACCAAGTGCTTCTGTCCTACTATCACACGATCCATGCCTGTCACCAAATTGGTAACAAAGCCACTTTGCTGTTCTATCCGGATGTTCAACTCACGGATATCAATAGATTCTGCCATATTCTATATTTATTTTTTGATTACTCTAACTCAAAAACACCTGTTGGCGTAGTTCGCTTAAGTACTTCCATTTTCAGGTCGACACCCACGATAATACCATAGTCACGAAGGACACCCTCCACCGTCTTCCGAGCCAGTTCAGGATGGTTGTTCTCCTCGCTCAGATGGCACAACCATACATAACGCAGACTCTCCGTCATATTCTCCACCAAGGCGAGACCACAGGAGCGATTACTCAAGTGCCCTGTCTGGGAGAGAATGCGCCCTTTGAGGAACTGAGGATATGGACCATTATTAACCATTTCCTCGTCATGATTCGCCTCAATGACGAGATAATTTGCCTTCGAGATAAAGGGCTTCATCTCTTCAGTGACACATCCCGCATCCGTAATAATACAGAAAACGACTCCCTCCGCCTCTATCATATAGCCAACATTATCGCTGCTATCATGTGGGACGGGAAAAGGAGTAACGAGGAAATCCCCTATCTTAATGATCTTTCCTTTCTCCACATAGCGTTTCAGTTCTGGCAGGACTTTCTGCTGGACACAGTAATTCTTGTTAATCCCCTCATGAACTTTCTCCGTCGCATAGACAGGCACCTGATATTCCTTGCTAAATGAGCCTACCGACTTGATATGGTCGGCATGGTCATGAGTGACAAGCACATGGTGCACTTGTGATATACTTAGTCCGTAATCTTTAAAGTCCTTTCTCAGACCTCTTAATCCTACTCCGATATCTATCAAAAGTCCATCCGTCGGGGTTATCAGCATATAGCAATTACCACTACTGCCGCTGCCAAAGGATATAAATTTCAGCATTTTAGTTAATATTTTGTGCAAAAGTAATAAAAAGTTAGGAGTTTTCCTTATCTTTGCATTGTTTTTTGATAATTTTAAACTTATGAAATATTACTTGTTATTTGCACTGGCGTTTTTGTTTAGTAGTTGCCAACTCAGCGACACTAATTCTCCTGATGCCATTGACAAACCTCTAACCGCTTGGGCAGAGGCCTATTTTGGCTTCGACTACGAAGAGGCTTTAGACTATATGACACCTGAAAGTGAGAAATGGATTTGCTTTGCCGCCTCCAATATCACAGAGAAGGATATAACCTTTATCAACGAGAACAACAAAGGAGTGAAGACGGAGATTATCGACCGTTACATCATGGCTGGTGATACTTCCTGTTCCGCACGAATCCGTGTCTCTGACTTTGTACAGTTAGGCTTTGTGGGACAGGAGAATAAGGTCATTGACCAAGCCGAGTATCAAATCACTTTGGTCAAGCGCGACAGGAAATGGCTTGTTAAAACGGAAGGCCCACTGCGAAGTGGAAGGCAAAGTCACGACTGAGTCGTGGATGGGCTATCGGATAATGGCTATCCTCATCTCCATAAGCGGGATTGACGGCTTTCATTCCCATATCAAAACGTAGGATAAAATAATCAAAATTAAAACGGAAGCCCAATCCATAGCCAACGGCAAGTTGTTCCCAGAACTCGGAGAACAGGAACTGTCCGCCGGGCTGGTCAGCATAGTCGCGTAATGTCCAGATATTACCCGCATCCACAAACAAGGCGATACCCAGTTTCCAGAACAGGTGAGCACGGTACTCTATATTGAGGTCAAGTTTCATATCTCCTGTCTGGTTAATAAAATCAATACGACTATCCTTACTGATGTATTTTCCTGGTCCCAGACTACGAACGCTCCATCCCCTTACACTATTAGCCCCACCAGAGAAATAACGCTTCTCAAAAGGAAGGATTGTACTGTTACCATAAGGATAGGCTATGCCCAAACCCGCATGGAGCACTAATTGATTACTATAGTTGAGGTTTATCGTACGGGTCACTTCAAAGTCGGCTTTTACGTATTGCGCATAGGCGATATCAAAAAGGGTATACTGATTCTCACTGTTTTGATGGAAACTAAAAGTTTTCGCCATAAGTCCTAAAAGGTTACCCGATGTCTCCGCATTTGCCTTGATGGCAATAACTCCATTATTATATGAATAGCCTACCCCTAATTTCATGATAAATAGGTTCTCATAGTTATATCGCAGGATAGCGTTTCTGCTACTGGTATCATCCAGATACTCTCTCTTGAAAGTCTCACTAATCCACGGCATCGAGATATAGTTCAGATCCAATAGGTCAATGCGATATTGGTCATGGTGGTTGGGGTTATTCCACTTATATCGCCAACCCACCGAGAACACTCGTCGATGGAATTCCGGGCGGTTTTGAAGGTCATACAACAAAGACACCTCACTGCTGGCATTGATGCGGCGGTGGATATTAGACGGCAGAAAAGGGGCAATGAAACGAGGGAAGGTCAGTTTCGTTCCAAGACTATACTCCAAGAAATTATGGTTGGAATAGCCTTCCAATCCCTTTATTGCCTCATAGGCACCACGTAATTCTATCGAAAGATTTTCCGACCCCTTGAACAAGTTCCTATTCTGATAGGTTAAAGTGGCGGCAGCACCCAAGTCACCTGCCGTATTCGTCCCCTCTGGCTGGAAAGAGATGGTCGATGGCTTATTAGTACTGACTTGTATCTGGCAGTCTAACAGGCTGGAGTCCGGCTGCTCTCTCCATGATATATTGGTATAGCGCACAGCCCCCAGGCGGCTGAAGTGGTTATACGTATTCTGCAAGTCATCTGCGGAATAGTACTCCCCTTCCCTGACATAGGTGTTCCTACGAAGCACACCTCGGCGCAGATGGATGACTGAATCCTCTGAGTCGCCACTGGAATACTGGACATCCCTGACTATATAGCGCTGATGGGGGGTCTCATGCCCCTCTTTGTCACGCTGCTGTCGAAGCACCAACACTACATCTATTTCCTGAGAATGCGCCACAGAATCCGCCTCAAAGAAGATATACTCTTTATTAAAACGATAATAACCGAGGTTATTCAACTCATTTGTTATCCTCTTACGCTCACCATCTAAGTTCTCGACACTAAAACGCATGCCTTGCCGAAGCCCCTGATACTTGGGGTCATCAAGTCGCAGCAATTTGTTTATCAGAGAGTCTTGGATATCGTAGTCTATCTTACGAATCGTATAGGGTTTCCCTGGATGAAGGAGGTAGGTCACATCCATTTTCTTGCTCTTAGACCTGACCATAGCATCCACTCCTGCCTGCAAATAGCCCATATTCACCAACTGTACCTGCAAGTCTTCCATCGACCTACGGGTAATCACAGAGTCATACAGCACGGGAGCCTCACCAATAGAGCGCAACATGCGGTTTATCCATTTTGTCGTGTCTCTTCCTGAGAGGGAATATGTAGCAAGGGGAATCTTGACAGCGGAGAACCATCGGGCATTACCGACTTGTCGCACATAAGCCTTCATCTCTGCGGAATTGACTCCCTTCGTTTTAGGTTCGGTTTTCACCTGCACTTTATTCAATAAATACGCTCCTTCAGGGACATATTTTGTCTCTGAGCAGGCACACAGAAGAAGCACCACCAATAAATATATGGAGTATCTAAGCCTCATTTTGTTGCAAAGGTACGAAATTTTTTCTATCTTTGCAGCAAATTATAAGAAAATGATTAGCAAAAACCATATCAAACTCATCCATTCTCTGGAGTTAAAGAAGAACAGAAAACGGGAAGGACTCTTCGTAGCAGAAGGTCCGAAAGTCGTAGGCGACTTGCTGATGGCAGGCTATCAACCAAGGATGCTATTTTCTACCACTGAACGTCCTGACGCAGAACTCATTAACGAGGAAGAACTTCATAAAATCAGTTTCTTACAACATCCGCAGGAAGTACTTGCCATCTTCGAGATACCAACGCCCAGCACCCATCACCCAGCACCCAAGACCCTCTCCCTCGCTCTTGACGGTGTACAGGATCCTGGCAATTTGGGAACCATCATTCGTGTTGCCGATTGGTTTGGCATCACTAACATCTATTGTTCTCTGGATACTGCCGATGTCTACAATCCCAAGGTCGTTCAGGCAACGATGGGCAGCCTTGCCCATGTGCAGGTGACCTATACTGATTTGTCAGAACTTTTCAAAGGTATGTCATCCTCCTTTCCTATCTACGGAACACTATTGGATGGTGAGAACATATATGAGCAAGAACTTACCTCACAGGGTATTATTGTCATGGGCAATGAAGGGAAAGGGATTTCTCCAGAGGTACGGCAATACATCACACACAAACTATTAATTCCTGATTTCCACACCGACGGTCTTAGGGCAGAGAGTCTTAACGTTGCCATTGCCACGGCAATCACCTGTTCCGAGTTCCGCCGTAGGCAATAAAAAAGGGGTTCGATCTTCACAGATAGATACCCCTCGAGGAAAATGATAAATATAGATTAAATTACTAGTTGTGTGATGCAAAAGTAATAATAATTATTGAATTGACAAAATATTGATTGAAAATATTCCCACATTTAACACTTTACAGATTATTAAAAAGATTGCAAAGCCTCATAAATCCTTTGAACAGGTAACCCCATCACATTAAAATAACTACCATTCATCCCCGTAACACCGATATGCCCTATCCATTCTTGTATGCCATAGGCTCCTGCTTTATCAAGAGGATGATAGTGGTCGACGTAATAACGAATCTCCTTGTCAGATAATTTCTTGAAGGTGACATCAGTCTCTACAGAGAAAGCAACTTGTCTTTCCTTTGTTGTCAGACAGACTCCCGTAATTACCTGGTGGGTCTTCCCGCTTAGTTCATGGAGCATCTCAACTGCCTCGGTAGCATCCTTCGGCTTACCCATCACCTTTTGTCCTAATATCACAATGGTATCGGCTGTGATTATCAATTCGTCATCGGACATGGTCTGCTGATATGCGGCAGCCTTTTTCTTGGAAATATAGCCTGCGATATCTTTCGTGGGAAGGCTCTGAGGGTAACTTTCATCAATATCATTTAACACCCTAATCTCAAACGGGATATCCAGTCCTCCAAGAAGTTCCTTTCGCCTTGGAGAGTTACTGGCGAGGATGATATGGTAACGGTCACTTACCATCCGAACGCCCTTTCATCCTGCAACCATTTACCCTGTGCTTTCAGGGTCTGCTCAATGACATCCCTGCCACAACCGCAACCACCATCGTAGTCACTCACATACACACTGACATCCCTTACCTCCCTACAGGCATCCTTGGGACAAACCGGGCAACCGACCCTGCGCATCACCTCTAAATCTGGAATGTCATCGCCCATGAACATCACTTCCTCCTCATGCAAACCATGTTTGGCAAGAAACTCCTCGTAGACCTTGATTTTCACAGCAGCGCCTAAGTAGATGTCCTTCATCCCTAAGCCCTCATAGCGTTTCCTCACCGCATCAATCTTACAGCCTGAGATCATAGCGATGTTCAGCCCCATCTTGACGGCGAGTTGGATGGCATAACCGTCCTTGATATTCACGGTGCGCAACGGGGTCCCGTCTATTCCTAACGAAATAGTCGACTTACTCAACACACCGTCCAGGTCAAAGACGATGGCACGTATCTTCTGCAAATCGTAGTTTATCATTGTTTTTCCGCTTTTCTATGTATATGAAGTGACATGCGTTCGTAAAGATCTTTCATAAAGGGATGGCTCTTCAACAGTTGTGCCTGATGGCGAATCACATTCTCGTCATAGCGTACGGCAGGACCCGTTTGCGCCTCCTGGGGACGCAATTGGTGTACCTTCCGTGCCGTCTCATCGATTAATGGCAGCATGACATCGAAACTCATGCCACGCTCCTCTAATATCTCCGCTGCCATCGCATAGCAGTGGTTGGTAAAATTACAGGCGAAGACAGCGGCAAGATGCAGATACTGCCTGTCGTCGCTCGACAATTCATAGACACGCTCCGTGACGCTTTCCGCCAGATGTTTAATCACCTCCATCGCCCTTTCATCATTCGCCTCTACAAAGGTTGGTATCTCCGCAAAGTCAACAGGGCGCTCCTTGGAGAACGACTGCATGGGATAAAAAACCCCATAATGGTGAGCCATGCCTTTAAACATCTCCATGGGCATTGAGCCCGCCGTGTGCATGAACACCTGTGTCTCCCTGCCTTTCGTCACGGCAGGTATCACATCGGCAAGTACCGAGTCCTTGACAGAGATAATATAGGCATCTGCCTCCATTGGCAAATCCTCTGCCCTGTCAACGGGTCGTCCGCCTATCTTATCCGACAATGCCTTTGCCGACATCATCGTGCGACTATTCACACAAATAATCTCATGACCAGCACCCAACAGGGTGAGCCCGAGATTCGTGGCAAGTCGCCCTGCACCTATTAATACTATTCGCATCCTAATACTTATTCAGGTGTACATTCTCCCACTTCAGTTTCTCCTCGTTCTGGGGCTTGCGCTCGTCTGCTTTATGACCAATAGCGAGAATACAGAGACACGACAGGCTCTCAGGAATATCCAATACACCTTGTATCACGGTGTCGGCACTTGTTCCGTCACTCAGTCCACGACCACGCATCTGGATCCAGCAAGAGCCAAGACCCAACGCCTCTGCCTGATACTGCATGGAGATGGCGGCTATCGAGCCGTCCTCTACCCAGCAGTCGTTCTGCATGGGGTCTCCCAACACAATGATGGCAAGGGGGGCTCCTTTGAGGAACTGCCCACCCATGTCCTTTGCGTCTGACAGTTTCTCCAGGTCCATCTTGTCGTCAACCACCACAAACTGCCAGGCACGTTGCCCTTTGGAAGTGGGTGACATCAGTCCTGCACGAAGTATCATCTTCACATCCTCACCGTCAATCTCCTCCTCCGTGAACTTACGATGGGAACGGCGCATCTGTACTAATTCCTTAAATTCCATAACCTTATTTGTGAACATTTGCGGATGCGAAGATACGAAATATTATTTATTTCTCCAAGTATCTTCCTTTCTTTTTCTTTTAAATTTTCGTTGGCAAAAAAATGAGAGGTACCCTTGGGAAGTACCTCTCATGTATTATTAATCTCAATAATCTTTAGAAGAAAAGGTATCGGTTATCTACTACATTAGCCTTCAAGTAGAGTTCGTTCATAAAACGGCTTGCAGCCTGAAGAGCCTGTTGTTTCAACTGTGCCTGTTGCGTCTTGGCATCAAACTTGGCATTCTCACGCTGTTTCTTACCAATGACTTTGAAGAGGAAAGCACCGCCATTACCTTTGACAGGAGTTGCACTGAACTGACCAGCCTTCGCTGATGCAACAGCACCACTCAATGCGGGCTCACTGGTACCTGTAACCTGTACAAAGACTGGAGCAGAGAAGGTAATCTGTCGTACACTGTCAATCTGAGCACCCTTTTGCTTAGCGGCATCGAGACTGTTGACTCCCTTCAGCATCTCAGCAGCCTTGGCAAATTTCTTATCACGGATAACTTCCTGCTTCACTTGATCCTGAACAGCATCCAAATCACTATATCCTGAGGGATGAACCTTAGTAAGCGCTATCACCATCAGATGGTCGTTATTGCCACACTCATAAAGCGGAGAAACCTCACCAGCCTTCGCGTCAAAAATCCACTTCATCGCGTCACGAGTAGAACGCAGACCCGCTACGTTGTGCTCAGAGTTCATGAGATCCTTACGCTCCTGTACCTTATAGCCAAACTTCTGTGCGTTTTTCTCTAATCCCTCCAGTGTCTTGTTCTCACTGACATACTGACTGAACTTGTTATATGCCTGTGAATAGGTATCCTTCGAGAAATCAATGGTGTGCTTGATAACAGCAGCATCATACTTAGTAACCATCGCCTTACGGTTAGTAACCTGCACGATGATGTTACCTTGTGTGAACTCCACGTTCTGCAACTCATTAGGAGCCAGTGTAGTGATGGCAGTAAGATATGCCTTGGAATCAGCATCAATAGAAGGGGCGTTCTCATACATTGAAGATGTCAGCCACTGCTTGGCGCCATCCTGACCGTACTTCTTCGCGATAGCCTCGAAGTCAGCGCCACCCTTCAATGCAGTAAATATACTGTCTGCCGTCTTGCGAGCAGCCTCAACAGTCTCACCACCTACCTGAATCTGGCGGTATTCTACAGAGTCTGGAGCCTGTACTTTATTGATGAGTTTGATAACATTAACGGTATTATCGTAGGCTGTCTCGAACGGAGCACTTACCTGTCCCACCTGCATAGAATCGAGTTTGGAAGCGATATCAGCAGCAAAAGCACGCTTAGTAGCAACAATGCCTGAGTAGGCAACTTGTGACTGAGCCTTGCGAACCACCTCAGCAGGCGCAGCACCACTCTCCAATTTCTGACGAGCGTCATTGATTGTCTTCATCAAAGCGGCACGGTCAGCAGCAGAAGCAACAACCTGGAAGTCAACATACTTGATGTCACGGCTCTCGAAATACTGCTTGAACATCTCTTTCTCCTCATTGTACTTAGCCTTCAAATCTGACTCACTTACCTCTACATCGCTGTCTTTGATAGCCGAATATGGAAGTGTGGCGAGTTGAATATCGCTCTCCTGATTCTGAGCGTCAAAAGCCATCTTTGCGGAAATCGGGTTAGAAATCAGGCATTGTGAGAGCAATGTTTGGTATTTCATGCCTAATGTGTTCTGACGGAGTTGCTTTTCAATGAACTTCCAATAGTCATAAATCTGCTTATATTGCTCGGCTACCTGAGCCTGCTGTGGCTGCTCCTGCATCTTCTTATAGTCGGCAAGGAACTTGGTAAGTTGTGTAACATCAAATCGACCAGTCTGCTGATTGACAAAAGGAGTCTGCATCAGCATAGGGTTCGTACCTGCCTTCAGGATGTTCTGGAGTTCTTCATCCGTAACGGTGAGACCAAGTTTCTTTGCCTCTGCCTCCATAATGGTATTGTTGACATACTGCTGCCATACCTGATCCTTAACCTGATTCATCTCCTCCTCTGAGAGGTTGTCACGACCTTGGGTCATTTTAATGACTGACTGATACTCATCCACCAAAGACTGGAAGTCCTGAACGGAGATTTTCTTACCTAACACCTCACCGACCTGCTGGCGTTTCTCGTTACTTGTTGCTTCACAAGAGCGGAACATTTCCTCGGCAATGAATGCAAACAGGGCGAGACCGATCACTGTAGCGAGAACGGGACCCCAACTTCTAATTTTTCCAATTGCTGCCATTTTATGCTTTTATTTATATTCTGTTTCTATTTTTCAAATTCAGCCGACAAAATTACAAAATTTATGTCAAACAGCGAAAGATAAAACGAAAAATTTACCTTATTCTGTCACTTTTAGTCTTACTAACTCTATTTTTGTCATCGTATTTTTGATAATCTTGAACTCAAAATGACCAATCTTGATGATTTCGTTGAGTTTGGGGAAACTCTGATACTCATGCAAAATAAGTCCTCCAACCGTCATATAGTCATCACTTTCAGGAAGGTCAAGCCCGAAAAGTTCATTGACTTTCTCTATTTCCAGACGTGCCGAGAGCATGTATTCGCCCTCGCCTATCTCTCTTGCCACATATTTCGTATTGTCATGCTCATCTTCAATATCACCGAATATTTCCTCTACAATATCCTCCAAAGAAACTAATCCGCTGGTACCCCCAAACTCATCAATCACTACGGCAAGTGACTTTTTCTGCTGCAAGAAGGTCTGCATCAACTTACTTGCCGCCATCGTCTCGGGAACATATGGCATCTCACGTACAAGTTGGCTGTTCGCCGTTAGTGTTTGGCTGTTCGCCGCCGAATTGATTCGGAATAAGTCGGATGAATGGACATAGCCAATAATATGGTCAATATCATCCCGATAGACGACAATCTTGGAATGTCCGCTTTCCACAAAGCGGTTCTGCAGTTGCTCCATCGTGCAGTCCTCTATGTCAACAGCCTCTATCTCTGTACGGGGAACCATACAGTCACGTATCTTTGTCTCTGAAAAGTCAAGGGCATTATGGAAAATCTTCACCTCATCCTCTATCTCGTCCTCATTCACAGCATTATCGATACTCGACTGCACCAGATAATCAAGATCAACCTTTGAGAACTCCTTGTCCTGTTCTTCCTTAGGAATCTGCACACCAAATATCCGCAACAAGCCACGAGAGAGCAATGTGGCAAAACGGGAGATTGGGTATAGTACCACATAGCAGATCCATGCTGGCAAAGCAAAGAAAGTCAGCATTGAATTGGGATTTGCCTTAAAGATGGTTTTTGGCAAGAACTCCCCTGTGAATAGCACTATGATGGTAGAAAGCAAGGTGTCTGCAGTTACCCGAAGCCCATCACTTAACCCGTAAAAGAGGGTTGCATCAAAGATACGGGCAAAGAGTATACCATATATTACCAATGCGATATTATTACCTACCAACATGGTACTTACAAAATTGTTAGGATGCTGATAGAAATACGCAATAGCACGCTGTGACCAACCGTTCTTCTCACGATCCATCTCCGCACGAAGCCTATTACTTGACACGAAGGCGATCTCCATTCCAGAGAAAAAAGCGGAGAAGACCATGGTGATGGTAAGTCCTATGATTAGATTCGTCATGGCTTTGTGGGTTTTGTTGTTGCCTTATGTTTAGTGGCAGCAGGACGAACAGGCTTCTCCTGCTTAGCAGTATCGGCTGGTGTCTTCTTCTGATCCTTTGCCGGTTCCTCTTGCTCTGGTTCTAAATCTTCCGACTGGAACGAGCCCGTACTGTTTGTCACCTCGTAATGGCGCATATGCTCGTCACTGCGGAAATAAGTTCCCTCCAACTCACGCTCAGGGGTCACTACTCGGGAGTATTTGTGGGAATAGAACTCATGCTTCAGCCCATCCCAGAAAAGTTCCTCACTACGGAACACAAGACCATTGATGTTACGGATACGTACCCTGCCACGTAGTTCCCAGAGTTTCAACTGGTCATAATACCATGCTGTATCAGCAAATATATAACCCTCTATATGGAATTTATCGTCAAACTGCTCTAAGAAAATACCACGCTCGAAAGTCCATCGAGTAGGTTGTTTTATCGTATTTACGTCCCACCGTTCCGTCACGATACGGTATTTGATGACACCAGAATCCGATATCAGTGTGTTGACTCCATAAGTAGTCATCATCGACACGGAGTCACGTTCATGAATGGCAGGAGCGGTATGCTCCTGTGGCTGCTCACACGCAGTCACCAATAGCCAACAGCCAACAGCCAACAGCCAACAGCGAATCAGTCGACCTTCCATTTAGCAAACCAGCGTTCGTTGAAGGTCAAGCCCACAGTTACACGGAAAGAGTTCTCCGTGATTAAGTTCTTTGCAGACTGGTTGACCCACTGGAGACTAACATTGAGCACAGAGCGGTTATTCCAGGAGTTAACCAGGGGAATGCCAAAACCAGCACTCACCGTCATCTCCTTTGGACCTTCCTGTCCGTTAATTTTATAATAAGGTGTAGCATACGAGGCACCTATGCGATAATGAATACGTTTAAAGAACCCACGGGCTATCGGACTTGGATTAGGAATCCAGTCAGCACCAACAGTAAACTTATGACGATTCTTATAATAGTCTTTCACCAGTTCGTAGTCGTTCGTGTTCTCGTTCACCACAGGGAAAGACTCTGCACCCCAGCGCATCAACTGATAATCGGCACCGACTGTCAATGACTTATTCCTGCTATAGGCAACACCAGCACCTATCGTCATAGGTATTGACAATGCGTTATAGACGGTATCGATAGAGAGGCTGGTAACACCAGTCTGAGTATCCATATTTAACACTGATAACGTAGGATCTGCCCCAAGTTTATGCCCCAGTCCGAAAGTGGCTCCAACAGTCAGCACGTCCTTCTTAGACAACTCATATCGATATTGTGCACCGAAATCAAGTTTGTAACTGCTGATATCAGCCTCATAACTCTTAGAAAGAGTATTAACGTATGAATCACTACTTGTCACCGTGATAGAACGATCATAATCACCCCAGAGGTAAGAGACAGTCGCACCAAGGGAGAAACCTTTAAAGAACTCATAACCCAGTCCTACGTAAACCTGATGCAGACCGCCACTACCATCAAAACTCATTGTCGTGGTAGTAGATGAGTTTCCTACATTCTGGGTTGACGAATAGGAATATCCGATGTTTGTAAATGGAACGACACCAATACTTATACCAAACTTTGGGAATATACGGAACAAGGCTGTAACATATTCAAAATTACCTACTTTTGCATTGACCTTGGCATTACCCTCCTTGAAATTAGTAAACTGACCAGTTACACCTAAATCAAAAATCATACTCAAAGAGTCAACTGCAGAGTAAGAGGCAGGATTCTGCATATTCACCAGATTACCACCACGAAAACCTTGGAATAAGCCACTCATACCACGATTGAAGCCTTGAGACTGGTCTGACAATATACCAAGTCCATACTGGCTATATGGCGATTTCGTACCACTCTGGGCTATCATTGACAAGGTGCCAAAGCCCAATAGAATACTACTTAAAAGGAATTTCTTCATTCTCTATTTTCTTTATCATTCAGATTCAGCCTGCAAAATTATTGAAAAAAAACGAAATAATCGAACGATAAGTGGAAAATATAGGTTAATTTTGCATCGTGAAACATTTAAAAATCATTTTTAATGCTCTAAAAGGTGTCTTCTTAGGGGGGCTTTTACTCACAACGACATCTGCAGAGGCACAACAGGACTCACTACGGATGGGCTCCGTGGAGATTAGCCTACTCACCTGTCAGCCACACGACGAGATATACAGTCTGTATGGACATACCGCCATCCGCTACCACGATTTGCGTAAAGGCGGACTGGACATTGCCTTCAACTATGGGGTCTTCGACTGGCGTAAGCCGTTCTTTGCCCTTCGCTTCGTGTTCGGGCTCACCGACTATGAACTGGGAGCCTATCCTTTCCGTCTTTTCCAGGAGGAATACAGACGTTTTGGCAGTATGGTGACAGAACAAGTGCTTAACCTAACCAGTGAGGAAAAAGCCGTCCTGCAACAATTACTTGCTATCAACATGCAAGAGGAGAACCGTATTTACCGCTATAACTATTTCTATAGTAACTGTACGACAAAGGCACGGGATATTATTGAGAAGAGTGTCAAGGGAAAAGTCACCTATACGTATCGGGAAGATTATGCCCCGACTTTTCGGGAGATGGTACATACCATGACCAAGAAGAATCCATGGGCAGCCTTTGGCAACGACCTACTGTTAGGAATCTTAGCCGACCAGAAGACCAATCGACAGCAACAGGAATTCCTGCCCCATAATCTGATGTATGACTTTGACCATGCGGAGATTTACTATAACGGGGAATATCGCCCACTGGTGAGAGAACGCAGAATCTCTGTTCCTGCTGGCGTGCAAATGGTGAAAAGTGGTTTCTCCTTATCACCATTAACTTGTGGCATTATCCTTCTGGGTATTGGACTGTTTGTCTTCTTTTTGGAATGGAGGCAACAGCGCGTCTTTATCGTCTGGGATGTCTTGCTGATGGTTGTCACAGGCATCATCGGTATCCTTCTCTTCCTGATGCTTTTCTCTCTGCATCCAACCGTGAATATCAACCTGCAATTCCTACTGCTGAATCCGCTGCCTTGGTTCTTTATCTGGCAGGTCATCAGGGGAAAACAGACACGCTACTGGCTCATCACTGCGATATTGGCAGTTCTCTTCCTGATTGGAGGAGTTTTCCAATGCTATGCCGAAGGAATCTGGAGTCTGGCATTATGTTTGCTGTTACAAAGTTATCTCCATCTTAAGAAGATTGGAACGAAATGAGAAATAAATACCTATATATTACCCTGCTCAGTATCTTGGGACTCAATGCCGATGCTCAGGAACAACTGACAGCACAGACACCCCGATTGGTAGTCACCATTACTATCGATCAGTTGCGCACTGACTATCTGGAGACTTACGCCCCACTCTACGGCACTGATGGACTAAGACGACTCCTGACAGAGGGAAAGGTTTTTACCAATGGGGCTTATAATTTCACGCCTGTCGACCGCGCCTCAGCCATCGCCTCGCTATATACGGGAACCTCTCCCTATTATCATGGCATCACTGCGGAGGAATGGCTTGACAAAGAGACACTGCGTCCGCAGAACTGCGTGAGAGACCAGAAAATAGGATATTCTCCGCTGTTCTTGGCAACCTCAACCATCAACGACGAGTTAAAAATGGCTACCAATGGGATTGCAAAGGTATTTGCTTTCGCTCCCACTGCCGACGCTGCCATTTTGTCGGCAGGACATGCCGCCGATGGTGCCGCATGGGTGATAAACGGGAAATGGGGTACCACTACTTACTACCGTCCCTTGAACCTGTGGCTGAGCGGTTACACACGTCTGTACCAGCCTGATGCCGACGTTAACAAGAGTGTGACAGACGCTACCCTAAAATGCATAGAACAAGCAGGTATCGGCAATGACGAAAAGACAGACATGATTAGTCTGACTTATGAGGCAGGGCAACAGATGGAATCGTACGTGGCACTTGACCGCCAGATTGCCGTGTTACTGAATGGTATTGAACATCAGATTCCCAGGGAACGTGTGCTTCTCGTTATCACTGGCACTACAAGTCGGGAGGAAGAGGAGGAAGGCAATCAAGAACGCTTTCGCATCCCTACAGGTACTTTCTATATCAATCGTACGGCTAACTTGCTGAACATGTATTTAGGAGCCGTCTTCGGCTCTGCTAAATACGTGGAGTTCTACCATAAGAACCAGATTTATTTCAACCACCAACTTCTACGTCAGAAGAACATTCACCTAAGTGAGATATGCAGTCGTTCACAAGAGTTTCTGCTACAAATCTCTGGAGTCCGTAACGTATATACTGCCAATCAGTTATTGACAAGTGACAGTTATTTACTTGAAAGTATTCGCAATGGATTCAACGTAGAGAAATGTGGTGACTTGACGATTGATATCGCCCCTGGCTGGAAACTTATCAACGAAGACACGTCAGAGAAATCGACATCCCGCTCAGCACATGTTCCTTTCCCGATTATTATCTATGGGGCAGGAATAAAAGCAGAGCGTATTCAGACACCTGTTACCGTTGACCGCATCGCACCTGCTATTGCCCGTGCCATTCGCATTCGAGCCCCGAATGCTTGTTCCTCTGAGCCACTTTTTTAAGAATAAAAGGTAAAAAAGTAAAAAGGCAGACAAAAGTACGGAAATTAATTCGTACCTTTGCATCCGTTTTATATATATTAAGGTAAAAATTAAAAGAATAAGATATGAATTTAACCAAGATTTTGACATCGTTGTTCGGCAATAAGTCAACCCGTGACATGAAACTGATCCAGCCTCAGGTGGAGAAAGTAAAGACCGCCTACTCTGAGATTCAGAAACTTGACAACGACCAACTGCGCCAACGTACCAAGGACATACAGCGTCAGGTGCAGGAGTCTGCAAAGACCCAAAAAGAGGAGATAGAACGTTTAAAAGGCACTATTGAGGACACGCCCATTGACGAGCGTGCTGAGATATTTGCCCAGATTGATAAATTAGAGAAAGAGGCACTGGAGATTTACGAGGGTGCGCTGAATGAGGTGATGCCTGAGGTTTTCAGCATCGTCAAGGAAACGGCACGTCGCTTTGCCGAGAATGAGGAGACCATTGTGACAGCGACTGATTTTGACCGTGAACTTGCCGGTGACCCGAAGAAAGACTTTATCACTATTGACGGTGACAAGGCTATCTACCACAACCATTGGACCGCAGGTGGTAATGACCTGAAATGGGAGATGGTACACTATGATGTACAACTTTTTGGTGGTGTCGTTCTACACCAAGGAAAAATTGCCGAGATGGCTACTGGTGAGGGTAAGACACTTGTCGCTACCCTACCCGTATTCCTGAACGCACTGACTGGTAATGGTGTGCATGTTGTAACAGTCAACGACTACCTCGCCAAGCGTGACTCCGAGTGGATGGGTCCCCTTTACATGTTCCACGGACTGTCTGTCGACTGTATCGACAAGCACCAGCCGAACTCCGAGGCTCGCCGCAAGGCATACCAGTGCGACATTACCTTCGGTACGAACAATGAGTTTGGTTTTGACTACCTGCGTGACAATATGGCAATCTCGCCACAAGACCTGGTACAGCGTGCTCATAACTATGCCATTGTCGATGAGGTCGACTCCGTGTTGATTGACGATGCCCGTACCCCTCTGATTATCTCTGGTCCAGTCCCCAAGGGCGACGACCAGATGTTTGAGGAATATCAGCCCCTGGTGGAGAAACTCGTAGGTGTTCAGCGCCAACTTGCCACCCAGTACCTTGCTGAGGCAAAGCAGAAGATTGCCGAGGGACGAGAGAAGAACGACAAGAAACTGGAGGAGGAAGGATTCCTTGCCCTCTTCCGCTCTCATAAGTGTCTGCCTAAGAACAAGCCCCTCATTAAGTTCCTCTCCGAGGAAGGTATCAAGTCGGGTATGCAGAATACGGAGAACACATACATGGAGAACAACAACCGCCGTATGCCAGAGGCTGTCGAGCCCTTGTACTTCGTGGTTGATGAGAAACTGAACTCCTGCGACCTGACCGATAAGGGTACCGCATGGCTTGCCAAACAGGTCAATGACGCTGAACTTTTTGTGTTGCCTGATATCGCAGGACAACTTTCTGCCTTGGAGAATGAGACGGGACTTTCCGATGAGGAGCGACTGAATAAGAAAGACGAGATGCTCAACCACTATGCCGTACAGAGTGAGCGTGTGCATACCCTCCAGCAGTTGCTGAAGGCTTATACCATGTTCAATAAAGATGATGAGTATGTGGTCATCGATGGCGAGGTGAAGATTGTCGATGAGCAGACAGGACGTATCATGGAAGGTCGCCGCTGGTCTGACGGTCTGCATCAGGCTGTCGAGGCAAAGGAGCACGTGAAGGTGGAGGCTGCCACCCAGACTTTTGCCACTATTACCCTGCAGAACTATTTCCGTATGTACCACAAACTGGCTGGTATGACGGGTACCGCCTCCACTGAGGCTGGTGAGTTCTGGGATATCTACAAACTCGATGTGGTGGAGATTCCCACCAACAAGCCCGTCATCCGTGATGATATGGATGACCGTGTCTATAAGACCGCCCGTGAGAAATACCGTGCCGTCATCGAGGAGGTGGTCCGCTTGCGTAAGGCAGGACGTCCTACCCTAATCGGTACTACCTCCGTGGAGATCTCTGAGTTGCTGAGTCGTATGCTTGATATGTATGTCAACCCAGAGACAGGAAAACGTGAGGGTATCCCCCATCAGGTTTTGAATGCTAAACTTCATCAGAAGGAGGCTGATATCGTGGCACTTGCCGGTCAGTCAACCAACGGACTGGGTGCCGTGACGATTGCCACCAACATGGCAGGTCGTGGTACCGATATCAAGTTGTCACCCGAGGTGAAGGAGGCTGGCGGTCTTGCCATCATCGGCACTGAGCGTCATGAGAGTCGTCGTGTCGACCGCCAGTTACGTGGTCGTGCCGGTCGTCAGGGTGACCCTGGTAGTTCTCTTTTCTTCGTCTCTCTGGAAGACAAACTGATGCGTCTGTTCGGTTCTGAGCGTATTGCCACTGTGATGGACCGTCTCGGTTTCAAGGAGGGTGAGATGATTGAGAGCCCGATGATCAGTCGCCAGATTGAGCGTGCCCAAAAGAAGGTGGAAGAGAATAACTTCGGTATCCGTAAGCGCCTGTTGGAGTACGATGACGTGATGAACAAACAGCGTACCGTTATCTATGAGAAACGCCGTCATGCCCTCATGGGTGAGCGCATCGGTATGGATATCTCCAATATGATGTGGGACCGTGTGGTGAATATCATCGAGACCAATGACTATGAGGGCTGCAAAGAGGAGTTCCTGCATATCTTCGCCATGGAGGTGCCATTCACCAACGAGCAGTTCCTTAACGAGCAGCGTGAGCAGTTGGAGGAGAACGCCTTCCAGCAGGTGATGGAGACCTTCACCCGTAAGACTGAACGCATCCGTGAGGTTGCACAGCCTATCATCAAGCAGGTTTATGAGAACCAAGGTCACATGTACGAGCGTATCATGGTGCCACTGACGGATGGACGTAAGATGTATAACATCCCATGTAACTTGAAGGAGGCTTACGACACGGAGAGCAAGTCTATTGTCAAGGAGTTTGAGAAACAGATGCTGTTGCATATCATCGACGAGTCATGGAAGGAGAATCTCCGTGAGTTAGATGAACTGCGCCACTCCGTGCAGAATGCCAGTTATGAGCAGAAAGACCCGCTTTTGATTTTCAAACTCGAAAGCGCCAAGGTGTGGGACACCATGATTAACGAGATGAACAACCGCATTGTCTCCATCCTCATGCGTGGTGCTATCCCTGAGATGCAGCAGCAGGATGTCCGCGAGGCTGCCCCTGAGCAGCGTACCCAGCGTCAGCAATATACGGAGAGTAAGCAAAACCTGTCGGAAGAGCAGATGCGCGACCCGAACCAGGCTGCCGCCGCTGCCCACGACACACGTGCCCAGCAACCACGTACCCCGATAGTCAAGGACAAGTTGCCTGGACGTAACGATCCCTGTCCTTGTGGCTCTGGTAAGAAGTTCAAGCAATGTCACGGTAGAGGGATTGTTTAAATGAGGAATTAGTAATTAGAAATTAGGAATTATGATTACTATCAATCATCTCAAAAAGCAGTTCGGTGATACAATCGCCTGTGATATAGAACAGTTTACCATCAACGATGGGGATATCCTCGGACTGGTAGGAAACAACGGAGCCGGCAAGACTACTCTCTTCCGTCTCCTCCTTGACCTTCTGAAAGCCGATGAGGGAACTGTGACGATTAACGACATCAACCCCACAGAGAGTGAGGCATGGAAACAACAGGTGGGAGCGTATATCGATGAGGGGTTCCTCATCGATTTCCTCACCCCTGAGGAGTATTTCGCCTTTCTGGGCAAGATTTCGGGAATGACGCAGGCTGAGGTCGACGAGCGACTAAAGGATTTCGAACAGTTCGCCGCCGGTGAGGTATTCAGACAGAAGAAACTTATCCGCAACCTCTCAGCAGGAAACAAGCAGAAGGTGGGTATTATCTCTGCTCTCTTCCGTCGTCCGCAGACCGTTATCCTTGACGAGCCCTTCAACTTCCTCGACCCATCGAGCCAGTTGACGCTCAAGCATGTCCTTACCGACTATGCCCATGAGACGGGTGCCACCCTGCTCATCTCCAGTCATAACCTACAGCATACGGTGGATATCTCCAACCGTATCGCCCTCTTAGAGCATGGCATCGTCATCCGTGACCTGCCTAACAGCGAGGGAAGTGCCGCTACCGAACTCGAAGAGTACTTCGGAGGATAGGGACCACCTAATCCATTAACGAAAGTGTCTTCAAAGTTCTGCTCTTTGTAAAGTGGTTGACTTAGAGTCGACTGATCGGTTGACTGGAGTCGAACGATTGGTTGACTGGAGTCGAACGATTAGTTGACTGGAGTCAAACAACGAAAAGGATGCTTGTAACGATTGATTACAACGGCACTTCACATCAATTACAACGGCACTTACAACTGCAAAGGATGGCATTTACAATGGACAGATGCCATCCTTTCAATGCTGGTATGGTCTTAGCCTGAACTCAATTTCATATTCACCAAGAATCTGTACGGCTTTCTGACAGTCATCCGCTTTAACAACACGCGTTATCGCATCGACAATGTCTGGAACGACATCCATCCGCTCCTGAGCACGGCAATGCGTTACGCACACTGCCATAACCATCAGCACTATCCATCCCTTCGTCATTTAAAATCTTTTTGCAAAGATACAATAAAAGGAACAAACTAACAAGAAATCTGTTTCTCTATTTAGCCAACCTATAGTCCCCAAAACGACAAGAGGAACTCCGATTGGAGTTCCTCTTATCGTTTTATTTAGTTCTTAGCGAAATACTGCTACGATGTTATAATAATCACTAGCCTGATCCAATTCATCGGCATTATGGTAACCAATACTAATAATATGTTCACCTGCTTTTATTTCATACCCCTTTGCTTCTTCTTCATCGTATGTAAGATTTGCTTTGCCATAGATGGCTTCCAGTTTTCGCAAAAGTAGTCCAAGACGACTATTCGCCTGCGACAATCTATAATCAATCATCTCGTTAATACTAAGACTATTACCATATGTCATAATATATACCGGGACACCTTCAATCACACCTTCAACCGATTCCTTATCCCTTATTTTCAATCCCGCTTTTACAAGTTTTGGTCTTATTGCTTTTTCGGATCCGCTTAATGGTATTCCCATGAAAGCCAACTGACCATCTACAAAAGCAGGACCACAATAAGTCAATGAAGTTAATCCTGTATTTGCTGATGGTTTGTTTGTAAGAGCGACCACGCTTAGGCTTACCCAACCATAAGCATACTCCGCCAACTGCACTTGACACCACCCATTGTACTCGTCTACTACATAAAGTGTCATGCCTGGTTTCAGTTCTCCAATCTTTGGTGCCCTTGAATCATGATCATTCCGAATGTTCACAGAAGTTGTAGACTTACATTTGACATATTTAGGTTGCCCTGAAGTAAGATTCTTATGAGAATTCACAAACTGGCGAACATTGCCAAAGCCTCGTAAATCAAGTCCATCAATTATTCCTCCTTTTAAGGCCTCTATTAGTTCTGCATCGTCGACAACCCACATGGTTGGGTCAAAGGCAGCCCCCATAGCAGCACCAACAGAATACAAATCGCCCTTAAAAGCGGGATGGTTAGCCAATTCGCCCTTTTTAGGTACAACTGTCACCTTCGTCCTATTACCTTTATTCGGATTGTCATTCAAAGATTTCTTCAGACCTATTTGGAATTTCTGACCTTGTTCTGTTTCTCCATTAAATAGGAAAACGTTTGTTGCCATTCCGTTCTTGTCCAATTCTCGTCCTTCGTAATAAAGACTGCCTTCAATATCAATTCTTTCAGTTTTCTGATTACCTATAGCGAATACACCACAACTTGTTCCATCTTCTATCTCACGTTCAATAATAATACTCGTAAAATATCGGTTTGTTTCATCATCATCCTGCCATTCTCCTACAGGATAACCAGCCTCTGATGATTGTGCCATTCCATTGACACAAATCATGGCAATATATGCCAACATAATATATTTTTTCATACACTTTACACTCTATTTGTTACAGAACAAATGTTTAGTCATAATCAACATCCACCTCCTCTGAGTCGACTACTTCTACACTATCCGTATCTACTTCAGGAAATCTTTCGAGTGTCCTTCCTGGTTGCAAAGTGAAAGTTTGATCATCCTCTGAGGCATTGTCAAAATGCTCAACGTTGATGCTGTCAAGATCATAGGCACCAAAATACAGGGCGACACTTCCACCGCTCCAATATGCATAATAATATATGTTATTACCTAATTCTACTACTACAGCATTTTTCCCACTCTTCACAACTTTACCGAAACTTGCCACCGTCTTTTTAATCGATTCATACAAGGTACGCATTTTACCTTTCAACTGAGGATTTTCCTCCAAATCAAAATGAATATTGAAACTAGGCACTGCCCTTTCAGATGACCATTCGTAATTCGTCGTTGTCCACCAACCGTTTCTTCGTTGGTTTCGGATGACAAGTCCATTGATATTGGTCTCAAGTTCCGACTGTAGTTTCCTAATTTTGATTTTACTCCAAATACTTCTATCATTAGCGTATTTCTTTGCTTCGATACTTAAGGAAGACGAAAGACCTGAGATATTGTTTATGGCTTTAATTGCTTGATAAGCCTTCATGTTCATTGTCAACCCTAAGAAACCGTTTTTTGTAATATTCAAAGCACTAGCCACGTCTTCTACATCTACATAATCGCTTTCAAATACAAAGTCAGGTGTAGTGCCCATTCCTTCTATATTATATACATCAGCATCTAATTTCTTTTCTTCACCGTTTCTATTTAGAAGCACATAGTCACCTTCACCAATCTTGGCTATCGTATATTCAACACCATCATGGAAAGTTAAAATCAGGTTATATTCATCTTTACTGATTTTTTCTCCGTCAAGGTTATATAAAGCCCAACCATCCTTTTCCGCTTTCTTGCCACAAAGAATTCTCTCATCTAGAAATTGCAATTTTTCAAACTTGGGGCGAATAAGAATGTCACCTTCAAGATTTGCAAGACCACCACCATCACTATTAGAAAAAGTCAAGTACTCATTTCGAATCTCATGGAATGTATCAATTTTACTAGAGGGTTTTATTTTCCATTCTCCGTCAAGACCTAATAGTCCCTCTATATCCTTATTGTCCTTAGAGACTGCGACTAAAACAGCATCCCCTATTAAATGCTCATTAGTACGATAACTGGTTTGAATTATACGAACGGAAGTAATTTTTGAGGCTTTGAAAGTACTTATTTCTTTTCCTTTTCGGTCAAGAACAGAATATACTCGTTTTTCCCAATCCTTATCCTTGTATTTTTTATGTAAGGCTACCGAACGACCGTCATTACCAATCTTAAGATAAATATACTCTGGAGCAATCACTACATTTCCTTTCAAATCTACAGCTCCCAAGAAATCACCAACTTCAACAGCGGCTAGTCCACCATAGAACTGGGTACACTTAGTGACAGCCTTTCCATTAATCTTGTCTAAAGTCACCTTGACATTGCCGTCACGATCTATAAACTGGATAGGTTTTCCTTTTTCGACAACAGGGGCTACATCCTCATAGAACATTCCTGCTTGCAAATACTCCCCACCAATCTTCTCTGGCTTTTTCTCCGCAGTATAAATTTCCCATAAACCGTCAGAGTTCTTTACCATGAAACGCCCATTAACTGCCATTGTTGGCATATTCTTAAACTCATCGGAGAAGAGGACCTCGCCATCTACACTAATCAGTCCCCAATTACCATCCTTACTCTCTTGGAAAGGAAAATACTCTACCTCATTTAAAGGATCACTTTTTGAAGAGCAAGATGTCATCAATAATCCTGCCATAATTACAAATAATCCACAAATACTGTTTTGATGCTTTTTCATATTGTATTAATTTAATAGTTTATATCATCGTTTACTTATCTAGTAACACAATCAACGTAGTTTCATCTTACGCCAATTATCTGTTAATGAAGGTGACGGGGACATCGTAGGTGTCTGGCTTTTGCCATTAACAACTATAGAGCGTCTTGCGACCTGAGATTTCACATAGTCGCCTATCTCCCCTAACGTACAGTTTCCTTTTGTCTCTTGCAATTTCTTCAATAAGAAGTAGGTAAACATGCCATGACCTTTCTCTTGATAGGGATAGGCGGTTTCCTCACCCTGTGCCGCTGAGAACACCAACAGATTTCCTTGGGGCTGTGTCGCTTTTGCCTTGATGGCGACACCACGGGCAGAGGTAAGCATACCCTCTCCACGCTTTGTTCCACTAAAACAAGCATCCATCAGAACTATTACATTTCGGGCTGGTAATGAGGATAACTTATCATACAAAGAGATGAGGCTATATCCGGTCTTTATATTATTACCTATACCATCCACTGGCAAAAGATAGGCGGTACTTGTCTCTTCATCTGGAATGCCATGCCCAGCATAGTAAATTATGATTTGGGCATCATTACCAAAAGCCTCGGCAACCTTTGCAACCCAATCAATCTCCTGTTCAATATTGTTCTTGGTGGCATTCTCTCTATAGTGAATATTTATGTCTGGCAAGCCTAACGTTTTCCTACAATATTCCTTGAAAGTACGTCCGTCATTGATAGCATATTCAACTTTTGATTCATTGCTGTATTTCTCATTGGCAATAATAACGGCGAAAGTATTTTCCGCTGTACTACTCGTCATAGGAATGTTTTGGTCAATATCGGAGATTGCAACAGAGTTCTTATTTTGCTGCACTTTGTTAGACTCTACTGTATTATCAGACTTTTTGTTTGATGCGACTGTAATATCTGCTCCAAGTTTACCCATAGCCTCTGTGCCAAATAGGAAATCTCCTTTTACCGTAAATATTCCACTTGAAAGTGGTATCTGATTTCCATTTGGTAAAAAAAGAGATACAAGTTTATATTTAAACTTTGGAGTATTTTTTGCCAACCCAAAAGTCATCATCTCTGCCATCTGCGCCCCCGCACTAAAATGATCGCTGCCATGAGAGACTTTTGTTATTTTACCTTTTGCCTGTGTTCCTCTTGGAATAACAATAATTCCATCGACAACAATATCTGTTGAAACTTGAAAGTCAATGGCCTGACCAGTACTCGCATTTTTTAATTCTACATTATGTGTAGACTTCACAGGAATTTGCGTTCCTTTCTTCAACACTACGGTCTGTGCCTGTACCGTTATGATACCCATAACACAGAGTAAGCAAAATAATGTTTTTTTCATATGCAATAATTGTTTATGTCTATACACTTATTGATAGTTATTTTACAACTACTTTCACAGACTTATTACCAATCTTGATGATGGCAATATTACCTGACTGTAAGTTGGTGGGGACAGTAGCCATGCTGTTATGGCTGACTGACGTGCCCTCCTGCACTCCATTGACAGAAGACACAGACACCTGTTGCCCGTCGACACAATCACCTCACTATTACTTTGTGGCCGTTTACGATGTAGATGCCGCGGGGCAAATCTTTCCATACGTCGGCACGCCGTCCTCGCTTCACCTGCACGCCCGAGAGGGTGTAGATGCTGACCGTCTCGTTAGCGTCATCGCCGTAAATGGAGCGAATGCCCGAGAGTTCTTCCAACTCGAAGCCGTAGCTATACTCCTCGCCCCAGAAGCCGGTGCTGTTTTGCAGACGGCAATGCAGGGCGTGCGTGCCAGCCGACAGCTGGCTAATGTCGATGTTCAGCACCACGACAGAATCGGCAGTTTCCACCACGGTGGTGTTGAGGGAGTCACTGTCGAGCCAGTATTCCACGGCTTTCAACTTCACGACCACGCTCTTCTCGGGCACGAGGAAGACATAGCGGTTCAGCGGGCCCCACTGGCCGTTAGTGTCTTGCGCGCGGATATTATAATAATGTATGCCTGCCGACAGCTCCCCGATATTAATCGTCTGCACGATGTCGCCGCCAGCGTGCGGCGTAACAGTGCGCTGGCTGTAGTCGGCATCAATCCAGCCCTCATACTGCCGCACGTCGGCTGTGCCTGTAGGCCGCGACACGAGGAATGTGTAGCGGTTCAACGGACCCCACTGGCCGTTAGTGTCCTGCACGCGCAGGCTGTAGTAGTGGATGCCCTCGGTCAGATTGCCGACGCCGATGCTCTGCACGATGTCGCCGCCAGCGTGCGGCGTAACAGTGCGCTGGCTGTAGTCGGCGTCAATCCAGCCCTCGTACTGCCGCACGTCGGCTGTGCCTGTAGGCCGCGACACGAGGAATGTGTAGCGGTTCAACGGGCCCCACGGCTTTCCGCTCTCCTTGGCGCGGACGCCCAAGAAGTGAATACCCTCCGCCATGCCGTCCGTAGGCATGCTGAACGAGAGCTCGTCAGCGCTGCCGCTGCCGACGATGCGCTGGTCGTAGTCGGCATCCGTCCACGCCTCATAGACCAGGTTCTGTGCCGCGACCGCCGTCACTGCCCACGAGCAGAGCACAATATTGATGATTCGCTTTAGCATAGTCATGGTTTATTTCACGGCTGAAACCTTCAGCGTCACGTTCAGTGTCTTACTCTCCGTGTCGACCGTCAGCAGGCTCTCCGACACGTTGATACCTACGGGCGTAAGCGAGTAGGGTGTAGAGCCACCAAGATAGCCCACGGCCGTGCCGTCCAAGCCGAGGTAGCCCGCGGCGACAAGCTTTTCGGGGTCGTTGTACATGCTATTCCAAAAAGCGCCGTCGTTCGCATTATTAACAATATAGCAATTTTGTACTATATCCCCAGTAAGGAACGATGTATCGCCGCTCAAAAGTGTATTGGTGAATGAGCAGGAATTTCCGCTACTGTAGGATAGGAATATATATTTGATATGACAGTTTATGAACCCCGCATCTTGTAGAGAAATAGTCCTATCGGAAGAATAGCTAGTAGGGCAGCCAATGATACTATATATGCTACAATTAAGGAATATCAAATCATTTCCCTTTGATGTCGTGCTCCCAACAGCCCAATAAGCGTCAGGGGTACTTGAAGTGCCAATATTGACGATGTAGCAATTCACAAACGATGCGTTCTTGACTTGTTTTGACGGTAGGAATGTAGTAATGTAGCATCGGTCTGCCTGTAGGTCCTTGAGGTCTTCGGCTGCCCACAGGGTGCCCTCAATCTTGCACTTCCTTATTTTCAGTCCGCGCATTTCCTTGGCTATTTTAACGTCGCCGGTAATCCACATGCCGTCGAAGAAGTAGTTGGACGCGTGGGGATTGTCGGCAATGCTGACATGGATGTTGCCGCGAACCTTCGTCAACTGTCCGGCGCCTATCATCGTGACCACCTTGTCGACGAGCAGCGTGTCAACCCCGAAGGTGCCCTCGCTTAAGTAGAGCGTGTCGCCGTGTGCGGCCGCTTTCATGGCGTCGGGCAGCTGGTTGCTGTCGAACGTCGTGGCCGTACCGTTATGCAATAATACTACTGCGGCGCGCGTCGCAGCCATTGAACTCATTGCTGCCATGATGCAGCTGGCTAATAGCAAGATTTTCTGTTTCATCATCATATTATACAGTTTAAATTTTTCACATTGCCAATCAGCGCAATCCCATACTCTGCCATCTATCAGTTAATACTGGTGATGGGATAACAGAAGGTGTCTGACTCTTTTTATTGATCGTAATAGAGTTTCTTGACACTTGGGACGTTACATAACTGCCCAAATCACCCAAGGAACAATTACCTTTAGTTTCCTGTAGTTTCTTTAATAAGAAATAGGTGAACAGTCCATGACTTTTTTCCTTATAAGGGTAGGCTGTCTCATCACCCTGTGCTGCGGAGAATACCACCATATTACCAAGAGGGGCATTAGGTTTAGCCTTGATAGCGACACCACGGGCTGACACTAGCATACCATTCTCACGTTTCGACCCACTAAAACATGCATCCAGAAAAACAGTCACTGACTTGGCATCCATCTTACCAAAGGTCTCATAGAGAGTCTTCAAACTATAGGCAGAGCCGATATCATTGCCTACACCATCCACAGGCAAGAGATAAGCCGATTGGTCTTTCTCATTCGGAATACCATGTCCTGCATAGTAGAAGATAGCCTTTCCTTGTCCACGACATACTGTCATCGCCTGAGCAAGCCAGTTCACTGCCTGTCTCAAATCATTATATCCAGCATTCTCTACATACATAATTTGTCGTTCTGGCACTCCCAAAGTCTTCTCTACATATTCTTTGAACACTTTGGCATCATTCTCCGCAAATGGCACTCCATCCACATTGCGGTATTTCTCATTACCTATAATAACAGCGAAAATATCGTGGTCTGGAGAGGCAGATTCCGGGATATTGATATCTACATCAACAGGGGGCGTTTTGTTGGCTGCCAATGCCTCTTGCTTTCTCTGCTCCTCAATTTGAGCCAAGAACTTGATGGCTTCTTCATTTCCCTGTTCCGCAGCCTGCGAGAGTAGTTTTTCTCCTTTTTTCTGATCTTGCTTTGTGCCTTGTCCTGAATAATAACAAAAACCTAAATATGCCTGCGCTCCTACATTCCCTTGCTCCGCCGCCTTCTGAAACCAAGTCACAGCAGCATTTTGATCTTTCTTTACTCCTTGCCCCTCGAAATAGCAATGCCCTAATATTAATTGCGCCACATCTAAGCCTTGTTCTGCAGCCTTTCGAGCCCAGTATACCGCTTTCTCGCTGTTTTTCTCTACACCCCTTCCATTTATATAACATACCGCCAAGTCACTCTGTGCATTAGCAAATCCTTGGTCAGATGCTTTCTGGTACCAATATACCGCCTTCTGGAGGTCAACGTCAACTCCTTTTCCGTTCTCATAGCAAATGCCCACATTATGCTGACCTTTGGGGAAGCCCTGATCCGCTGATTTCTTAAACCAATTGAAGGCTTCCTTATAGTTTATGTCTATGCCGTCTCCTAACATATAGGCAATGCCCACAAGTGCCTGGGCCTCAGCATCCCCCCTGTAAGCCGCTGCTATGTTATCTTGATAAAGATTTGTGCGCCCTTTGGGCTTATCTTCCACATTATTCGCGACATACTGCTGTTGTATCTGTTTCTCCTCACCAGTATTGTCAAAGGACAAATAATTGCTTTTTGCTATATATTGTCCTGTAGTTACATCTTTAATATAGATACATACATAATAAGTTTTCGTTCCAGGCAGAGGGTTCAGGGCATCATTATAATAACCTAACCAAGCGTTGTTAATCGTGTTAATTCCTGGGTAAACACAATTATAGGTTGTACCCTCATATACCATCGGAGATCCATCTGCTAGCACATGTGAGGTTCCTTGCGGTATTTCTATTGATAAAACTGGCTGTAATTGATGCTGATAAACTCCCTGTGCACTGAAACTAAACCAGCATTGCAGCATTTTTCGTCCACTATTATCAGGAACATTATGCTTTAACTCCAGCCTAGTAAACTGCACGGCAACATTATTATAATTCTGGACATTCTGTGATTGATAGTAATTGCGATTCTGCAGCCCTGCTTGTTGCTGCATCCTCCTTGCCTGATTTTGAATCTGGCGCTGCTGGTTCTGTATCTGCCATTGCTGTTGCCTGATCTGTTGCTGTACATTATTATATTGCGCAATAACAGGTACGCCTACCCCCAACAGCATTAAAAGGACCCTAATTCTATTCATACTTATATAGATTATAATATTTGGCTAGTTCTTTTCTATTGGTGACAAAGTTAAAACTTTTCATCAGCCTATACAATAGCGGAAAACCGCCATTTTTGTATTTTTTGCCAAAAAGAGACAACCTTTTTCAACGCTTAACACTAAGATTTATGGATAAATTGATAATTATTTGAGAGAAAACAATTATCTTTGCAACCGACATTAACTTAATACGCATTAAATTAATACGCATTAGATATGAGATTCTATGACAGAGAAAAGGAGTTGGGCATACTCCATACAAATTGGGAGCAGACATCAGAACGAGGACGAATGACAGTTCTGATAGGTCGGAGGCGCATCGGTAAGACCACGCTATTGACCAAGAGCGCCGATGATGGCGGACAACCATTGCTTTATCTCTATGTCTCTAAAGACAATGAACGAGTATTAACTGGAAAGTTCCAGGAAGCAACAGAACAGACGCTTGGTCTACAGATATTTGGTCGCATGGAGACATTTGCCCAGTTCTTTGAGCAACTGTTACGCTACGGACAACAAAATCATTATACGCTCGTTTTCGACGAGTTTCAGAATTTTCTGAAAGTGAATCCCGCCATCCCCAGTCACATACAAGACATCTGGGATCGCTATCACGAAAAGACGAAAGTCAATATGGTGGCATGTGGCAGTATCTATAATATGATGCATAAGATTTTCGATAACGAAGACGAACCACTTTATGGTCGTCAAGATTGCCGATTAAATATGTTACCCTTCCGTATCAGCATATTGAAAAAGATTCTTCACGACCATAACCCCAGATACACACCAGAAGACTTGCTTTGTCTGTACACATTAACAGGCGGTGTCGCCAAATACGTGGCATGGCTGATGGATGCTAATGCAATCACAAAATCAAAAATGCTTAGATGGGTTACCCAGACTGGCTCTCCTTATCTCTCAGAGGGTACAGAACTCATTATGTCAGAGTTTGGAAAAGACTATAACAACTATCTAAGCATTCTGCAATTGATTGCATCCGGGATGACTACGCAGAGCGAGATAGACGGTGTCATTGGTAAGAATACAGGTGCATACCTTGACAATCTGGAAGAGGATTATAGTTATATCCACCGCAAGCAACCCATGTTCAGTAAACCTGGTGGAAGAAATTCCCGTTGGCAGTTGGATGACTGCTTCCTGCGTTTCTGGTTCCGTTTCATCATGCGCAATCAGGCTCTTGTAGAAATGGAACGCAACGACCTGTTACTCGAAATGGTCGAGAAAGGGTATGAACAATATTCAGGTCTCGTGCTTGAACAGTATTTTCGGCAGAAATGGATGGAAGAGGAACGGGTCACATTGGTTGGCAACTATTGGGATCGCAAGGGACAGAATGAAATAGACATGATAGCACTTAACGATATCGACAAAACTGCCGTAGTAGCGGAAATTAAGCGCCAGCGTAAGAGATTCAGCCCCACGGAACTTGCTGAAAAGGCGGAAACGCTGAATAAGGAGTTATCGAAATATACCGTCACACAGATTGGCTTGTCAATGGAAGATATGTAAAAACCTGCGATAAAATATGGCAAGGAGATTGTGTTTTTTATGGTTAATCCTACTCTCTGTAAATGTATGGGGAGCGAATGACAGTATCTTAGTGAAAGGTATTGCACAGGCAAGCAGAATGGCTTTGCGTAACCAGAACGACTCCGCCATCGCACTGGCTGACAGTCTGATTCCCATTGCCAGAAAACAGAACGCTCTTGTTGCACTCGCCTCATTATACGACGTAAGAGCCATCAGTTACAGCAACAAGAAGAATTACCAGAAGACGGTGGAGGATTTCACCTCCATGTTTAACGTTGCCGCAGAAGGAGACTTCATCAACAAAGCCCCCAACAACCCTTTTCTTTTTCACCTGATGCTGCCAGCATACGTTCAGATGGCAGTCCTCGCAAAAGATCTTGGATCAAAAGAAGCGAGTGTCCTGTGCGCAAAGGCTGGTATTCTATGGACTTCGAGATGCAAGGACAAGGAATTGGTGGTATCAACGATACCTGCCTTTGGTGCTATTCTTACAGAGAACAAGGAATACCTTGCTGCATATGAGCCTCTGAAACAGGCTTACGACTATGCCATCCAGTTAGGCGACACCAATAATGCACTCGGCATTGTCCGATCACTCGTTGAGGCTGAGGAGCACATACACCATGTATCTCCAGAGAAGAATCAGTGGATAAAAGTAGGAGAACGTTTAGTACTAAAAACCAAGAAAGACCCGATATCGTTTGCTTTCTTGACTACTGCCCATAACTCAATGATCAAAGAACTGGAGCGACGAGACTCTGACATGATAAAAAGCAATACAGGAACAAGAGATACTGCACGCACCATAACTCCTCCAATACCACAGTCAAAGAACGACTCCATACAGCATCATATCCAGTATGTTCATGTGAGGAATGTACGGATTGTCAAAATCGGTCTGATCATCATCGCTCTCCTATTATTGGCTTTCGGTGTATATGCCCTATGGCAGAGACATGTGAGACGGAAGAGGGAGACTGAGCGATATATAGAAGGACTGGAACAGGAGCGTAACCGCTTGGCAAAAGAACTGCATGACGGTGTAAGCAATCAACTATTGGCTGTCGAGATGAAACTGAACGAAGAGGGCACTAAGGAGCAGGCAATACAGATGCTCAACGAAAGTCGTGAGCAGGTTCGTCGTGTAAGCCATGAACTAATGCCACCAGAGTTCGCATATGCCACCCTCGACGAGGTGATATCCCACTATGTTCTCGAACTTGATGAGGCTAATCTTTGTGACATCAGTTGTCATCTTAATCCTCCTGATGCGGACTGGAGCACCATCCCACCCCAAGAGGCTTTGGAGATATACCGTATCGTGCAAGAAGCCATAGGCAATGCCCTTAAACATTCCGGTGCTACGACCATTGCTGTGGGTATGCATAAAACAGGACAGGAGACAGCAATTACCATCAGTGACAATGGAACTTCAGATGAAAAGACCACCACATCAGGTATTGGCATACGTACCATGAAGCAGCGTGCCCAACTCATAGGAGCCACTTTGGAATTTAGGAAAAACAAATATGGACATGTAGTAAAACTCAATATTGAGTGAAAATCACGGGAATCCACTATTGCAGATTCGCCAACTTCTTATAATTTTGTAGCCAAAATAAAAATAACGGCTCTCTGATGAACGATATTTGCGCAAAAATCCGTATATTTGCAAACCGTTTCCTTTTCGGGGATGGTAGACATAATGTATTGAGGAAGCGTTATAGGCTTATCTCCAAGTTGATGAATCTCGACAACTCATCATTGAAGAATTATGGAATAAGTATAGCGTTCTCACCCTATGTATGGATATATACTATCAATGTATATACTGGCAGAGGGCGTGGAGTCGTTATTTATTATCCTAATTCTGGGCAGTCGAGAGCCTATCAACTGGATAATGACGGTTACGCGCCTTTTTGTATATAAAAATATATAAGATATGTGCGATATCAGAAAATATAAATTAGAAAGTCTGTCAATAGCCATCGTTGACGACCATGAGGTTGTCCTTGAGGGCATCAAAAGTTATATGGAGAAAAATCACATAGAACAAATTGATACCTTCAAGACGGCTCAATCTTTACTGGATAGAATGTCAGTAAAACAGTTTGACATTTATATTGTGGACATAGAGTTGCCAGACATGGAGGGTGCTATGTTGATTGATGAGATACGAAATCTTCATCCCCATGCGAAGATTATAGTGAACACCATACACGAAGAGATGTGGGTGGTACGAAAGATGGCTGAAAAGGAAGTAGATGGCGTGATGTATAAGTCTGGACAATTAGACCAACTGATTGAGGCTGTTATTATAGTATCAGAAGGCGGACAGTATTTCTGTAGCAAATTCAAGAAGATGAATAACAGGAATAAACTCCAAAATGAGGTACTTAGCAAGCGTGAGATAGATGTCCTACAAGCAATAGCCCAAGGATATTCAACTAAGGAAATAGCAAGGCTTTTATATATATCAGAAAATACAGTGGAGACTCATCGGCAGAACTTGTTCTCAAAATTAAAAGCGCACAATATGGCAGACCTCATTGTCAAGGCTATCTCATGCGGATATATTAATCCCCAAAACATAGAATGAGGGACAGAGAAAAAAACGAAAGCGGCACCTGATGCATGATGGATCAGGTGCCGCTTGATAGTATAGGATGATGGATTATCCTCCGAAGTTATCGTACATGATAGACTCGGGTTCTACGCCAAGACTGTCGAGCATGGAGACGACAGCGGCAGACATAGGACCAGGACCACACATATAGTACTCGACATCCTCGGGAGCCTCGTGATCCTTCAGATAGGTGTTGAGCATCACCTGATGGACAAAGCCCGGGGTGTACTTCACGCCTGCTGCGTCGGCAGCCGGATCGGGACGGTCGAGGGCGAGGTGGAAATGGAAGTTGGGGAACTCCTTCTCCAAGCCCAGGAAGTCATCAAGATAGAATACCTCGTTCAGGGCACGGGCACCATAGAAATAGTGCATCTCACGATCGGTGGTATGCAGTGTCTTCGTCATGTGCATGATCTGGGCACGGAGCGGAGCCATACCGGCACCACCACCAACCCATATCATCTCCTTCTTCGAGTCGAAGTGAGGATGGAAGTCACCGAACGGACCAGACATAATCACCTTATCACCTGGCTTCAGGGAGAAAATATACGACGAGGCGATACCCGGGTTCACCTCCATGAAGCCGCTCTTGTCTGCCTTAAACGGTGGCGTGGCGATACGCACCGTCAACATGAAGACATCACCCTCGGCAGGATAGTTTGCCATTGAGTAGGCACGGATAGTTGGTTCCGGGTTCTTACACTTCAACGGGAAGAGTCCGAATTTCTCCCATGACGGCAGATACTCCTCACCAATCAATGACTTGTCAAAGTCCTTATCATAGTCGATGCTGTCGAAGGCAGGAATCTTGATCTGTGCGTAAGAGCCAGGGAGGAAGTCCATGTGCTCACCAGCAGGCAACTGCACCTTGAACTCCTTGATGAATGTAGCGACGTTCTTGTTCGAGATAACGGTACACTCATACTCCTTCACACCGAGGATGCTCTCATCGACATGAATCTTCAGGTCGCCCTTCACCTTACACTGACACCCTAAGCGCCAGCCAGCCTTAATCTCCTTACGGGTAAAGTGAGGCTTCTCGCTGTCGAGGATCTCACCCCCACCCTCTAAGACCTGTACCTTACACTGTCCGCAGGAAGCCTTACCACCACAGGCAGAAGGCAGGAACACCCCGTTCTCGTTCAAGGTAGACATCAGACTATTACCTTGAGCCACAGAGATGGTACGGTCGCCATTAATCTCAATATTCACATTACCGCTGGGCGAGAGATATTTCTTCGCCACGAGCAGTACGATCACCACCAGGATGATCAACGAAAGGAAAACTCCTATGCTAATTGCTATAAACTGTCCCATTTTCTACATTAAACATTTAATATTAAACATTAAATATTCAAACCACTGAAACACATCATAGCCATCGCCATGAGTCCTACGGTGATAAACACGATGCCCAGTCCCTGCAGGGGTTTAGGCACATCAGAATACTGCATCTTCTCACGAATGGCACCCAAAGCGACGATGGCGAGAGTCCAACCGATACCAGAGCCGAAGCCATAGACGATGGCATCCCATACAGAGGTGATAGCCTGCGAGTTAGAGGGATCCATCAGGATACGCTGCTGCATGAACAGCGAGGCACCCATGATGGCACAGTTTACGGCAATCAACGGCAGGAAGATACCGAGGGCGGCATAGAGGGATGGAGAGTAACGCTCCACCGTCATCTCCACCAACTGCACCATACCTGCGATGACAGCGATAAAGAGGATGAACGACAGGTAACTGAGATCGACACCCTCGACGAGGCAGTCAGGACCCAGTACCTTAGTCTGCAACAAGTAATTGACGGGAACGGTCACGGTGAGCACGAAGGTCACGGCGAGACCCAGTCCCATAGAGGTCTTCACGGTCTTCGACACAGCAAGGTAGGAACACATGCCGAGGAAGAAGGCGAAGATCATATTGTCGACGAAGATCGACCTAAACAGTAATGATATTGCGTGTTCCATAACTTACTTCTCCTTATAAAAATATGCACGATGTATCCAAATCACACAACCCACGAGGATCAACGCCATGGCAGGCATCGTCATCATACCGTTGTTCACATAGCCGAAGTCATAGAAACTGTCGGGCAGAATCTGGAAGCCCAACAGGGAGCCACGTCCGAAGAACTCACGGAAGGCACCTACGATGACCAGAATCATGGCATAGCCAAGACCATTGCCGACACCGTCGAGGAAAGAGGGCCAAGGCTTGTTCATCATGGCGAATGCCTCCAAGCGACCCATCAGGATACAGTTGGTGATAATAAGACCGACATACACGCTCAACTGAACACTCACGTCATAGGCGAAAGCCTTCAGAATCTGGGAGACGATAGTCACGAGAGCGGCAACAACGACCAACTGCACCACGATACGGATGCGGTTAGGGATAGTGTTGCGGATGATAGAGATGATTACGTTAGAGAAAGCGGTAATCACCGTTACGGCGAGTCCCATCACAATGGCAGGCTTCAACTGCGAGGTGACGGCGAGCGCCGAGCAGATACCCAATACCTGTCCGAGGATCGGGTGGTCGAGGTTCAACGGATTCGTGAAGACCTCCTTATTTTGTTTACTGAATAATGCCATAGTTTACTTCTTTAACATTTCTATATATGGTTTCAAACCCTCACGGAGCATGGCGGCGACACCATTGGAGGTCAGTGTGGCACCAGTGACCACATCCACCTCATGCTCAGGCTTCTCCACCTTCTTCACAATATTGATGGCGATCTCACCATTGTCAGCAAGTATCTTCTTGCCCTGGAACTTCTCCTGCCATGCCTGTGAGTCCTTGATCTCAGCACCAAGACCAGCCGTCTCACTCTCATGGTTGAAATATGCGCCATAGATGGTGTTCAGGTCGTCGTTGACAGCGACAAAGGCAGAGATACCGCCCCAAAGTCCCATACCTTTCAGCGGGAACACATACTTCGTCTGTCCGTCAACCTTACAACCGTAGTACTTCAAACCGTCTTTCTCGACCTCAGTGAGTACCACCTCCTTGTATTTCGCCTCTGCCTCTGCACCGTCCAAACCACGGATGTTCAGTGAGTAGAGAATCTGTTTCTTCACATCGAGCGCCACGTTAGCGTCCTGCATCGGCTTCAATGCCTGGAAGACAAAGGCAAGCAGGAAGGCGACGATGACAACGAGTACTGCACTATATATAATAATGTACGCGTTATTGTTGGTATTCAGTTTCATTTTGTACCTCCTCTCTTTAAGCGTTTCGAGATGTTACGCTCCACAATGAAATGGTCGATCAGCGGAGCAATCATATTGCCAAAGAAGATGGCAAGCATCATACCCTCTGGATAGCCGGCATTCTTCACACGAATGATGACAGCCATAGCACCGATGATGAATCCATAGATATACTTACCACACTCCGTACGGCAAGAGGTCACTGGGTCTGTTGCCATAAACACAGCACCAAAAGCAAAGCCACCAAGTACGAAATGATGCCACCAAGGCATGGTCGTCGCACCAATAGACTCAAAGAGGATGCCCATTGCGGCACCGCCTACGAAAACACTCAGCATGGTACGCCACGAAGCAATGCCCGTCCACAGCAGGATGACAGCACCAATAGCGATAGCAATCACAGAGGTCTCACCAATAGAGCCGGGGATGAATCCGAAAATCATATCACAGATACAGGTATCAGGAGTGATACCCTGCGCAATTTGTCCTAACGGAGTAGCGGCTGTGAAGGTGTCAGGCAACGTGTTACCCAGTCCAAAGATACTGTCTTGTGCCACCCATACCTGGTCACCTGTCATCTTCGAAGGATAGGCGAAGAACAGGAACATACGTGCAGCGATGGCAGGATTAAAGAGGTTCATACCCGTGCCACCGAAGATCTCCTTACAAAAGATCACGCTGAAAGCACAGGCGAGGGCAAGCATCCACAGCGGACAACCAACAGGCACGATCAACGGAATAAGGATACCACTAACGAGGTAGCCCTCCTGTATCTCCTCTCCTTTCCACTGTGCCCAAGCAAACTCAATACCCAGACCTACGATGTAACTCACCAGGATCTTAGGAAGAACGGCAAGGAAGCCATAGCAGAATACCTCAAAGAAAGAGGCACTTGCCAGTGTCCCTGCAGCGAGATAATTCTGATAGCCGATGTTATACATACCAAACAGCATGGCAGGCATCAGTGCAATAACCACCATACTCATAATACGCTTGGAGTCAATAGCATCATGGATGTTCACGCCCGTCTTTGCCGTAGTGTTCGGCACATAAAGGAACGTCTCGAATCCATCAAAGATGCTACGGAAAGCGTGCAGCCTACCTTCAGGTTCGAAGTTAGGCTTAATCTTATTGAGATAATTTCTTAATGCGCTCATAGTCTTATGCGTTTTCTTTACGTAATATGTTCAAACCCTCACGCACGATGCGCTGCAACTCCAGTTTCGAGGAGTCAACAAACTCGGCAAGGGCGAAATCCTCAGGACTTACCTCATAGATGCCCAATGCCTCCTGACGGTCAATGTCACCGGTGATAATCGCCTTGATAAGATACTCACCATAGATATCCATCGGCAACACCTTGTCGTACTCACCACTCATAATCATATGACGCTCACCACCCTTTACACGGGCATCCAGCGCATAAGTCTTTTTCTTACCAAAGAGCCATGAGAAATAACTACGATTCACGGAGAACTGCTTGAAGCGGGGCATAATCCAACCTGCGAACTCATCGGCATCGTCACCCTCAGGGATAACGGTGATCTCAGAGGTATGAGCACCTAAATAACCCTCTTTCGTAGTTGGCTTACCTGTCAGCACATTACCATTGATGATACGCACATGACGGTCAGTGTCATAACTGTTGCTTAACAGTGTTGCAAGTTCCTCTCCTACCAGCATATCCACATAGGCAGGTGCCTTCACCTCACTACCACAGAGTGCCACAGTACGACGGAGATCTACCTTGCCCGTATTAAACAGTCGACCGATGAAGAGTACAACAGTCGGGTCACCGATAGTCCATACGACCTCCCCCTTGTTGACGGGATTAAGATGATTCACCTGTACCCCCACATTACCAGCGGGACATGGTCCGTCAAAAACACTGACTTCCACATGCTGGTAGTTTTCAAAACTGGAGTGCACACCACATCCGAGGTAAGTCTTTGCGATCTTCGACAAAGCAGTCAGACCAGTCTGGAAATCACCTTCCTGCCCCTTTACCTCAAACTCAAAATCACCAGCCAGCGGTTTGTCACGCAATGCGGATACGAAGATTGCCTTCGGCATCTGTGACGGATTGGTAGAGACAGCATAAGGCAACTGGTTGATATAACCAAAGATTCCAGCCTCCAGCAAAGCGTCGACGACAGCCTTGCCGTCCATCTTTGCCACGTCTTTCTTACCAAAGTCCACTTGCTCCTGTTGCGCATCGGCTTCCACCCGCACGCAGAGCACTTTCCTACGCTCACCACGCACCACCTCACGGACTGTTCCGCTGACAGGCGAGGCGAACTTCACTTCGGGATACTGCTTGTTGACAAACAGCGGCTCCCCGGCTTTGACCTTATCTCCCTCCTTGACTACGACCTTCGGAGTCACGCCCTCGAAATCGTCTGGTACCAGCGCATACTGCCCATTAGATTTCAATTGGATGCGCTTTTCCTCAGCCTTACCTTGCAGGTTGATGTCCAAGCCTTTTCGCAATTTAATTACATTTGCCATTTATATAAATGTTTAGGAATAAACTCACGGAAACGTTGCAAAATTAATAAAAAATAGGTATAAAATGCGCAATTTTCCTTCGAAATATTCCTATGTCACAACTTTTTATCGTAATTTTGTGGCAAAATCTGGGCGTAAGGAAAACTTTTGCTATCTCGGTCTGACAGATTACACGCCCAAAAGGGATATTAAGTGAAGATACTAAAACGAATTATATACATTACCATCTGGGGCTTCATCGGACTCTACCTCCTGATGATGACGATGTTTCATGTCCCTGCTTTCCAACATTATATTGGCAACAAGGCAGCAGGGATATTAGGCAACATCCTGGGCACGGAAGTCAAAGTGGGGAATATCAATCCAGGATTCCTCAACCGACTGGTTATTGACGATGTACTGATTAAAGACCAACAAGGCAAGGAAATGCTGCTTATCCATCGTCTGGGTATACGTATCAGCATGTGGGATTTACTACATGACAAGATATCCATTTCCTCTGCACAGGTGTTCGGAGCACATGCCAAGTTCTACCAGACGACCCCAGACACTGCACCTAACTTTCAGTTTGCCCTCGACTCCCTTGCTTCCAAGGACACAACCAGTAAAACACCCCTTGATTTACATATCAACTCGCTTATCATGCGACATTCCAGTGTGCGCTTTGATCGGCTCTACGAGCCAGAGACACCCCAGCAGTTGAATCCTTCCCATCTTTATCTGAAGGACATCACGACATACGTCATCCTTAAGACCCTTACTCCTGACACCATCAATATCAATGTAAAGAAACTCGCATTTACAGAACAGTCAGGATTGAAGATGGACAAGTTCTCCATGCATTTCGAGGGCGGACGATCCCATAGTCACCTCTACGACCTATGTGTACAGATGCCTGGCACAGACTTCTGCATCAAAGAAATGACAGCAGATTACCAAATGAGAGATGATCAGTTCCTGACGGAGACACTTACCTATCAAGGGGAGATTCCTGAGTCACATATTCGATTGTCAGACATCTCGTGCCTCTTGCCCTCCCTCAAGACGTTTAACAGCACGCTGACCCTTGCCTCGCATTTCAAGGGAAAAGGCTACGACATAGAAGTTCCCGATATCAAAGTCAATTCCTCTACTGGCGACATCGATATCCACTGTGATGGCTTTGTCAGGCACCTGAATAGCAAACCCGAATGGTATGCCAACCTCAAGAATCTCTCCCTTTCGGCGAAGACGCTGAATTTCATCTCCCAGAACCTCAGAGGACAAAAAGTAGAAGTACCCGCTGTCATCGACCGCATGGGCGATATCCACTTATCGGGAGATATCAGCGGGAGTGCCTTAGAACAGATTCTTGTCAATCAGCAGATTCGCTCAGGGGCTGGCAATGCTACTTTACACTTTGCTCTCAATCCCCAACAGGACTTCACGGGTAATGTACAGACTGATGGCATCAACTTACGCCAACTATTAGACGATGAGCGTTTCGGTATACTCGCCACTGATATCCAACTGGCAGGCTCTCTTGCCAAGAATCAGGAGAAGGTACAGGCGAATGGGGTAATCAGTGAACTGGAGTATAACAATTATCGTTATCAACATATCAAAATAGACGGTAGTTACACACGAGACGATGTCAGTGGCAAAGTGTCTATCAATGACCCTAATATCTCTATGGACATAGAGGGAATCGCCCAGACAGGGAACAATAGCAAAAGTGTTGAGATGAAAGCCGCCGTCAGAAATTTCTCCCCACAGGAGACCCACCTCTCCAACCAATGGAAAGATGCGCGTTTCTCTGCAGACATAGAGACTACGCTTCATGGCTCAGAACTGAATGACGCAAAAGGGTTCTTCCATATCACAGACTTCATCATGGAAAGTAGTGAGAAGAATTACAAGTTGGATGACCTGCATATACAGACAGGATTTGAGGACCAGACGCACTACTTGCTCTTAAACAGCGACTTTGCACATGCTGAGATACGGGGTGAGTTCGACTACCAGACACTGACACAAAGTTTTACGAATTTCCTTGCCAGTCAGATGCCTACCCTCCCTGGTCTGCCCAAAGTAAATCCCAACACTCACAATAACTTCACGGTACATGCCACGATTAACAAAACGGACTGGCTGCAACAACTCTTGGGAGTTCCTCTTGCTATCAAGCAACCCATCACCCTGGAAGGAACCGTCGACGACAATATGAGGAATATCAATCTGGAATGTCACCTGCCTGCGTTCTATTACGATGAGAGTGGCTATCAAAATGGTTGTATGGTGATTAAAACACCAGGAGACTCTCTTGCCTGTGATATCAACATTACGAAAATTATGGACAATGGCAATCACTTTGACCTTGGACTGACAGGAAGAGCGCATAACAACCACCTGATATCATCATTCACATGGGACAACCATGCCAAGGAGCGGATGAGTGGCGTACTGAACAGTACCACCAACTTCTTCACTACCCCCGATGGTCAACCTGTGGCACTTATTGGTATTGCACCCTCTCATATCAATATCCACAACACACTATGGCATGCAGAGCCATGCGCTATCAGTTATTCCAAAGACCGACTGGAGGTCAACGAACTGAATATTCATCACAACAACCAATATCTAACGATTGACGGTACTGCCTCTGAGAGCCATAGCGATTCCCTTGTTGTTAACCTTCATGACATTGACGTTGCGTATATTTTGGAACTGGTCAACTTCAACGCTGTCAGTTTTAGTGGTCTTGCTACGGGGGAGGCTGTCGTGAAAAGTATCTTTGGGAAGCAGCCTCAAGCACATGCCAACCTCGCCGTCAACCAGTTTGAGTTCGAACACGGACGTATGGGAGTGCTTGATGCCCATGTCAACTGGAACACAGAGAAGGAGCAAATTGACATCCATGCCATTGCCGATGACGGCAAGGATGCTATGACGTATATAGACGGCTACGTGTCACCAACCAACAACTATATCGATTTAGACATTATGGCGGCAGGCACCTACATCGACTTCATGCACTCTTTCACCAAGAGTTTTCTCAGCAAAGTGGAAGGACATACCGATGGCGCAGTACGACTATTTGGTCCGTTGAACGCTATTAACCTCACTGGAGAACTGGTCCTCAACGGTCTTGCACATGTCAGACCTACAGGCTGCACCTATCAGTTGCGTAACGACACTATTCGTATGGTCCCCAATGAAGTGGAGTTCATTAGTTGCCCAATCTATGACATCCACGATCGTCAGGGAATCGTAACGGGTGGCATCCACCACTACAACCTGACAAATCTGACCTACGACCTCTATATCAATGCGCAAAACCTGCTTGCCTATGATTTCCCCGACTTCGGAGACGACATATTCTATGGTACAGTCTATGGTACTGGCGAAGTTGCTATTCACGGTCGCTCGAATGAAGTAGTCATTGATATGAACGTGACACCTCAACCTAACTCTGTTTTCGTCTATAACGCCGCAGACCCCGACGCAGTCACTAACCAGGAGTTCATCCATTGGGGTATCACTAATCGTTCCATGTCTTCCAATACGACCAAGGAGAAGGCTGTGACACCCGTGGAAGAGCGTTCTGATATGCGTATTAATTTCCTTTTGAATTGTACTCCAGACGCTACCCTTCGCCTCTTGATGGACAGCCGCACAGGCGATTATATCACCCTGCGTGGCAATGGTGTACTGCGTGCCAACTGGTTTAATAAGGGTAGTTTCAATATGTTTGGTACCTATCGTGTCGATAACGGCACTTATAACGTTACTATCCAGAATGTCATCAAGAAGAACTTCACTTTCCAGGAAGGAGGCACCATCGTCTTTGGAGGTGACCCTTACAGTGCCAACCTCAACCTACAGGCTGTGAATACCGTCAATGGCGTATCCCTTTCCGACCTCAACGTGGGCAGGAGTTTCTCGAATACCGTACGGGTAAATTGTCTGATGAATATCACAGGACAACCCTCACAACCTATTGTGGAGTTCGACCTTGACATGCCAACAGTCAATGCGGACGAGAAACAGATGGTACGCTCCCTTATCAACTCACAAAATGAGATGAACCAACAGGTAGTGTATCTCCTTGCCATAGGACGTTTCTATCCACAAGGCGCCAATAATGCGGAGACCAACAGTGACCAGAGCCAGACTTCACTCGCCATGCAAAGCCTTTTGTCTGGTACGTTATCAGGACAGATCAATAGTATCCTGAAGAACGTCATCAAGAGTAATGACTGGAGTTTTGGTGCCAACATCTCTACTGGTGACGAAGGATGGAATAATGCCGAGTATGAGGGGCTAATCAGCGGACGACTGCTTAACAACCGCCTGCTTATCAACGGACAGTTCGGTTATCGTGACAATGCCACAACCGCCAATCCATCGTTCATCGGTGACTTCGACATTCGCTATCTGCTCTTTCCTAATGGCAACCTCGCTCTGAAAGTCTACAACCAGACTAACGACCGCTATTTCACCAAATCGAGCCTGAATACCCAAGGCATCGGTCTCATCATGAAAAAAGACTTTAACGGCTGGTACGACCTCTTCCACTCAAAGAAGAAAAAGAAGAAGAAATAAGTTTCCTCGCCAATCTTCATAAAAAAGCCGCAGATCTAACGACCTGCGGCTCTGAATTATTAAACGCTTTATTTTCTCTCTCAATTACCTAAGACCACGGTTATTCATCGTCACGTTAAGCAACATCACGTACTTCTTGTACTGTACGGGGTTCAACACGTAATTCATGAAGCCTAAGTCCTTCTTGATAGCGGCATCTACACGAGCGTCACGCTCCTCCTTGCCATACTGAGTGGCGAATACCATCTCTGCGCTGAAGGTCTTATGAATCTCGGCTACAGCCTCAATCTGGTCGTCTGCAAGATTCAGTGCCTTGCTCAACTGGGTCATGTTTACGCTCATGTTGTAAGCCTCTGCGTTGTTAACACTGTTCATGTTCTCGTTCTCAGCGAATGTAAGCGTCATGCTCAACATTGCCACAACTGTAAAAAACAATCTTTTCATTTTTGTTACCCTTTCTTTTCTTTAAATTCTACATATGCCCCTTTTTGTTGTTTGTGTTTACCTTATTTAATTATATGGGGCTCGTTATCCTTAGTCGCCCAGATTTCTCTGTTTGACGATGCAAAGATACGGCAATTTTCGATACGCGCCAAACATTTTCAGGTACTGTGTGCGGGAACACGCCAAATTCTTGACCTCTATCAAAGAATCGACAATTTATCGAAAATTTAAGATTTTAGCATTAAACATAGTCGTTTTTTGCCTATTTCAAAATAAATTCGTATCTTCGCAGCCAAAATGTAAACTAAAAGAGACAATGAGTGAAATGATTCATAAATATATTGCCGTGAGTTACCGTCTGTTTGTAGATGGCGATAATGGCAAGGAGTTGGTGGAGGAAGCCACGGAAGAGCAGCCTTTCTACTTTATCACGGGCTTCGGCTATGCGCTGGATGCCTTCGAGAAGAATCTTATAAATACTCCTGAAGGCGAGGGTTTCGAATTCTCTCTGGAGAAAGAGGAGGCATACGGAGACTATATGCCTGAGCATGTGGTGGAATTGGATCGTGAGATTTTTACTATTAACGGGAAGTTCGACCACGAGCGCATCTATATGGATGCCGTGGTGCCCTTGCAGAATGAGGATGGAAACCGTTTTTACGGCAAGGTAGTGGAAATTGGCGAAGAGAAGGTGAAAATAGACTTAAACCATCCGCTGGCAGGAGAGACCCTGTATTTCGCTGGTAAGGTACTTGAGAACCGTGATGCCTCTGATGAGGAAGTGAAGGCTCTTATATCCCGTATGAGTGGAGGATGTGGCGGCTGTAACGGAGGTTGTAACAAAGACAGCAATAGCAGTGACTGCAATGGCGGTTGTTGTGGGGGATGCAGTTAATAGTGCATAGTTTTGAATAAGATGGGAAATACATTTGGTAACATATTCACGCTGACGACATTCGGAGAGAGTCACGGAGAAGCAATAGGTGGTGTCGTAGATGGCATGCCCGCAGGTATCACTATTGATGTGGATTTCATACAGAGAGAACTGAACCGTCGTCGCCCTGGACAAAGTAGTATTACGACAAGTCGTCAGGAGGGTGACATAGTAGAGTTGCTCAGTGGTGTCTTCGAGGGACGCAGTACAGGATGCCCTATTGGTTTTATTGTGCGTAACACCAACCAGCATTCGCAGGACTATGAGAATATGCGCCAACTCTATCGACCTTCGCATGCCGACTATACGTACAACACCAAATACGGCAACAGAGACCATCGGGGAGGAGGTAGGTCGTCAGCGCGTATCACCATCAGTCGTGTAGTGGCAGGAGCACTTGCCAAACTTGCTTTACGCCAACTGAGTATCACCATACAGGCATATACCTCACAGGTGGGGAATATCCGACTTGACAAGGACTACCACAAATATGACCTCTCACTGACAGAGACGAATATCGTACGCTGCCCTGACCCTGTAAAAGCCGCTGAGATGATTCAATTGATATCTCAGGTTAGGGCAGAAGGCGACACCATTGGAGGAACTATCACTTGTGTCATTAAAGGATGCCCAGCAGGACTGGGAGAACCAGAGTTCGGCAAACTGAACGCAGCCTTAGGGGCTGCTATGTTGGGCATCAATGCCGTAAAGGGCTTTGAGTACGGTGAGGGCTTTGACGGTGTGACTGCGCGTGGCTCGGAACAGAACGATGTATTTGTGAATAACAACGGACAGATTTCGACACTGACTAACCATAGCGGAGGCATACAGGGAGGTATCAGCAACGGTCAGGACATCTATTTCCGTGTTGCCTTCAAGCCTGTGGCTACCCTACTCCGTGAACAAGACACGATTGACATTTATGGTAATGCCACCAAACTGACGGCAAAAGGACGCCATGACCCATGTGTGCTTCCCCGTGCCGTACCTGTGGTGGAGGCAATGGCTGCAATGACTATTTTAGACTATTATTTATTAGGAAAATCGACGAAGTTATAAGTTTATCGCCAATAGTGTCCTAAATAAAATTCAAAAAAAGTGAAGGAAGTTGTTTCCATTAAGGCCGAAAATGTTTACCTTAGTGGTTGGTCAAAAAAAACACCTTCCTTCATGGCAAAGATAACACTTTTCGCTCAAGTAATCCAAAAATTACCGAAAGAATTAA
>FLNX01002704.1_pt1 | contig 62082 bp, 61 predicted proteins | sample 1140341 | NCBI WGS metagenome assembly FLNX01 (sample SAMEA3878208, study PRJEB12797) | bioreactor metagenome | biome: Moose rumen | place: Sweden | collected 2011-10
GTTGAGAGAACAAGAGCAGAAAGCTCAAGTTATCTTAAAAAGACTACGAACGGGGACTGCGACGCACAATTCTGTTGGTTAGTAATAAATTGTTTGTTCGTTAATCCCTTTTGGGAGTACAGCACCTGGTGCTGGCGGGGCTCCCTGAATGTTCTTCGTTTACTGTCTGTTTCTTATTTCGTTATTTAGTGATACATACTTCGTTTATCGCCAAAAAAGTTAAGCAATATTCCCGAAACAGCAAAGGAAACAGGCAGTTTTTTGATTTCTAACTTTAGTTTTAACACATGCAGGGAATCAAGGGGACAAAACTGACCCTTGATTCCCTAATGAGGACAGTCAGAATAATCAGGAAGAGGACTTTGATATTGTATCCTTTATATCCTATGTCCTCCAAAATATCTTTGGCGTACGAGTATAGTGACCTGCTTTCTTCATAAGACAATAAACCAGGCGTTCAGGAAATGAATCCAGAACGCCTGGTTCTTTTCTAGGTGACAATGGACCTGGTACCTTGTCACACCCGACAAACTGGTGATATCACTGGTGACACCACTAGTGACATTGTTTAGGGCAATTTTTCCTTCATAAATTAGACATCAGACATCATAATGTCATTCACCTTATGCACACTGACACACACATTTTCAAGGAGGATGTCCCCTATGGAAGACAGTCTATGGCACAATCCTGTCAAAAAATTTCTGCCGCTTACCCACGATTATTTCCACCTTAACGACGTTTCGACCCGCTTACCCAACAATGACCTATAATGCCATTTGCCATACTGCTCAAAACAAACTATCTTTGCAACAAAATAATCCATTATGAATTGACTAAAAAACTATGCTATTATGAGGAAACAGTTATTATTCATGTTGCTCTCCTTCATGCCATTGCTTGCATGGGGCTTTGAAGCTAATGCCAGTCTTAGAAAGACTGACAATTCGGTTATTCAGGTTACCCTGGTATTTGCTGATTTTGGAAATGGGGAGTGCTACGTCACAGGCGCTGCAGACCCTGACGCTCTGGAAGGCACATTGATTATTCCGTCAACGGTTATTGATGGTAACGTTGTAAAAACCGTTCGCAGTATAGGAATGGAGGCCTTTAAATACAATTCCAAATTGACGGGTTTGGTCTTACCTGGAACCCTAACATCAATTGGATATGACAGTTTCTATAACTGTATCTCCGACTGGTCCAGCGCATTCGAGGATTGTACCAATCTGGAATCGGTAGTCTTTGAGGATGGAACCGATGAAGAGCTTGTGATTGGCTCCAGGAACTTTAAGGGCTGTTCCAAGCTGACATCGGTAACGCTCCCCAGTACTTTGAAGGAGATATGGGATTATGCTTTCAATAGTTGTCCCCTCGAAGGCAATCTGGTGATACCCGAAGGCTGCACGTCCATCGGTAGGGAGGCTTTCATAGGTGCTCAGATCACTTCGCTTACCCTGCCCTCGACAATAAGTTATGTAGGCTATGACTGTTTTAATGGAGTTCCCATTACTTCCCTTACTTTAACAAATGGAATAAGCGGTCTGTTAGACAGGGCCTTTAGTGAATGTAACGGCTTGACGGCTATCTCCATCCCCGGTTCGGTAGAGACCCTTCCCATGAGTCTTTTCTCCAATTGCACGAACCTGGAAACCGTTACGCTGGACGAAGGAATCAAATACATCGGAAGCAATGTTTTTGCCGGCTGCGCAAAGCTGAACCACGTCACCTTTCCTTCTACGGTAAAAACTATCGGCGATTTCTCATTTACAGGCTGTACAAGTCTTTCAGACATCACCCTAAACGAAGGACTGACGTCATTAGGTAGCCGTGCCTTTGAAAACACGCCAAACCTGATATCCCTCGGGATGCCCAGCACTGTTTCCTTCATCGGTGATTTGGCATTCACTGGTAGCGGTCTTGCTTCTGTGGTTATTCCTGCGGCCATGACGGAGATTAGTAACGGCGCGTTTGCCTGCTCTTCCCTAAAACAGGTGACGATTCCCTCTACGGTGAAAAAAATCAAGGGAGGCAGTAGCGACTGGGGAGCCTTCTCATATTGTGCCCTTACATCGGTAGTGATTCCAAGCAGCGTGGAGGTGATAGAAAAAAATGCCTTCTGTGGTTGCTACAGCCTCACGTCGGTCACCTTGAACGAAGGACTTAAGTCCATCGGACCTTATGCTTTTAGCGAAACTGCAGTCTCCTCATATACCATTCCGGCATCTGTAACAACGATTGACGAGTTTGCTTTCGCATGGTGCGGCAACCTCCAGTCGCTGACAATAACCGATAGTGGCAACAAGGCAACGCTCACCATTGGCAACAGGGCATTTGAAAACAACTCCATTTTCAGACTTATCATTCCCGGCAGCGTGAAGTCGATAGGATTTGACTCCTTCAAGCAAGAGTCTTCGAGCTTACAGGAACTGTACATCGAAGAGGGTGTACAATCGATAGGTGATAATGCCTTTGCTGGAGGTAGCCGTGAGTCCTATTCAGTTACGTTGCCGACGACACTAACAGATATAGGATACAATGCCTTTACAATAAATGGTTATCCCTGGTTACCAGTAGCAGAATATAATGGTGTTATTTACGTTCCTGAAAGCGTCTATTGGAAATACACTACGGGTAGCGACACCTTCTATCTAAACGAGCATATCCATTGGTATGTGGAAAATGGATTCCTCAAGCAACTGGTTCCTCCCCAGGTGGGCGATGTCTTTACCATTGAAGAGTTCACCTACGAGGTAACAAGCATTTCGCCATTGGAGGTGAAGGTGAAGAGCGTGTCAACTGACAAGACCCACATCGACGTGTTGACGGAGATTGCACATTTGGGAAATCTCTACAACATCACGGACATTGACAAGGCAGCGTTCAACGACAACTGCCCCTATCTGCACACAGTGGGCACCGACATTCCCATCCTGGTTGGAAAGATTACCCTGAGCGGAGAGAGTACGCTGGAGGTCATCGGTCAGACAACTACCCTGACGGCTGCCGTCACGCCGTTGTTTGCCCAGAACCAGACGCTGGCGTGGTCTTCGTCAGACACCAGCATTGCCACCGTTGACCAGAACGGTAAGGTGACGGCCACTGGTCAGGGTATCGTGCGGATAACGGCAACAGCAACCGATGGTTCAGGTACTTACGGGACTAAGGACATTACCGTTTCTGGCGTATCTTCCTTCGCTTTCAGCAAGGCCAGCGACAACGACTGCACGTTCAGCAGCCTGTTCGATATTGACTTCACCAACGTCAGCGGCATCAAGGTTTATATTGCCAGCGGCTATAACTATACTACTGAAGTACTGACGCTGACACGTGTTTATGAGGTTCCCGCCGGGACAGGGCTTTACATGAAGGGAGCAGCAGGCGAGTACAACCTTCCCTACAGCCCCACGCAGGCCGTCTATGCCAACCTGCTGGTGGGCACCACGGTTGCGACGACCATCTATCCCACGGAGGACGGCTATACGAACTACGTGCTGAACAACGGCTCATTCCATCCATTCTCGAACCCGGGCACCCTGGGTGCGGGCAAGGCCTATCTGCATCTTCCCACGATGGTGACAGCCAACAGCATCCGGCTGTACTTCGACGACGACGAGGGAACGACATCCATTGAAAACGGACAATTGATGATGGACAATGGTGCGGACGCGTGGTATTCGCTTGACGGTACACGACTCAGCAGCGCGCCCACAATGAAAGGGCTGTACATTCACAACGGAAAGAAAGTTTTAATACCCTGAGCATCTATGAGAAAAATGTATGAGACACCTGGCATCACGGTGGTGGAACTGCACGTCCCCACCCTATGCCTCACCGCGTTATCCAACGAAGCCGGATCATCGTCCGTCGATCCAGACAACCCTATTGACGACCCGTCGATGGGAGAATAGCAGGATTGGGCAGAATTGTTTTGCTGTTTGGAATAAATGTCGTATATTTGCAGCGAAAATGAAAATTAAACCTGTCATCATTCTGCTCACCGTTGCATGGGCTGCCCTCATAGTGGCCTGTGACGGTCGTGTCCAGCGCGACACGTGGGATACTGACATGTTACAAGTAAGGGACTCCATCGATGCCCGCAACTTCGAGGCAGCCCACCGTCTGATTGACCAGCACTTGGCAACGGCGCCCGACAGCGACACGTACTACGGCTGGCTGGTCAGCAAGAACTATGCCTGGTATTCAGCCATGAAGGATGACTCATTCCTGGTGACCACCGAGCGCATACACCAGTATCTGCTGGGCCATGAAGCCCAACCCAACGCGCAGCGTGAACGGCTATGGGCAGAGTGGTATATGGCGCGTGGCGTCTATTATGCTGCGCTGAGGGGACAGATGGACTCGGCCATTGTATGCACCAAGGAGGCCGTCAGCCGCATGGATGGCAAAGAGAAAAACTGGGGCATGCGCATCATGGGACTGACCAACCTGGCAGAGTTCTACCGTCAGGCAGGACAGTTAGACAAGAGTACCGACGTGTATCTGCGGGCGCTCCATCTAGCTGACTCGCTGCAGGTTAGCGACAACGAACGCATAGCCATACTCCTAGGCATCAGCACCGCCTACACGTTCATGAACGACCACAAGAGCAGCCGCGAATGGTGGGAACGCACGGCACAAATGCTGCCCAGGATGCGCACGGCCGACCAGTTCATCTATTACAACAACCGGGGCAACGACTACTGCTTCCAGCAGCAATACGAGGCCGCACGCGCACACTTTGCCAAAGCCATGAGCCTGGTGAAAGGCGACGACAACAAGAAGTGGGATTACTACACCAGCCTCATCAACTTGGGACAGGTTTATGTCAGTCAGGGCAAGGACGATTCGGCACGCGTAGTCATCCATCAGGCAGACAGCTTCTTCCGTGAGCGGCAGTTCGCCCCCTTCATCTACTATCTGGGAACCGAGCAGATTGAACTGGCCATGCTGGAGAGTCGTACGGCAGATGCTCTGAAAATGGTGGAAGGCGGAGGGTGGCGGACAGATGATGCCCTCCCCGACATGAAGGTGCCGAGACTGAAAGCGGTGGAGCGCGTCATGGAGCAGACAGGACACTGGAAGGAAGCCTACGAAGCCCGAACGCTGTGGCAGCAACTGAACGACTCCATTCAGGGAGCCAACATCCAAATGCAGCTGAGCGCGCGGCTGATGCAATACGAGTTTGACAAGCGGCTCGTCGAACAGCAGCGCACCATTGAGCGCCAGCAGCAGAACAGCCTTCTGACATGGGCCTTGCTGGTCATCGCCCTGCTGGCCATCATCGTGCTCATTGTCGTGCTTCAGCTGCGCAAGCGTAGGCAGCGCCTGGCTGACCTCACCACGCGCCAGCAAATCATCAGCCTGCGCATGGAGAATATTCGCAACCGCATCACACCGCACTTCACCTACAACGCCTTGACCCATGAGATGCTTGAACAGATGGAAGGCCGACAGGTTGACCTCGACCCCCTGACACAACTGCTGCGGCGCGGGCTACAGCAGGCCAGCGAGCTGCAAACCACACTCAGCGAGGAGCTCGGTTTCGTTGACTACTACGTTGACATTGAGAAGCGGCAGATGGGAGATGCCTTCCACTACGTCAAGGACATAGCCCAAAACATCGATGCCACGCACGTCCACCTGCCCGCTATGACACTTCAGATATTCGTGGAGAACGCCATCAAGCACGGCCTCCGACACCAGGGAGGTACCCTCACCATACGAGCCCTCCGTCAAGAAGAGGCAACGCTACTAGAGGTCACAGACGACGGCGTAGGACTCAGCCCCGACTATCGTGAGCATACTGGCATGCGCATCATCAGACAAACCATCCAGCTGCTGAACGAGCAGAATATGAGGCAAATCACCTTCGGCATCGTAAACCTGCAGAAGGGATGCCGCTCGTGGGTGCTGCTGCCCGACGACTACGACTACCAACTGAAACTGTAAACAGCAAACCCTAAACAGTAAACTACAAATGAAAACGAACACAAGAACGACCAGCGTATTTATCGTAGATGACAACCAGGACGCCATCGACGTGCTGCGCCTCATGCTCGAGAAAAACTACTCCGTGAAGGTGGTGGGCACGGCCAACGATGCAGAAACGGCGGCAAGCGAGATAGCAAGGACAGAGCCTGAGCTCATCTTCCTCGACGTCGAGCTGCCAACTATGTCAGGCCTCGATTTCTGCACGCTTATACGCAACGACATCAAGCCCGACACGAAGGTTGTCTTCTATACCGGCCACGACAAATACATGCTCGATGCCATACGGCGGCAGGCCTTCGACTACCTGCTGAAGCCCCCCACCGCCCTTGACCTCAGCCAGATCATGACACGCTACTACGAGGAGAAGCTGACAGCCTTCCCCCAAATATCCGACCGCGAGCACAGCCACCTGCCTATCATCCTTGTGGTCAACATCAAGAATGAGCACAGCACCTTGCGGCTGGACGACATCTACTTCTTCCGCTACAATCAGGAGCGCAAGAACTGGGAAGTGGTGTGTGCCGACGCCCAGACCTACACCCTACGGCACCGCACGACGGCCGACGTCATCCTAAACTACACCACCGACATCGTCCAGATACACAAGCGCTACATCGTCAACATCAATCACATCAAGAGCATCCAAGACGCCGTCTGCATCCTCAACGAGCCTATGGACGATGTGCGTGAGCTCAAGATCAGCAAGAACTACCGTACTGCCCTCATGGCCGCTTTCTATTCCATGTAGCCTCCTTCTCTCCTTAAATATGTTACGGACCAGTATCTGACATATTGAGCTATTTTATCACCACCTTTTTGCCATTGATGATATTGATTCCTTTACGTGGAGTGGTCAGTTGCTGACCAGAGAGATTATAGGTTATGCCAGAGCTTTTCTTATCCATCCAATTACCAATAATACCTGTGCCGTCTGTAGGCTGCCGAACCCATCTAAGTACGTAATTTGCATTGAAAACCCAAATACCATCAATACCTACCTGGTCTGCCTCGTATTGGTACCATGTGCCAAGAATATCAAAGTCATCAGCATGCGTTGCTATACTGAACAGGAGTAATGTGATCAGCGAAATGATTTTTGTCATCTTCATAGTTTTTATGTTTTTAAAGGGTTCAAAAAATAAATACTCTATTATCAGCTTGCAAATATTGGCAATTCTTTTGAACTCTCCAAACTTTTGACAGGAAAAGTGGAATTGGCATAGTTGAAATCCAATTTGTTAATATCCTTATCATTAACAAACATCGCACGATAAAGAGCAGCAGCCTTGTGGTCATTATCTTCTTCCTCCATCGCCATCAACTGGCCTATACTCTCTACCAAAGAATCAAAATTCATATTATTCGTCTCCATGTTGTGCAATACTGTCACCCAAATGGTTTCTTTATTTTTTTAGTTCATTCAAAACCGCAAGCCCCTTTAATGTCAACAAGTATTTCTGGCGGGGATGGCGAGGTTTGTCAGGATAGAGCAGACGGACATAACCCTCAGCTATGGCGGGATTAAGATGGTACTCAATAAAGTTGGGTCTGTGTTTTAATCCCGTTCTCTTCATTAACTGAGAGACTGAGAACTCCTCGTTGCCAATAACCTTTATGATTAGCGGATTGCTTGTCGTCACTCATCAAAGTCGCATGACATAATGGGGGGTGTATGGGAGGTCTATGGGAGGTGTTAAGGCAACACCTCCCATGCCTCAAACCCTGTGTACATCGGGATTTCAGCCACATCATGGGAGGTGTTGGCCTTTTCTGGCAATTACTTCTGCCAAAAACGGGAAGTGATGTTCTCGAAGGTATCACGTGAGAAATCAACACTCAGTACGCAGTAGCGAGCCACACAGAGAAGAAATAGTCATAGATGCGGTAGGAATCAGCATCGTCTGGGGGAGAGAATACCGCTTTTTTCGCGTCTTTATGCAAAAATATTCGAAATATTGCAGCACATAACGAAAAATATTGTATCTTTGCATCGTGAATCAATGGGATTCGTTACAAACTAACAAAACAAGTCTATGGAATTAAAGAACCTCCAATCTACTATACAGGTTTGTTCGCTGGAGGAGCTCAATGCCGAGGAACAGAAAGCAGTTGAGCTGGCCATCGAGGGCACCAACCGTAGTTACACTCCGTACAGTCACTTCCACGTGGGAGCCGGTGTCATGCTGAACAACGGCAGCGAGTTTGTGGGCTGTAACCAGGAGAATGCGGCCTTCCCTGCCGGCCTCTGCGCTGAGCGCACTGCCCTGTTTGCTGCAGGAGCAGAATATCCTGACGAGCCAGTAAAGATACTGGCCATTGCTGCCCGGGGCACTGACGGCCAGCTGACAGAAGAGCCCGTCTCGCCCTGCGGAACCTGCCGACAGGTCATCATAGAGACGGAGACACGCCATCGCCAGCCCGTAGTCATACTGCTCTACGGACGTCGCTGCGTCTATCGCATGGAGGGCATACGCCAGCTGATGCCTCTGTCGTTTACTGAATTCTGACCCCTTTTTCCCCCTTACTCGTAACAGCCGAAGCCTGCACTCTTCGTGTCGGGCTTCAGGTGGAAGTCGTAGATGAGGTTGTCTTCGTCTATGAGTACAAAGTCTTCCTTCTCGGCTATGTGGTAGGCCTCCTCGGTTATTTTCTCCACACCTTCGCTGTAGGACATGAGTGCTTCCTCGTAGCCCCCGATGAGGAGTTTCTCGATGCTGTGGGTAGTGGCTTCACCCAAGGAGAGCGCTATGTCGCGCAGGGCAAACGGGTAGTACTGCGCCAGCGTGCAGTGGCTCAAAACCACGTTACACTTCTCTGCGCTTAGCAGCGAGCCTTCGGCATTCGACAGCAGACAGTGGTCGAGCACGAGGCTGGCCCCCGTGGCAAAGATATCGTCGCCGGCGCTGTTATGAATGACGGTGCGCGTGAGCTGCACCTCAGAGCCTTCGACAGCCGTCAGTCCGATGTAGGCGGCATGCAGGTCGCAGTCGGTCATGCTGAGGCGGGCGTTCTCCCTGACCCTGACGCCCTGCCATTGTCCGCTGATGTGGTCGTAGGGCAAGTAGGAGAACATATCGTCCAGGCGGTCGCCACGCAACGTCACGCCTTCTGCTTCCAGCGTACCACGAACCACCAGCGCTGCATCATCATGGAAATAGAGTGTCGTCCCCTCTAACCGCAGCGTAGCACCCTCTTCAATGACCAGAGTGCCCGTCACCAAGATGGGTTTGTCAGTAGCCACTGTTTCGTCGGCACTCACCGTCTTATCGACCCACCGCTCAGCATCCCACGTCCAGGCACGCAGCTTTACCAGTTGCTCGGCACCGCTCTCCAGCGTGAAGTGCAGCTCCTCGTCAACGGGTTTCGGTTCAAGCTGTCCAGCCTCAGGGGCCGTTAGTTCGACAAATACCAACAGGCTGTCACCTCCGAGCACCTCTACCCCACTGATGGTTGGATTGAGGTATTCGCCATCCACATTGATACGGAAGCCCTTATTGGCATCCCTCAGCCGCACGTTCTGAATACGCAGCGCCTTGCTGTTACGGTTGTGAACCCAAAAGGTGTAGGTAGCCGATGAGCGTCCGCTGAAGACGGTATCCATCTTCAATGTGTCGTCAGGCAGCGTTAACAGGTCGCTGCTACTCGTAGTGAACTGCTCGTCGTCGCTACAAGCCACGCAGAGCATTATGGTCAGGAGAAAATAAAAAATCCGTTTCATCATACATTGACAAAACGGATTTTTCTTCCATTTATTGTGCATCATGCATGAAGCATGACGCATTACTCACCAAAATAGCGCTTCAGCAGACCAGCAAAGCCTGCACCGTGACGAGCCTCGTCCTTGGCCATTTCGTGAACGGTGTCGTGAATGGCATCGAAACCGGCAGCCTTGGCGTTCTTGGCAATGCGGAACTTGTCCTCGCAAGCACCAGCCTCAGCGGCAGCACGCTTCTGCAGATTGGTCTTGGTATCCCATACACACTCGCCCAGCAACTCAGCGAAACGGCTGGCGTGGTCAGCCTCCTCAAATGCATAGCGCTTGAATGCCTCGGCAATCTCAGGATAGCCCTCACGGTCAGCCTGACGGGCCATGGCCAGGTACATACCAACCTCACCACACTCACCATTGAAGTGGCAGCGCAGGTCTTCAATCATCTCTTCGCTCACACCCTCGGGTTTACCGTCGCCAATCTTGTGCTCGGTAGCATAGGCCATCTCTTCCTTCAGTTCAGAGAACTTGCTGGCGGGAGCCTTACAGATAGGACACTTCTCAGGAGCTGCATCGCCTTCATAGATATATCCACAAACGGCGCAAATAAACTTTTTCTTCATAACTGTATTTGTTTAATAACTTAAAATAGTAATCTTGTTTGCAAATTTACGGATAAAAATTGATTCCTGCAAGCAAAACAGCCTTTTCTGGAGTAATTTATACTTTGTCTATTTTCTTTTTTCTGCCGCCCATATAGCCTATAATGAAGAGCATCACACCAATAGCAGCCATCAGCAGTCCCACAAGGGCAGGGATCATCAGGAATGCGCCCGCAATGTTGAAACCGATATTGCCTTCTTTCTCCGGGGGCGAAAGCTCAACCAGCTGGCTTTCCAGCTCAGCAGCCAGCAGCGAGTCACCTTCCTCGTGAGCCTTGTCCAAGCGGTCGCACACTTCCTGGTACTGCACCTGTTTCACGCTGTCGGCATAATATGCTTCCATCTCTTGTTCCCACTGGGCATAGAGCTCACGATTACGGTCCATCGCCTCCTCTGTCGTAAACATGCCAATGATGCTCAGTGCCAGCAGCAACAGTCCGCCGATGCCTATCACTGCCCCCACAATGGTGATGCAGCCTGATGTCTTCTTAGTCATTTCGCGCGGTATTTCTTCAGTAACGGGACCTCCTCACACAGCGCATCGGCCAGCAGCCCAGCCACCACCTTTGCACCATACTCATTGTAATGGGTATTGTCCTGACGACCGTCGGGCAGTGCGGGATGCTCGCCGGGCTTGTACCACATGTGCAGCTTCTTCGACTCTTCTACACCCAGCCGCTGTTCCAGGTCGTGAGTAATGCGGGTGGCATCGACGAAGTGGGCATTCATGCGCCGGGCCACATCGCGCGGAGCAACGGCATAGAGTCCGTGGGTGTCCACCAGCGAGTCACCCTCCGCCTGTGTGGCACCGTCGGCAAACGTGGTGTTACGCAGTGCCTCATCGTCGGCATTGGCAGGAGCCTTCTGGTAGAAGTTACGTCTTACCACAGGGTTCATCACCACCGGAATGCCGCCGTGTTCACGCGTCTCACGAATGTATTTCGCCAGGTTATAGTCGAAGGTTGAGCCTGGGTCAGTGTGCCGCTGCGGCTGTGCCTTCTCGTCGTTATGTCCGAACTGGATGATGACGTAGTCGCCTGGCTTGATGAGTGCGAGCACCTTGTCCCAGCGGCCCTCGTCAATGAAGCTCTTACTCGAACGGCCGTTCACGGCGTGGTTATCCACCACCACGTAGTCAGCGTCGAAGTACTCCTGCAGCAACATGCCCCACCCGCGTTCAGGCGAGCCTTTCGACAGGTCCTTCTTGGCAGCCGTCGAGTCGCCGATAATAAAAATCGTGGTAACTTTATCCTGCTTGAAAGCCGTCAGCATGACGAGCAATGCAACAGCAGCTATCATTAGTTTTTTCATACCTTCAGTTTTTCAATTAGCTCGTCAATGGTGAACATCTGCTGTTCGCCCGTCTCCATGTTCTTCAGCGTCAGCTTGCTTTCGCTCATCTCGTTCTCACCAGCCAGTGCCACGAACGGTATATGTTTCGCATTGGCGTAGGACATCTGCTTCTTCATCTTGGTGGCATCAGGGTAGATTTCAGCACGAATGCCTTGCGCGCGTACCTTATTTATAAGTGGCAGGCAGTAGGCCGTCTCCTTCTCTCCGAAGTTAATGAAGAGCAGCTGGGTGCCGTTGACGCTCTCCTTGGGATAGAGGTCGAGCTGGTTAAGCACGTCATAGATGCGGTCAGCACCAAACGAAATGCCCACGCCCGACAGGCCCGGCATGCCGAAGATGCCCGTCAGGTTGTCGTAACGTCCGCCACCGGTAATGCTGCCTATCTGCACGTCGAGGGCCTTCACCTCAAAGATGGCGCCCGTGTAGTAGTTCAGTCCGCGTGCCAGCGTCAGGTCAAGCTGCAGCTCGTTGTTGAGCAAGGGTCCGTTTGCTGCGACAGAGTCGCAGCCTACAGAACCGAGGGCTTTCAGGATGAAGCGCAGCTCCTCCACGCCCTTCAGGCCCGTCTCGCTGTCCTTGAGCACTTCGGCAATGGTGTTGAGCTTTTCCTCGTTGGAACCTTCCAACAGGATAATGGGCTGCAGCTTTTCTATCTGCTCGTCGGTCAGGCCGTCCTCGCGCAACTCGGCATTCACGTTGTCAATGCCAATCTTGTCGAGTTTGTCGATGGCCACGGTGATATCCACAATCTTGTCGGCAGCACCGATGACCTCGGCAATGCCGGAGAGAATCTTGCGGTTATTGATTTTAATCTGCACACGAATGCCGAAGCGCGTAAACACGGTGTCGATGATTTGCATGAGCTCTACCTCGTTGAGCAGCGAGTCTGAGCCAACGACGTCGGCATCGCACTGGTAGAACTCACGGTAGCGGCCCTTCTGCGGACGGTCAGCCCGCCACACGGGCTGAATCTGGTAACGCTTGAAGGGCAGCTGCAGCTCCTCACGGTGCATCACCACGTAACGGGCAAAGGGCACCGTCAGGTCGTAACGCAGGCCTTTCTCGCAGAGCTTGGCCGCGATGTGGTTTGAGGTTTGAGATTTGAGGTTTGAGATTTCCTCATCCGAGAACTTCTGCAGGAAGTCGCCTGAGTTCAGCACTTTAAACAGCAGCTTGTCGCCCTCCTCGCCATACTTGCCCATCAGCGTCTGTAGGGTCTCCATGGCTGGTGTCTCTATCTGCTGGAATCCGTAGAGGGCATACACCTCGCGGATGGTGTCGAAAATATAGTTGCGCTTGGCCATCTCCATCGGGCCGAAGTCGCGCGTTCCTTTGGGAATACTTGGCTTTTGTGCCATTTTTTTACCTTTTTACTTTTTTACCTTTTTACTTTCTCTCGATGGTCTGTGCACGGTCAGGACCAATGCTGATGATACAAATGGGGGTTTCTAACTGCTGCTCCAAGAACCGGATGTAGTTCTTGAATGCCTCGGGGAACTCATCTTCGCTGGTGAACTTCGTCATGTCGGTCTGCCATCCGGGCAGCTCCTCATAGACGGGCTCTATGCCCTCCTCTATGTTATAGGGGAAGTAGTCTATCTGCTGGCCGTTCTGCTTGTAGGCCACGCAGGCCTTGATGGTCTCGAAGCCGTCGAGCACGTCGCTCTTCATCATGATGAGTTTCGTCACGCCGTTGACCATAATGGCATAACGCAGGGCCACAAGGTCAATCCAGCCACAACGGCGCTCTCGACCCGTCACCGCACCATACTCATGACCAAGGTCACGAATCTTCTTGCCCGTCTCGTCGAACAGCTCCGTGGGGAACGGACCGGCTCCCACACGTGTGCAGTAAGCCTTCATGATGCCAAAGACGTCGCCTATCTTGTTGGGGCCGATGCCCAGACCAGTGCAGGCACCGGCGCAGATGGTGTTCGACGACGTGACGAACGGATAGCTGCCGAAGTCAACGTCGAGCATCGTGCCCTGGGCACCCTCGCACAGCACGCTCTTGCCGCTGCGCAGAATGCTGTTGATTTCGTGCTCTGAATCGACAATGGGGAACTGGCGCAGGTACTCCACGCCCTCCAACCACTTCTTCTCCACCTCAGCAAACTCCTGGCTGTCAACACTAAACGCCAGACTCTTCAGAATGGCCTCGTGGCGGGCCTTGGCGGCAGCATACTTCTCGGGGAAGTTCTCCAGAATGTCACCCACACGCAGACCGTTACGCGACACCTTGTCGGTATAGGTCGGACCTATGCCCTTGCCCGTGGTGCCCACTTTGTTCTTACCCTTCTGCGCCTCGTAGGCAGCGTCGAGCAGACGGTGGGTAGGCATAATGAGATGAGCCTTCTTCGAGATATGAAGCCTTGTGCGCAACTCGTGTCCGCTGGCCTCCAGCGCCTTGGCCTCCTCCATAAACAGGTCTGGAGCCAGCACCACGCCATTGCCGATGATATTCACTTTTCCACCCTGGAAAATGCCTGACGGTATGCTGCGCAACACGTACTTCTGTCCCTCAAACTCCAGCGTGTGACCGGCATTGGGGCCACCCTGGAAGCGGGCGATGACATCGTAACGCGGCGTCAGCACATCGACAACCTTTCCTTTTCCTTCGTCTCCCCACTGGAGACCAAGCAGGACATCCACTTTTCCTTGATTCATCATTGTTGTTACAATTTTTTACAAGTTACTATATTTATGTTTCGTTTTATTATTTATTCTGTTGCTTACGCTGCCGCGTGAGCTTGGCCTGGCACGTGCTGCATATTCCGTAAATGTAGAGCGCATAGCCGTCCTTGCGGAAACGCTTCAGGTGCAGCGAGTTAATCATCTCCGTCACCTCTGGGGTCTTCACCTCGGTCACCTTGCCGCACATGGTGCACACCTGATGGCTGTGGCTGTTGTCGTCGTAGCAAGCCTCATAGCGTGTGGCTCCCTGAAAACGGTGCCTGATGACGAGGCGCAGCTCCAAGAAGAGCTTCAGCGTGTTATACAACGTGGCGCGACTGACAGGGAAATTATACTCGCCACTCAGCTTCTCGCCCAGCTCCTCCAGCGTGAAGTGGCCATCCATGTTATAGACGGCTTCCAGTATGGCATAGCGCTCAGGCGTCTTCCGATGATTATTCAAATCCAGATAATTGGTCAGTATTTGTCTGACAGAATCCTTTACTTTCTTCTTCATTTTTCAGTGTTGGCCTTTTAAAACCGCACAAAGATACAACAATTTATTCAGATAACTCAAATTATTGTTTATAAAAAATCTAAATTAACGCATTTAAATGACAACACACTTATAATCTCATTTATTTTGTCTATATTTGCAACATGAAAAAGATTTCGCTGTTTACCTTTTCATCGATTGTGAGCATAGCAACACTGTTGTTATACAACATTCCATTCTTTACCTACGTGGCACGCAACACCAATGAGTCACTTGGCGGGCAGCTGTTCCTGCTGGCTTCGCTGGTGGTCGTCATGCTGGCACTCAACTTCATGATGACCTATCTCACGGTGTTTCTCCTGCGAATGGTGGGCCGCGTGCTGCTGGCCCTGCTCTCTGTCATCAACGCTACGGCTGTCTATTTCGTCTTCACCTACAGCGTGATGATTGATGCAACAACCATTGAAAACGTGTTCAACACCAGGTACTCTGAAGCGTCAGCATTCTTCAGCTGGTCGCTGTGGCTCTTCATGCTGCTCGCCGGCGTCCTGCCCGCACTGTTCTGCCTGCTGCAGCCTGTGGTCATAGGCCGTGCAAAAAAGATGGCTGCCTACTGCGGAACCTCGTTGGCCATTGTACTGGTTATAGCCCTGCTGAACATCAGCCAGACGCTATGGATCAGCCAGCACGACACCGAACTGGGCGGACTGCTGCAGCCCTGGTCGTACCTGGCTAACACCTACCGCGTCTTGAGCAGTCAGCATGACGAGCAAGCCGAGGAAATCAAGCTGCCTGACGCAACGATAGCCGACAACGAAAAGGCCGTCGTGGTGCTCGTCATCGGCGAGTCGGCACGTAAGGCCAACTTCCAGCTCTATGGCTATGAGCGCCCTACCAACCCGCTGCTGACGAAGCAAGAGGGACTGAAGGTGTATCAGGCCACCTCGTGTGCCACCTACACCACGGCAGGCACCAAAGCCATTCTGGAGCCCAAGAACAGCGACGACCTCTATGAGGTGCTGCCAAACTATGCCTACAGGACGGGCGTTGACGTGTCGTGGCGCACCTCTAACTGGGGCGAGCCGCCCATACACATTGGCGAATACCTGACCAACGAAGAGGTGGGCGCCAACTTTCCTGACCAGGACCCGTCCTTCGACGGCATCCTCTTTGCGGGACTTCGTGAGCGCATCGCGTCAAGCCCGAAGAACAAAGTGCTCATTATTCTGCACACCAGCACCAGCCACGGCCCCAAGTATGCCGACAAATACCCCAAGGAGTTCGAGGTCTTTAAGCCAGTGGCCGAGAACGTGGAAGAGGGCGAGAAGAACATCGGTAAACTGGTTAATGCCTACGACAACACCATCATTTACACCGACTTCCTCTTAGACGGTCTTATCAACACCCTGCGCACCATGACCGACTGGAACAGTGCCATGATCTTTATTTCCGACCACGGCGAGTCTCTTGGCGAGAACAAGATGTTCATGCACGGACTCCCCATGAGGCTGGCCCCCAAGGTGCAGTACGAGATTCCGTTCCTGGTCTGGACCTCCCCGAATTTCAGGGAGTACAAATCCACTGCTACCAGTGCCGATGCCGCAGCCGGCGAACTGCCCGCAGTACTTGAGCAGCACTACATCTTCCATTCCGTACTCAACCTGCTTTCCATCCATTCGCCAGCCTATAACGAAGCCTACGACATCTTCATGGCACCTGAAAGTGGCCGCAATGCCACCCCAAAATGAACGCTTTTACCGTGTCAAGTGGAAGGAACCTTTTTACCCTCTGCTGAGCACCGTCATGCCAAGTGCTGCAAAACGTGTAGCAATTTAATTTAAATTACTCTGCAAAATAATCTAAATGATTGCGTAAAATAAGTTAAATTGCTACACGTTTTGCAGCACATGGCATAACAATGCCTTGCACAAGTCAAAAAATATGCTTACCTTTGTCAAAGTAATTTAGCGCAGTTTAAGATTATGGCATTAATGTTTACACTAAGAAGAAACAACATCAAGAGCAACAAGGCGTACGGCAAATGGTATGCCCACACGTTGCGTAACACGGAACTGGACCTTTCAGAAATAGCCTCGCGCGTGCAGTCCAACTGCGGAGTGAGCCGTGCCAACGTGGTAGCGGTAATCACCGCCCTGCAGAGCGTGGTAGCCAAAGGGCTGAAAGGCGGTCATGTGGTTAACCTGGGCGAGCTTGGCAAGTTCTACCTGAGCATTCGCAGCGAGAGCGTTGACAACCCCGAAGACTTCAGCGTCCAAAAGCACGTGAAGGGCGTGGTATGCAAGTACATTCCCGAAGGCCACCGCCACATGGCCGATGGCACCCTCCACCGTCCCTTCACAGAGGGCATTGAGCTCAAGCAAATGTCGGAATACGACAATACTGGTCACATCTCCAAGCGCATCCGCAAGGGGGGAAAGGTGTAAGAATTTAAGCACCTTTCCTCATTCGCATTCGTGCAGCAGATTCATGCCAACCTCTTTGGTGGACTCTACGATTTTGCTGGGCAGATACGAACCAAGACCATCTGGAAAGATGGTACTCTGTTTTGCCGCGCCGACGATGCGAAGAAGTACGACTGACTCAACATATATAAGAGCTTTGCTTAAAGGAACAATGACTGACAAGATTGACGACCGAGAGATTATCATGAAAGACATAGACTACTCTTACTATTACGAACAAGAAGATTAGCCGAATGGTCAATGGCACCATCCCGACCACCAAGCATGGCAGAAAATGAATAAGTTGGCGACGCTAACAGATAGTGCCGCCAACTGTATTTTTTCATTTTACATATACCTTTTTGTATGAACCATTATTCATTTTGAAAATATTTATACCCCTTTTAGGGATATCAATTTTCTTTCCATCAAGAGTATAATATGATGAAACAGGAAGTACATCATTGGGGATTGATTTTATGTCAGTTGGTTCAACCTCTTTTATATCGAAAAAGGCTTCCCACTCTGGGTGTAGCCAATAAATATCACCAGATCCTTTTGGAACATATAACGTACATGCACTCCTATTAATGCCACTTAATGAGGTGCTGTTCACGGTTGGCGGTGTAGGATTCAAAGAATAAAACGTTGTTATTTTACTACAATCATCAAATGCGTTGCTGCCTATACTCGTGATTTTACCTCCTATTCTAATTTCTTGTAAAGATGAGCATCCCTTAAATGTTTTACTGTAAATAGAACCGACATTGTCCCCTATATTGATTGTGGTAAGTGCTTTGCAATTTTCAAAAGCTTGTGCCCCAATTCCTGTAACAGACGCTGGAATCTCTATGTTTTTGAGGCATACACAGTTTGCAAAAGCCTCATCATCTATTGTTTTCAATTGACTTGGCATAGACAATTCTGCAAGTGAAGTGCATCCATCAAAAGCATTGTCTCCTATGTATGTGATACTATTAGGCAGAATTACTTTCTTAAGACCTATATCATCTTTGAACTGTCCTCTTACTATATTTGTTACATGTTCACTAATTGTAAGGTCTGTCAAATATGGCAAATTCATAAAAGTTCCATATCGGTTAGAAATATTCCTTCCGCAATACAGTTCTTTAATCGGGCTATTCCCGAAAAAGCCAAAACCTTGCGTATACGATGTCGACCATGCTCCAATCAATTCTAATTCTGTCTCGGAATCTTTGAAAATGGCTTTCTCCAATGATGCGCAATTAGCAAAATTGCTACTGCCAATTCTTTTTACTTTTGAACCAATTATCAGAGAAGATAAAGTATTGCAATTCGTGAATACATAATCCTTGACTTCTGTTGAATGACCATCTATTGTAAGCAACTTTAATGCTCTCTTGTTTCCGAAAATATAATAGTCATCATAATTTGAAAGAGAAGTCCCATAATCTCTATACAATTCCAAAGATGAGATAAAGGTGTTTGCAAAAGCAGTTTTATCGATGAAAATAGAACTCTCGCTATCTTTGAAAACAACTTTCTTTATTCCACTGTTGCTAAATGCATTCTTCTCAATACCTGTAAAACTGCCCGGCACAATAACCTCTTGCAATTTTGTGCATCCATCAAACACATTACGCTTTATTTGTTTTCCACTTTCTGGCAAATGAAGTACAATTAAATTGCTTATATCTTTGAAAAAATAGGCTCCTATTTCATTTGCTGATGTTGTATATTCACTAAGATAGGAAGAACCACCATTCACAATATTGGCTTCACTCAAATCAAGTTCTTCTAGAATTGACATTTTTCTAATGGCCAATATGTCTGTTCCATTTATATCACCAATCACTTTTAACCTCTTGACTTTCTCCAAATTGTCCCTTCCTATTTGGCTCAACAGAGTACCACTTGAAGTCATGGATATTGTATAATCATTATCTCCAGACATATTCCTGTCAATTGCATAAACAACATTACAAGCCAAAGAATGAAAAGAAGATGGTTTAACAAACACTCTCGGGTTATTGGGGGTAAGAACAGATGATTCACCATTCATCATCACATACATTTCATTGGGACTAGAATTAGTCCGTTGCAAAACAGCCTCTTCATTATGAGGAACCAAGATGAGATTGTCATATACTCCATTGACCCCTACAATTGAATTATAATCATTCCGTATTCCTAAGTAAAGTTTCTTGTCAGCTCCTCTTGCAAAAATTCTATCACATTTTTCCCACTCTGAGTTTTCGGTTAGATAAGGATATGCCTTTTCTGGGACCACAACCGTATCGATACCTAAAGATGATATTTCAAATAATGGGCCTTTTGCTCCAATGTCATCAGAAAGATATTCAATTTTCTTTAAAGAATAGGACTTGTTAAATGCCTTTTCTGTTATTGTAACATTTGAGGCTGATATTGTAACACTTTCCAGTTTTCCACATTCTGATAATGCATAATCGCCGAAATAAGTCACAGATGAAGGAATTACAAAAGATTTAAGATTAGTTCCTCTAAACGTACTACCTTCAATTCTCGTCAATGAATTTGGCAAAAAACATTCTTCTAGAGGAGTGCTCTCAAAAGCTGAGGCACCTATGTCGCTTACACTATTAGGTATATTTATTTGTGTAATTCCAGTTCCATGAAAAGCGTCTCTGCCAATTTTTTCTAATCCATTAGGCAAATTAATTGAGGTGATCTTTTTGCACGCCTCAAACGCTTCCTCTCCTATATATTTCAACCCTTCAGGAAGAGTTATCTGACTTATTGTAAAGGGAACAGAACTTGATCCTCCATAGCCACCAAAAGCTCTATAGCCAATGCCTGTAACTTTATATAATGAGCCAGATACTAAAACTTCTGACGGAACAGTTATTTTATCTAATCCTTCATATCCTTCTGAAAAGCCATAACCGGCACTCAAACTATAATATCTATAAGTAACTTCAAGCTCACTTTTGTCATTAATATAATTATAGTAGATTGTAACACCATCATCATTCTTTACGGCAATGTCATAAGCCAAAGTTTTGCTACTCATCAAAGACATTAGTGTAACTAACAGCAAACAGTTAAATAAGTGCTTCATATTTTTTCCTCCTTAATCTTGTTAATCAATTGTTCCGTAAATTTTGGCCACAGGTCGCAGGCCACAAGGCCTTTCATGGTGGGAATCACTTTGCCCGTTATCTTGTCTTTGGTACTACAACATATATTGTAATACTTAACTCCATTTATACTCTTTTCTTCTATGTTTTCGGGATGGGCTACTAAACAACGAATAGTCCAAATCAAATTCTTAACATTGTATTTCTTTTTGGAAGATGAGAATATTATTGTATTTGTCATGAGAGAATTAACATTTACATTAGCTATTTCTTGCCGTTTCTTTGGTTCAAGAGTTACACCAAATCCTTGAATCTCATCTAATGATACAGAAATATCCATTCCTTTAACATGATAGTTGTAAAAGCCGGATAGTGGGGCAAAATCTGATTTGTAATTCTCTTCAGGAATTAGTAACTTCTTTTTTTGTGTACGCATAAGCATAATCTTCACTTGCCTATAGCTACCCAGATTCAGCGATAATTAGTTAAACGGAAAGACGTGGGTGCTCTACTCCTCGCTCATCCCGTGTGTGGGCTCTCGCATCGCCTTGTCTCAGGATAAGCAACTCGAGATAGCCCACGTCGTGATATATTGATACTACTCACTACTAAAAATGAGCAGGGTACAATACACCCGAAGTGGACGTTCCGGTTGCGTATCTTCCGAGACTTGAATTTGCGAGATTCACACACAGAAGAAAACGTTCGTAAACGTCCTTTTACCACTAAAGTTTGACCCTCTGTCCCTTTCGGGCTACTTCGAGTCATGTGCAAAGGTACTAAAAAACTTCAATTAAAGCAACTTTTACTCTTCAATAAATTTATTTTTAGATAAAATTTGCTTAAATTACGCTCGAAACGTCAAATGGATGCCGTTCTTTCGATAAAAATGAGTACCTTTGCAAGATAAGAAACGAGTATTCATATACAATGGATTTAAAGGCTCTGATAGCAGAATGTACAGCATACGACTTCAAGGTGATGCTTGAAGAGAAGAAACCTAAGAGTTGGTTGAAGAGCGTAAGCGCTTTTGCCAATGGCTTGGGTGGTTCCCTTTTCTTTGGCATTGATAATGATGGCGTCATCAAAGGACTTGATGATGTGCAGCATGTTTGCGAGACTATCAGTAGCAGGATTCGTGACTATATGGATCCCTTGCCAGAGGTGGAGATGATTCCCCATGATATAGATGGCTTACACATCTTGCAACTCAAAATCGACGCAGGGCATTACACACCATATTACCACGTTGGAGATGGTCAGCGTATTGCATTTGTCCGAGTTGGTGATGAAAGTCTTCCTGCCACGGCAGAACAGATGGTTCGCTTGGTACTGAAAGGTTCCAACAAAACTTTTGATTCCCTTCACACAGACTATAAAGCAGAGGACTATTCCCTTACAATATTGGCGAACACCTTTAAAGACCGCACCAAACAAGAATGGGACAAGAAGTATCTCTTATCGTTTGGACTGGTAACAGGTGCTGGGAACCTAACGAATGCTGGTGCATTGTTTGCTGATGACTGCCCATTGTGGCAATCTCGCTTATATTGTACCCGATGGGACGGAACGGAAAAGGGCGATGCCATCAACGATACTGAATTTACGGGCAATGTCCTCATGCTACTTCGCGAAGCCATGAATTTCGTAAAGTCAAACACCAAGAGAGGTTGGGAGAAACTGCCCGATGGAAGAAAGAACAAGCCTGAGTATGCAGAGCGTGCTGTTCTGGAAGCTATGGTAAACCATTTCATCCATCGCGACTATACGGTGATGGGTGGAGAAGTACATCTTGATATATACGATGACCGTCTCACTGTCACATCCCCAGGAGGGATGTACAATGGTATGCTGATACAGGATTTGGACATCAAAGATGTGTCTTCTGAAAGGCGCAATCCCATTCTTGCAAACGTAATGGCTCAACTTGACTACATGGAGAAGCGAGGCAGTGGACTCACACGCATCTGTAATGAGACCAAAGCCTTGGACGGGTATAAGGACGAACTGAAGCCTGTGTTCAAATCTACTCCAACCCAATTCCAGACCATCATTTATGCCGCCTCCGACACCCCGAATGTCGGAGACCATGTCGGAGATGTGTCGGAGAAGAAACTCACTGAGCGTCAGCAGAAAATACTCAATCTTATCAAAGAATCTCCGACAATCACCGGCAAACAAATGTCGGAGACTTTGTCGGTGAGCCAACGCACCATCGAACGCGACCTCTCCACTTTGCAGAAGAAAGGTGTTCTGAAGCATGAAGGCAAGGATAATGATGGAGTGTGGATAATCAACATTACTGACTAATGGACTGCCCTTTGACATTTACGACCTCAACGGTCGCATAGTGTACCAAAAGCAGCAAACACTAACGAAACTGCCAAAAGGTATATATATCATTAATGGTAGAACGGTGATGGTAAAATAACATTCTAATCTTTGTGAGAAAGCAGTAAGGACAAGCAACGCCTATCCACTGCAAAACACTGTAACGTCACAAGACCTCCGGAATGGAGGTCTTGTGACGTCACAGGCCTTCGATTTCGTCGCGGCTCAGCCCCGTAATCTTGCAGATTTCGTCGGTGTCATAGCCACGCTGCTTCATCCGGCTGGCGGTCTGTGTGAGGCTTTTGTGGGTAGCCGTTTCAACGATGACTACTTCGTTCTTTTCCCACTCGTCCCAGTCGGTGTCATCGAGATAACCGGAAACTTGCTCGCGTAATGGTTGTAAGTCTTCCTTGATGACCTTCCAAACGCTCGCGATCTCTAACGAGTTCTCTCATATATTAATTTTTTGTCTTGATTAATACTTTCTCTCACCTTCGGACGTAATGCCTTTTCAGGCACGATGTCAACGGGACGGTCGAGAATTTTCTCCAGATCGCATATCATGGCAGCATGTTTCAGCAGGCTCACACCACCCTCGTCGAACTGCACGAGAATATCGACATCGCTGATGGGAGTCTCCTCGCCACGGGCGAAGGAGCCGAAGAGCCATGCCCGCACGATGGGCTGGGTCTTGAAGTAGTCGGCTATCTTCTGATTGATTATCTGGGTACTCATAGGCGTAAAGTTTTCGATTTCGGGGACAAAGTTACAACTTTTTTGCGAATTATAATCGTTTGGGCCTTACCTTTTACATATTATTAGCCGAAAACATGCGAGGGTGGAGAGTTAGGGTTAGCGTTAGCGTTAACGTTGACGTTATCGTTAGCGTTGACGTTGTTAGCATTAGGGTTATAGCGACATGCCCTGCCGCTTTAAGACTGACTGGGCGAGGCGTTCATAGAGCAGGCCGAGGTCAGCAAAGCGCTGGACGCTCTGCATGGCGGCCTTTCGGACTGCTAAGGAGGGACTTTGCAGGGCTGCTTCCAACTGGTCGATGTACTCGTTGATGCCTCGCTCGTTGGGCTCCTGCTTGTTCATGAACAGGCGCGTGAGCACGAGGAAGCCGCAAAGCTGATACAGCTCTTTGTCAGAAGCCATCCACTCGTAGGCCTTCTGCGGAGCGTATGGCAGGTGCTGGAAGAGGTTAAACGATGCCTGTTCGGCCAGTTCCTGCGACGGCATTTGCTCCATCCAGATATCGACCACCTCTGGCAGTATTTCGTCAGCAGGCATCAGCATGGTGGCCAGTATCTTACACTCGCGCACATCCTCTTTCCACAAGGCGATGGAGAGTTGGTAGAGCGTTGAGCGTTGAGCGTTGAGCGTTCTTAGTTCCTCAGCCTTTTCACGCAGCATGGGGAGAGAGGCACCCCAGTTCAGTTTGTAGTTGACGCCCTTGTCACGCATGGACTGGGCGGTCTTGCCGTCCATGAGCAGCCGGAACGACTGCTTGATGGCTTTTACCTGTTCCTGTATTTCATTCATGGCAACTGTAATCTTTACTGTAACGTAACATCTGCTCTGCGTAGCCCTCGCTGTAGTCTATCTGTACGTCGATGATGCAGCCTTCTGAATCGGTGACAGGCTTCATGACGGGATTGAGGAATCCCTTGTAGGGAGCCAGATGCAACTGCTCGTAACGCTCCAACACTTCACGGTGCAGGTCGGCATCCACATGGATGGCGTAGCGCTCCACCAACTGACGGGCAGCCTCGAAATCGCCCTCACTCTTGATGCGCTGAATCTCTGCCAACAGGCGGGCAAAAAGCTGGCGAAGGGCAGTATAGTCGCTGATCTGCACAAAAGTCTTGCCGTCACGCTTCACCAGCTGGACAGCATCACCCTGCTCGTAGCACCAACGGGCTATCAGAGCCCGGTTGCGCATGTGGGCCTCCTCAATCTGGTGACCGGGCTTGATGCGCACCAGCTGGGTCATCAGACCGTTCATCAGGTAGGTATAGTACTGTGACTTATAGGCCTCCAGGTCGGGCGTCAGTCCCAGCTCCACCAGCTTGGGGTCGGCAATATAGTAAAGGCCGAAGAGGTCAGCGCGTGCCTCCTCGATGGTATTGCCGTAAGCCTTCAGGGCATCAGGACTGGTGCCGGGCAACAGCTGTCCGCTACCGTGTCCAAGACATTCGTGCAGGTCGGTATGCAGGTCGTCGCAGATGTCGCCGTAACGGTGAATCATGTCGAGCGTAGGCTGGTCGATGACGAACTCCTCCTGGAATCCGTTGCCACGGGCAGCACGGTTGTAGGCCTCAGTAATGTTGCTGATGGTGATGCTCTTGCTGCCATACTCAGCACGTATCCAGTCAGCATTAGGCAGGTTGATGCCGATGGCCGTTGACGGGTATTCGTCGCCGCCGAGCATAGCCGCGCAGATGACGTTGGCCGTGACGCCCTTCACCTCTGATTTGCGGAAGCGAGGGTCCACGGGCGAGTGGTCCTCGAACCACTGGGCATTGCGGCTGATGGTCTGCGTACGCTTGGTGGCCTCCAGGTCCTTGTATTCCACAAGACCTTCCCACGAGCCCTTCAGTCCGAGCGGGTCGCCATACACCTCAATGAAGCCATTGATGAAATCCACCTGACCGTCGAGTTCCCTGACCCATTCTATGCAGTAAGCATCAAACACGGCGGGGTTGCCGGTCTCGTAATATTCTATGAGCAGGTCAAGCACTTTGTGCTGCTGCGAGTTCTCACAGACCTGCTGTGCCTTGCGAAGCCAATGGACGATGTGCGCAATGGTTTCTCCATAGCGTCCGCCAACGCGCCATACGTCCTCCTCCACCCTGCCCTCGCGCTTGACGAGCGTGGAGTTGAGGGGGAACCGTAACTCAAACTGCTCCACCTCCTGCTGGGTAACGCCTTCATAGAAGTTGCAGGCTGACGTCAGGACGAGGTCTTCGCCGTCGGCCTTGTTCACCCGCTTGGGCATGAACGAGGCATCGAAGATGGCGCGCTCCAGCTCTTTGCTCAGACTGCCACAGCCAGCCGTTGCCATGCACTGCCGCAGATAGTCGGCACTGAACCCCGGCACAAACTTCTCACAGCCATAGTGATGATAGATGCCACTGGAGAACCACACACGTTTCAAGTACGTCTCCAAGGCGAGGAAGTCACTGGTAGTACGGTCGATAGCCTCACAGGTATAGACCTGCTCCAGCAGACGGCGTATCTGCAGGTTATAGCGTCCGAACTGGTCGAACGTGATGTCACGTCCCCAGAGGGCAGCCTCTGAGAGGCAGTAGATGTACTGTTTCTGACGGAGCGTCAGCTCCTCAAAGCCATTCAGACGGTAGCGCAGCAGCTGCACGTCAGCAAACCGCTCGCTGGTGTTATAGCTAAATTCTTCTTTCATGATTTCTGTATTGTAAAGGCGTCATACCCACCATCCGCGAAAAGGTAAGCTGGAACGACTGCCGCGTGAGGAAACCTACCATGTCGCCCACGTCCTCCATGCGCAGCTGTTGCATCTCCGGGTCATGGAGCAGCGCCTTGGCCTCCTCGATGCGCAGGTGGTTGACCAGCTGGCTATAGTTCATGCCGAATGCCTCGCGCAGCACTACAGAGACGTAGCGCGTGTTGACCTGCAGCTCAGCAGCCAGCCGACGACACGAGAAATCCTTGTCCTTGTACTTCTTCTGATATACCAGGATATGCTCTATCTCCTGACGCAGCTGGCCCATTCGCTCAGCATTCACGATGTTCAGATATTTCGCACTTTCTTTCATCGGGTTGCAAAATTACGAAATAATTATGAATTATGAATTGCGAATTATGAATTTTTTCGTACCTTTGTGCCACTTATGACGAATATACACGAAATTCTAAGACATAGTTTCGGCTACGACTCGTTCCGCCCCATGCAGGAAGAGATTATCAGCCACGTCATGAAACACGAGGACTGTCTGGTGCTGATGCCTACGGGCGGCGGCAAGAGCATCTGCTATCAGGTGCCCGCCATCGCCATGCAGGGAACGGCCATCGTCGTCTCACCACTCATCAGCCTGATGAAGGACCAGGTGGAGGCGCTGCAGGCCAACGGCATTGAGGCCGAGGCACTGAACAGCGGCAACGACTTCAGCCGCGACACCATCATCCGGCGTAAGCTGGTCAGCGGACAGCTCAAGCTGCTCTACGTGTCGCCAGAGCGTCTGCTGTCGGAAATTGACTACCTGCTGAAACAGATTCCACAGATTTCACTCTTCGCCATTGACGAGGCGCACTGCATCAGTCAGTGGGGACACGACTTCCGACCGGAATACACTCAGCTGTCACAGCTGCGCGAGGCCTTCCCCAGCGTGCCCATGATGGCACTCACAGCGACAGCCGACAAGGTGACGCGCACCGACATCATCAAACAGCTACGGCTGAAGGGTGAGGTGTTCATCAGCTCCTTTGACCGCCCGAACCTGAGCCTGAGTGTGAAGCGTGGCTACTCCACTGCCGAGAAGCAACGCTTCATCCTCAACTTCATCAAGGCCCGCCCCACGGAGTCGGGCATCGTCTATTGCCTGAGCCGCAAGAACACCGAGGCCGTCTGCGCCATGCTGCAGAAGCACGGAGTGAGCACGGCTCCCTACCATGCCGGTCTGTCACAGCACGACCGCGACACAGCCCAGGAGCAGTTCAAGCAGGACAATGTGCAGGTCATCTGTGCCACCATTGCCTTCGGCATGGGCATCGACAAGAGCAACGTGCGATGGATTATACACTACAACATGCCGAAGAGCATCGAGAACTTCTATCAGGAGATTGGACGTGCAGGACGCGACGGCGCCCCTGCCGACACCGTGCTGTTCTACTCGCTACAGGACGTGGTGCAGCTGAGCCAGTTTGCGCGCGAGAGCGGACAGCGTGACATCAACCTGGACAAGCTGCGCCAGATGCAGCAGTACGCTGAAGCGCAGAACTGCCGGCGCCGCATTCTGCTGAACTACTTTGGAGAACTGTCAGACCACGACTGCGGCAACTGTGACGTGTGCGACAACCCACCCCGCCGCTTCGACGGCACCCGACTGGTGCAGATGGCGCTGAGTGCTGCCCGCAGGGCCAACGAGCAGATTCGCACCTCGACCATCATTGAGATACTGCGTGGCATGAACTCTGGCGTGGTACAGCGCATGCACTTCGACCGGCTGCCTACCTTCGGCGTGGGTCGCGACACGTCGGCACAGGACTGGCAGGACTATCTGCTGCAGATGCTACAGTTGGGCTACATAGAGATAGCCTACGACGAGCACAGCCGCGTGGTCATCACACCAACGGGCGTGGACGTGCTCTTCGGACGGCGCAAGGCCGAGCTGGCTGTCATCGACCGTCAGCAGCAGGCTACGAAAAAGCCGAGGCGACGCCTCGGCCTTGAGATTCCAACCATTACGATTCCCGGCATGGCTCCAACGGCAGGTACTGAGGACCCGCGGCTCTTCGAAGCCCTGCGCCAACTGCGCAAGCGGTGTGCCGACGAAGAGGGATTCCCGCCCTACATCGTGTTCAGCGACAAGGTGCTGCATGCCTTAGCCACGCAGAAGCCCACCACCCTCGAAGCCTTCGGCTACATTCCCGGCATCGGCGACCACAAGCGTCAGAAGTACGGCACCCGTTTCCTGGAACTGATTAAGAAAATGACTACTTGAGGAGTTCAAAAGAAACTTTCTATGCTCAAACTGCTAATATATTCAGAAATATTTGTATCTTTGCACACAGAAAGCGAGAGTAGAGTCGAATATAAAACCCAAGGATTATGGAAGCAATTATCAATAGGACACCAGGTCGCGTAACCGTCAGCCTGAGTACAAGACGCTGGAACAGAATGTTACAGTTAGAAGAGGCCTACAAGCTGGCTCGTACCATCAAGCGCAGCATGAAGCAGGTGGAATCAGAACCTGCCATGACTCCTGAAGAAGCCATAGAACAATTACGAGCTTTATGATAGTCAAAATATCTGAAGATTTCCGAACAGCATACAAACGGCTGAAGAAACGACATAAATCGCTGCAAACAGACTTCGAACGGCTATTGTCCTCATTACTACAGAACCCCATGCAGGGCGTTGAACTTGATGGTGGCGTCCGAAAAATTCGGTTGGCTATCACCTCAAAAGGACACGGCAAAAGCGGAGGGGCAAGGGTCATTATCCGTGTACGCATCGTGGCCGACGAACTGCAGTTGCTCTACATCTACGATAAAGCTGACTACGAAAATGTGAGCGACGCCTTCCTACGCGATTTAATGAAGCGTATGGAGTAAGAATCCTTCGGATCTTTTTTATATTATGCCGGAAGCCATGCTCTACTAAAGAGGGTGACTTCCGGCATTCATCAAAAGATTTCCCTAAAACATTTGTGAAATAAAAATTTATTCGTACCTTTGCAAACAAGAAAGATAGTTAATAATGGAAAAAGCCACAAGCCTTACTCATAGAGAGACTTGTGGCACTTTAAGTTGTTTAAGAGTGGATCAGCGGTTATCGGCTTTGCACTCTATATCTTCACGTCAAAGAACCGTGATACGAATCTAATACATTATCTGACAGCACGGACGGGCAATCCGTCTCCACGATTGAAGAATGATATACTAGCACCACCCATTCCACCTTCATAGCTCTTGGCATTTGACCAATCATAGGTATCTTCACCATACTCAAGTAATGCTGCAGTCCAGTAATCGCAGCCAATTTGCAAATTTAACAGATTTCCACCTTCATACATTCCTGCTGCAGGAAGAAATATGCTGTTCCCATTGGGCCCAGTAATTCTTTGCCCTCCTACCTCATTATAAAAGGTCCATTCTATGGATGCATTATCAATAATCTCTTGCCACTGCCCAGAAGTCGGCATATGCCAAGGGCTGCCCCAGTTGACGGTGGCTGCATCGTATGCAGAACCTGCTATCATAAAACCTTTTTTAAAAATTGCATCCATTTGTTCCGAGGGTAAAGAAGAAACATGGATTTGAGGGTATGAAGCTTTTGGCGCCGTCTCACCCCAAGCATAATAATTACCGTAGCCCTCAGGAGCAGAAGCACCCACATTGCAGCACGCCCACTTTGTGCCAGAAGGCAGGCCGAGGTCTATCATGTGCGGATGATTTCCGTCGGGACAGGTGGTATCTCCGCCACCGCCATCGTTCTGCTCACGGAAATAGGTTCGGGCGATGTCTTTTACGGTGATTATGGTTTCCGTGCCATCGGTCTTTTCCACTACCATCTCATACTTCTTCTGACCGACAACGGTCAACTGGCAAAGGCCAACAAGGGCCATCGATAATATAATTCTCTTCATCTTCTTTTTTTGTTTACTTGTTATTAATTTTAATAGTTTGGTTGGGCGTACTGATGACATACGTACCCTTGGGGAGGCTGTCGAGGCTGACGGCTACATAGCCTGACGTATCGGCTGCATGGCGGCTCATAAGGCGACCATCTGCCGAATAGACACGGGCCTCAGCTCCGCCCGCCAATCCGCTGAACACAACGTGACCGTTGGAAAACTGAGGAGCATCCGTCAACGGACGTATGCCTGTTACCTCGTCATAGGCTTCATAACTGTCCACGTCATCTAAAGGAATCGTAATCGTAGTGAGGCTGCTGGTGATGACCATATCCTCACCAGAAAACGTGATGACTGGATTTGTGGCCAAATCCAGTACCGTCTCATTGCCGCTCTTCTGCTTGATGACGATACGGGCATCGTCAGCGTAAGCCGATAGCGTGGCTACGGACATGAGAAGTAAAAATAGTCGTAACTTCATTTGCTTGTTAATGTTTGAGGATAAGAAAAGGCGTGCAACCATCCGATGCTTATTTCCTCTCTATTGGTTACCGCCAAGTGACCATGCAATGTAAACAAGCAAGAACAGTTCACGCCCTGAATGGACGTGAACCTCCCTGTCTGCTTGTTCTCACATTGCGAATATTGGCGGTATTCTTAGAGAGGGAGAACAAGAGCTGGAAGCTCAAGTTATATTAAAAAGACTACGAACGGGAATGCGACGCACAATTCTTGGTTAATAATAAATTGTTGTTCGTTAATCCCTGTGGGAGTGCAGCACCTGGTGCCGACAGGGCTCCCTTCATGTTCTTTGTTTACTGTCTGTTTCTTTTTCCGTTATTTTAGTGATACATATTATGTTACATGTTATTAATTGTCTCTTCCGTCAGTCCCGTTGCTTGCATGATGTCCGTCATGCTTAGTCCCATGGACTTCAGTTTACGGGCTATGGATAAAGCTTTATTTTGCTCTCCTTGCTGAAGACCTTGCTGAAGACCTTCTGCACGACCTTGCTCAAGTCCTTGCAGAATACCTTTCTGCTCTGCGGTCTTTAACACGCTATAGTTATCCCAGAAGATTTTTTTGCTCTCTTCGTACTGACGACGTTCACTCTCACTGTAGCGAGCTATCTCGGCTTGCTCAAAGAGTTTTTGGAACACGCGGTCCTGCAGGGCCTTGGATTTCTTGAATCCGAAGTCTGTATATGGGTTAATATACCTCTCCCTGTTGTCGTCTGCCATGCTACAATGAGTTTAACGCTACAAAGTTAAGCATTCTTTCCGAAACAGCAAAAAGAAAAGGAGACATTTTTAGAAAATGTCCCCTTTTTCATTTTGGTGTTTCCTTTACCGTTAGTCTAAGCCAAACAGCAGTTTCAGACCGCCATCGACACCCGAGAAGCCCATAAAGGCCAGGGAGAGCAGACCGGCAGCCACCAGGACGATGGCCGTGCCACGCATGCCCTTGGGAATGTCCGACAGCTCCATCTGTTCGCGCATACCTGCAAAGACCGTCAGCGCGAGGCCAAAGCCAATAGCCGTTGAGAAGGCATAGACAATGGACTGCACGAGGTCGAAGTCCTTCTGAATGACGAGGATGGCCACGCCGAGCACGGCACAGTTCGTGGTGATGAGCGGCAGAAAGATGCCCAGTGCCTGATAGAGTGCGGGCGACACCTTCTTGAGTACAATCTCCACCATCTGCACCAGGGCAGCAATGACGAGGATGAAGGCGATGGTCTGCAGATACTGCAGTCCGAACTGGTCGAGCACGAACTTCTGTACCAGATAGGTGACGATGGTGGCCAGCGTCAGCACGAAGGCCACAGCGGCCGACATGCCGAGCGAGGTGCTCACCTTCTTCGACACACCGAGGAACGGGCAGATGCCGAGGAACTGCGACAGAATGATATTATTGACGAATATCGCGCTAATGAAAATCAATACGTACTCCATAGTCTTAAGCCTTTCTTATTTTGTTAACGATAGCCACAAGGAATCCCAGCGTGATGAAGGCTCCCGGGGGCAGAACGAAGAGCAGGATGTTGTAGGCCTCGGGCAGCAGGGTAAAGCCGAAGATACTGCCTGCACCCAACAGCTCACGGCAGATGCCAAGCAGCGTCAGGCCCAGCGTGAAGCCCAGGCCAATGCCGATGCCGTCGAAGAGCGAAGCCACAGGCGAGTTCTTGGCAGCAAACGCCTCAGCGCGACCGAGAATGATACAGTTCACCACAATAAGAGGAATAAACAGGCCGAGAGCCGCGTCGATGTCGGGCAGGTAGGCCTTGATAACGAGCTGCAGGATGGTGACGAAGGCCGCAATAACCACGATGAACACAGGAATGCGGACCTTATCGGGGGTCACCGACTTCAGGCACGAAATAACAACGTTGGTGCAGATGAGCACAGCCATCGTGGCCAGGCCCATCGACAAGCCGTTCATGGCACTGGTGGTAGTGGCCAGCGTGGGACACATACCCAGCATCAGGACGAACGTCGGGTTCTCCTTGACGATGCCGTTTTTTATAATCTGTAGTGCATTCATATTTTCGATTGACGAATTTTCGATTGACGATTTATTACTCAATGCTTCTGCTCAGTGGCACCAGTCTGTGCATCGACGGGTGTAACCTTGTAAGCCTTATAAGCATTGTTGATGGCCAAGAGGAAGGCACGGCTGGTAATGGTCGATGCCGTGATGGCATCCACTTCGCCCTCGCCGCCCTTGGTAACGCCGAGCTTGTTGACGGCAGGGTCCTTGCCGATGATGTCACCCTTCTGGCCCTTCTGGAACCACTTGTCGGCCTTAGCGCCCAGTCCCGGTGTCTCAGCATGCTCCAGCAGCGTGTAGCCAAGAATCTTGCCGTCAGGGTCGAAGCCCACCAGCACCTTCAGGTCGCCGCCGAAGCCGCCCGTGGTACTCTCCACGGCAGCACCGAGGTCCTTGCCCTGCTTGTCCTGCGTCTGATATATAATATAGGTCAGCTCCTTGCCTTTGGAGTCGTTCTGGCGCACAGTGTCGGTCTTGCTGACCAAGAGGTCGTCGCAGACCATGACCGCCTTGATGCCGTCGGCCAGAGCCTGTGCCTTCTGCTCGTTGATGGGGCCTTCGGTCAGGTGGTTCACGTAAGCCAGAACGCCACCCATGATGACAGCCACACCCGTCAGCACGAGCACCATGTTCAGTAATGATGATTCAAGTTTCTTCATACGTCGTCCTCCTTATTTCTTTTCTGGCACTTCACCGAAGCGCTTGGGTTTGACATACATATTAATAAGTGGTGTAAAGGCGTTCATGATGAGAATGGCGAACGACATACCCTCGGGGTATGAGCCCCAGTTACGGATGACGAGCGTCAGCACACCAATGCTTACACCATAGATAATCTGGCCCTTCGGCGTCATGGGCGACGTGACGTAGTCGGTAGCCATGAAGATGGCACCCAGCATCAGTCCGCCCGAGAGGATGACCGTCAGCGGATCAGCAAACACCGGGTTAGCCAGGTGCAGCAGACCAGCCAGCACAAACACCGTGCAGATGATAGAGACGGGAATGTGCCAAGTGATTATCTTCTTCCACAGCATGTAGGCCAGTCCCAGCAAGAGTGCAAGTGCACAAATCTCACCAATGGTTCCTGCACCCTCAGCATAGCCGCTGCCCAACAGCAGGTTGAACGAATCAGGAATGTTCTTCAGCTGTTCCACGTCGCCACTCTTAATGGCCTGTTTCATATAATAAAGAGGTGTGGCACCCGTCTCGGCATCCACGTAGCCGTTGAGTCCCAGCTGACCGGCCTTGGGCCACATGGTCATCTGAGCAGGGAACGACACGAGCAGGAAGCAACGTCCCACAAGTGCAGGGTTAAAGATGTTTTGCCCCAGTCCGCCGAAGGTCATCTTGCCCACACCGATGGCGACCAGCGCACCGATGATGATGATCCAGATGGGTAGATTCGACGGGAGGTTGAAACCGAGCAGCAGACCCGTGAGGGCTGCCGAGCCGTCGAGCACGGTGTTCTGCTCGCGGCCAAGAATAAACTTATTGATGGCCCACTCAAAGACAACGCAGGCTATGACGCTCGTCAGACACACGATGGCCGAACCGAGTCCGAAGAACCAGAACGACACGAGCAGCGCAGGCAGCAAGGCGATGATGACGCCATACATGTTGCGCTCAACGCTGTCGTTGCCGTGTGCGTGAGGCGATAGGGAGACAATCAGCCTACCCCCTGCCCCTCCCGAGGGGAGGGGAGATTGATTTGTATTATTATTGTTTGTATTCATAATTCTTAATATTATATGATTACTGAACTAATCCTTTTCCCCTCCCTTGGGGAGGGGTCAGGGGTGGGCTTACTTCTTAGCCGCGCGGGCGCGGATGATGCCCATCACCGTGGCCTTGCCCAGACGGATGTTGTCGAGCAGCGGACGGTGGGCAGGACACGTAAACTGGCACGAGCCGCACTCTATGCACGAGACGATGTCCTCCTGCTCAGCGCGCTCCCAGTTCTTCACGGCCGAAATCTTTGCCAGCAGGTAAGGCTCCAGACCCATGGGGCAGGCACCTACGCACTTGGCACAGCGGATGCAGGGCTGCGGCTCCTTGCGTACGGCATCGTCGCCCGACAGGATGGTCACCGAGTTGGTTCCCTTACAGATGGGCACCTCGGTCGAAGTGAGCGCCTTACCCATCATGGGACCACCGGCCAGCAGTTTGTTGTCGCCCTCGGGCATGCCGCCGCAGAGGTCGATGAGCTGCTGCATGGGCGTGCCCATGCGAACGAGGAAGTTGCCCGGGTTCTGCAGGCGCTTGCCGGTCACGGTGGTATAGCGTTCGAAGAGCGGCTTGCGCTTCATCACGGCCTCATAGACAGCATAGGCTGTACCCACGTTCTGCACAATGGCACCCACGTTGACAGGAATGGCAGGAGGTGCGGGCACCTGCCGACGGATAACCGCATCGACGAGCTGCTTCTCACCGCCCTGCGGGTAGCGCTGCTTCAGGGGGACCACCTCAACCTGATATGCCGAGGCACCGAACACTTCGGCACACTTCTTCGTCAGCAGTTCGATGGCTGCGGGCTTGTTGGTCTCAATGCCGATGTAGCCGCGCGTCACCTTGGCAGCCTTCATCAGCAGCTCCAGGCCTACGAGTATTTCGTCGGCCTTCTCCATCATCAGGCGGTAGTCGGCCGTAATGTACGGCTCGCACTCTACGGCGTTGATGATGACGCACTCGGCCTTGGCCGTCGGCGGCGGTGTCAGCTTGATGAAGGTGGGGAAACCTGCACCGCCCATACCGGTAACACCGGCCACTTTTACGCGCTCCACGATTTCCTCGGGTGTCAGCTCGGGGTGAGCCTTGACGGTCTCCAGCTTGTCGCTGCGGTCGATGCTCTCTTCCCACTCGTCGCCCTCTACATTAATAATAATAACGGGTTTGCGGTAGCCGGTAGCGTCGATGGCCGTGTCAATCTTGAACACGGTGCCGCTGACCGACGAATAAATGGGGGCCGACACGAAACCGCCAGCCTCGGCAATGAGCGTGCCCACCTTCACCTTGTCGCCCTTCTTGACGACGGGCTTGGCCGGAGCGCCAATGTGCTGCGACAGTGGGAAGATGGCCTGCTTGGGCAGCGGAGCCACCTGCGTGGCCACTTCGTGGGTCAGTTTGTTCTCTTCGGGGTGCACACCACCTATACGGAATGTTCTTGCGTTCATGCTTGTTCCTCCTTTCTTTGTTCTTGAGTCTCTGTGCTCTCTGTGTCCACCTTAGGCTTCGGAGCCGGGAAGTTGACGGCGTGGATGGCCTTCGTCGGGCAGACGGCCACGCACTTCTTGCAGAGGCGGCACTTGGTGAAGTCGATGTACGAGACGTTGTTCTCGATGGTAATGGCACCAAACGGGCACTCCTTCTCACACTTGCCGCAACCGATGCAGGCAGCCTTGCAGGCCTTCATGGCAGCCGGGCCCTTGTCCTTGTTGACGCAGCTGACATAGACGCGGCGGTTCTTCGGCCCCTTCTTGCGCAGCTCGATGATGTGACGCGGGCAAGCCTTGACGCAGGCACCGCACGACGTACACTTGTCGTCATCTACCTCGGGCAGACCGGTCTCGGGGTTCATGCGGATGGCGTCGAACTGGCAGGCACTGACACAGTCGCCACAACCCAGACAGCCGAAGCCGCAGCCCGTCTCACCGGCACCACAGGCATTGACGGCAGCACAGGTCTTCAGGCCGTCATACCGTGCAATGCGCTGGCGCAGCTCGCACGTTCCGTTACACCTTACTACGGCCACCATCGGTTCCGTGTTGGCAATGGCCATGCCCAGCAGGTCGGCCACTTTGCCCATTACCTCACTACCGCCAACGGGGCACTTCAGCCCGTCGAGACTGCCGGCATCGGCACCCTTGACGAGCGCATCGGCCAGACCGCCACAACCGGCAAAGCCGCAACCACCACAGTTGGCACCGGGCAACGCCTCGGTGACCTGTGCGATGCGCGGGTCCTCAAAGACGGCAAATTTCTTGGAGCAGACATACAGCACAAGGGCGGCTATCAGACCGATGCCTCCCAACACTGCCACTGCAATCAAAATGAAATCCATAATCTATTTGTTTATTGTTTTATTGTTTATTGTTCAATCCAAAACGCCAGCCGCTTCTGCAGTCGCCCGCGGGTGAACCAGAGCACGGCGTAATACGGCACGAGCGCAGCCAGACCCGAGAGGGCGGCCAGCCCTTCCCTACCCGTCACGTTCAGCACCACGAGCAGTACCGCTATCAGAATGACCAGCGGAAGCCCGAAGGCCAGCAGCAGTGCCTGCGTGGCCATCTGCTGCGAAGCCGCCACGGTGACGGCATCGCCCACCTTCCACCGGGCCGCGTCGGCGGCAAACACATCAACCAGCTTCTCCTTGGCCTCAGCAGCATTACAATGGCCGGCCACTTTGCAGGCAGCACAAGCCGACGTCTGCACGATGCGTACCCGCACTCTGCCGCCGTCGATGCTTTCTATGACTCCCGCGTGAGTTATTATTTCGCTCATTGATTTGTTTTTAGTGTCTGCAAAGGTACAAAAAAGTTGAGAGTTGAAAGTTGAAAGTTGAAAGTTTTTATGAAAAAAAATCGTAAACGTTTGCAATTATCACATTCTTTTTTTACTTTTGCAAAACGAAACCAAGCTAATTGAATAATGGAGACATCTGAACAAACCATTCAGCAAATTGAAAGAGCCATCAGAAAGGTGGCCGCAAAGTTCCCTGCAAACCAGGAAGCAACCGTCATGACCGACATTCATCTGCGCGTCACGCAGGAGTCGGGCGAACTGGTGGCTTTCGACGATGACGACAACGAGATTACCCGCGTGGTCATTGAACCGTGGATTGACAACAAGGACGAGAACTTCTATAAGGACGTTACCACCCTGCTGCGCAACGTGCTACACACCAGCATGCACGACACGGTGGAGAAGATGTCCATCCTCAGGCCGTTCTCTTTCGTTCTGGAGGACGACGACCGCGAGCACATAGCCGAGCTCTACATGGCCGACGGCGACACGGTCATCCTGGGGGGCGAACTGCTGCCCAACCTGGAGGACGACCTCGACTCTTTCTTTGAAAACCTTATAAAGGAGTGACATGAGAATAGACATTATCACCGTTCTTCCTGAAATGCTCGAGGGCTTCGTCCACGAGTCAATACTGGCACGCGCCGAAAAGAAGGGGCTGGCGGAAATCCGTCTGCACAACCTGCGCGACTACACGCTCGACAAGTGGCGCCGCGTAGACGACTACCCCTACGGCGGAAGTGCCGGCATGGTGATGCAGTGCGAACCCATTGACCGCTGCATCAGCGCCCTGAAGGCCGAGCGCACGTACGACGAAGTCATCTTCACCTCGCCCGACGGCGAGCGCTTCGACCAGCACATGGCCAACGAACTCTCGCTGAATGGAAACCTCATCATCCTGGCCGGGCATTACAAAGGCATTGACCAGCGCATACGCGACCACCTCATTACCCGCGAAATAAGCATCGGCGACTTCGTGCTGACGGGTGGCGAACTGGTGGCTGCCATGATAGCCGACGCCATTGTCCGCGTGGTGCCGGGCGTCATCGGTGACGAACAGAGTGCTCTCTCCGACTGCTTTCAGGACGACCTGCTGGCCGCCCCCATCTACACCCGCCCCGCTGACTACAAGGGCTGGAAGGTGCCCGAGATACTGCTCTCAGGCAACGAGGCCAAAATACGCGCATGGGAGCTGGACCAGGCCATGGAGCGTACGCGCCGCCTGCGCCCTGACTTGCTGAAGGACTGAACGGTGTCTTTCAGCCCAAGACTCAGGGAGAGGTCTTGTCTCTCTCGAAATCCAGATTCTTATACAGGTCAGGACTGCCGCCACTGCTCTCTGGCAGGAAGTGGAGCCTCACGCCGCGAATGTGCTTCTCGGCGACGAAGTCGCCAGGCTTGTCCACCTTGTCGCTCTCTATCTCCAGTTTCATCAGTCCCCAGTCTTTCAGCCTGACTCTGTGCCCCTGCCGCAAGTGGTCACCAATGACCGTACTCAAGGCCATGGCAAAAGGCACCACGTCGCCCCACGTCAGGCCAAGGCGCTTGGCTGCCTCCATGAGTATCTGCCGCGTCTCTGCCGTGTGTTCATGCACGGTGACGGCCTTGTATTTGCCGAAGGTGCTCAGCTTCGGCTTCGTTTCTTTTACCAGTTTGTATTTCATAGTGCTTGTCTTGATGATTAATACGTCTGCTCTCAACCACTTTGGTGCCGGATGTCTGCCCCTTTCTGCCTACATGTCCTGGAGACACCCAGAACAGGCCTTTTGAATTCTCTCGAGAATCTGAGAGCTTGGCGGCACATAACTTCCAGCAAGGCGGCACCTAAGTCCTGAATTCTCTCGAGAATTGAAAAGTCCTTTCGGAACTAACTCCTTGAATGCGGGCATGAAAAGGCGGGAGATGTGCCGCCTAACCTGCTGACTACCACCCGAAAACATTGCGCAACAACCACCAAAGCAGCGTGAGTACGACAAAGAGAACAGCCAAGGTGACGAAGACAGCCCCGGCCCACCTCTTAGGAAGGTACTTAGTCCAGCCATCCCAAGCCAGCAAGAGCAGCATGAGGGGGAAGAGCGTCAGCAGGTAGGCATTATAGCGGAAAGCCGACACCAGGTCAAAATGCAGCAGGCTGTGGAGCATTCTCTGTGTTCCACAGCCTGGACATTTATAGCCTGTCAGCTCAAAGAAACGGCATCGGGGAAACAGTCCGTCAACAGAGGGGTCGAAGAAGTAATAGACCGCTAAAACGGCGACGACCGCCAACACCAGTATGGCTATTAGCACGTATGGACGTTTTGAAACGGAGAAAAACGCCATTACATCATGCTACGCGTCAGTTCATCCATTACTCCTGTCAGTCTCAAAATGATGCTCAAAATGATAGAGAAGATTGTAACAGCAGCAAAGACGATGGCACCAATCTTTACCCACTTGCCTGCGGCGTCACTGGCTTCCTTAGCTGCAGCATAGTCAGTGGCCTCGAGTGACTTTACCTTGTTGCCGTTGACAATACCAAGAATACCGAAAGGCAGGCCTGCTATAGGCAGAACCTGGCAGCAACAGCAGACCACGCTAAGGACTGTCAGGATGATGGACTCGGTCTTCCAATCCTTCAACGGCGGGCGGAACTCTCTACTTTCACTTGAATAAGAGGACTCTGACGACCAATCAGCCGATGCCTGCGATTCCGGCTGCGGCGCAGGCTGCGGTGCGGGTTGCGGCGCGGGCTGCGGGGCTGGCTTGGCGAAGAGCGTCTGCAGTTCGCTCACTTGACTGGCAGGCGTCCAGTTGGTCATGCCTTCAGTCCAAACGTTGGTCTCAGGAGTAATTCCCCTTGCTGCAAGCTGTTCAAAGGTGAACGGTCCGGCTTGCTGGTTGTTCTCTACAATGTAATAAGTTGCCATATTTAGTTGAAATGTTTAGTTACACAGCGCAAAAGTAAACATTTATTTGCTATTTACCAAGCATTCCGCCAATTATTTGCACAAAAGAATGACATTTCGCCCTATCCACCACAGCATGAAGAGGGTGAAGATGGTCCAGATGACGGCGGGGCGGTGGACGCTGGTGTAAAGCCGGGGACGGCGTTCGCGCATCAGCTCTACGTAACACAAGAAAAGCACTGCCGGCAGCGAAACTACCAACAGTGCGTTATAACGTAAGGCCGACATGACGTCAAGGTGAAGCAAGCTGTGAACGGCCCGCTGCGAACCACAGCCCGGGCACTGCAGCCCCGTGAGCATGAGGAACGGACAGCGCGGAAACCACCGGCTCGCCGCAGGGTCGTAGGCATAATAAATCAGCACGACCACTATGCCCGTCAGTATCATGGCCACCCAGGCGCTGCGCGACTTCATCTTAATAACCGCTCGATACGGCAGCCATTATAAAGACAAAGTAGATGACATAGAAAAGAATGAGCAGGAGGTTGACAGCCAGTCCGCAGAAGAAGCCTAACTTGGTCCACTTGCCTGCATCGCGGCTGGCCTGGTCGGCAAGTCTGTAGTTGCCAACGGCATGAGCCGACGACACCTTGCTGGCATTGATAATGCCGACGATGCCGAAAGGCATACAGCAGAACAGCATCACCAGGATGGACTCCACCATCCACGTCTTGGGACACGGGCGATAGTCGTTGTACGACGAGCCTGAGTTCTGGTAACTACCCGAATAGGCCTGCTGAGAAGGATAAGTGGGCTGCTGCTGACGGATGATGGACTGCAGTTCATACACCTGACTGGCAGGCACCCAACTCGTCATGCCGTCGGTCCAGACGCTGGTGTCTGCACTGATGCCTCGTTCTGCCAGCTGGTCAACGGTGAACGGTCCGGCTTGCTGGTTGTTTTCTACAATGTAATACGATGCCATATTTATCTATCTTTTAGTTTCAGTTGGCAAAATTAAACAATTATTTGCACTTAACAAAACAAAGAGCAAAATATTTACTGAAAAGGAGTTATTTTTAGTGATTTATACAGAATTCCTCACCCAACCGGAACCCTTCCTCGTAGAGTGCCTCTAATTTCTGCACGTCTTTCTCCATGCGCCCTACGTTCATGGGGCGCAACGGACGGATGACGGCTATGCGCCCCTCGTCCTCCATGCGCTCCACCAGTTCGAGCTGGGCGTTATACACCGCCACACGATGGCTCAGGGCCACCCGCAGACGGGGATAGTTGCGATAGACGTACTTGGGAATCTTCAGGTCACGGCTGGTGTGACGATAGCCACGATTGCGCGTCATAATCACCACGTTACGCTCGTGTCCCTGACTGATGGCGCGTTCCACGGGGACGCTGTCGATGATGCCGCCGTCAAGGTAAGGCTGCCCGTCAACCTCGACAATCTTGCTGACATACGGCAGACTGCTCGACGCACGGCAGATGTCAATGAGCCGCTGGCGGTTGCCCGAGTGCTCACAGAGGTACTCCACGCGCCCCGTATGGCAGTTGGTGACGGCCATTTCAAAGACTGCGGGGTTGCGGAAATACGTGTTGTAGTCGAAGGGAACAATCTTGTTGGGGAATCGCTCGTAGAGCAGCTCCGGGTCGAAGATGCAGCCCTGTGTCACCAAGTGGCGCAGGCCGATGTAGTCGTACTTGGCCAACATGTCGATGTTGGAGAGGCGGGCCCTGCGGGGCTGGCGGCTCATGTACGACAACCCGTTGCAGGCTCCTGCCGACACCGCCACGACATAACGGAAGTACAGGTCGTGCTTCATGAACGCATCAAGCACACCGCTGGTGAACACGCCACGCATGCCCCCACCCTCGAGAACGAGTCCTGTATTTCTGTCAATCTGCATATTATTTGCTAAATTATGTTGCAAAGATACATCTTTTTGACAAATAATGCGTAACTTTGCCGAATATTTCAATATAAAAGGAGAATTTTTGACTTATGTTTACCAAAGAAACATACATTCAGCGCCGCGCAACGCTGAAAAAGCTCGTCAAAGAGGGCGTTATCATTTTGTTCGGCAACAACGAGGCACCGGCTAACTATCCGGCCAACAGCTATGCCCCCATGCGCCAGGACTCGGCGTTCATCTATTACTTCGGTCAGCACCGCGACGGACTCGTGGGCGTCATCGACATTGACAACGACGAGGAGTGGCTCTTCGGCGACGACATCGACGTGGAAGACATTGTGTGGATGGGCTTCACCCCAACCGTCAGCGACCTGGCTGCCGAAGTGGGCGTCACACGCACCGCCCCGATGTCTGCCCTCCGTTCAGTATGCTGCGACACCGTCGCAGCCAAGAGAAAGGCTCACTTCCTCCCGCCCTACCGCTTCGACACGAAGATACAGCTGATGGACCTGTTAGGCATTCACCCTTCACAGCAGAAGGAGAAGGCATCACTCGCTCTTATCCAGGCAGTTGTGAAGATGCGATCAACTAAAGAACCACAGGAGATTGAAGCCATAGAGCGGGCCTGCGAGGTGGGCTACAAGATGCACACTACGGCCCAGCGGCTCATCCGTCCGGGCGTGACGGAGCGTTACATCGGCGGACAGGTTGACGGCGTTGCCCGTTCACTGGCACAGGGCGTCAGCTTTGCCACCATCTTCTCACAGCACGGCGAAATCATGCACGGCTCACCCAGCGACGCGCCCTTGGAGGCAGGCCGCCTGGCCCTGTGTGACGCCGGTTGCGAGCTCGACGACTACTGCTCTGACCACACCCGCACCATGCCCGTCAGCGGGAAGTTCACCCAGCGCCAGCTGGAAATTTACAGCATCGTGGAGACCTGCCACGACTACGTGCTCGAAGTGGCCAAGCCGGGCGTGAAGTACATGGACGTTCACTTTGCCGTCTGCCGACTGATGACGGAGCGACTGAAGGAGCTCGGTCTGATGAAGGGCGACGTTGACGAGGCCGTACGTGCCGGAGCCCACGCCATGTTCCTGCCTCACGGACTGGGACACATGATGGGTATGGACGTTCACGACATGGAGGGACTGGGACAAATCTACGTGGGCTTCGACGAGGAGACACGACCTAACCTGGAGCAGTTCGGCACTAACTGCCTGCGCATGGGCCGCCGTCTGCAGGAGGGCTTCGTAGTGACCGACGAACCGGGCATTTACTTCATTCCCGCCCTCATCGACGAGTGGAAGGCCAGCGGCCACTGCAAGGAGTTCCTCAACTTCGACAAGCTGGATACCTACAAGGACTTCGGCGGCATACGCATTGAGGACGACCTGCTCATCACCCGCGACGGCTGCCGCTTCCTCGGCCAGAGCCGCATTCCCTACCATCCGCAGGAACTGGAAGAATTCATGAACCAATAAGAATTTCAGCAATGAAAGATTTGCTTATCAAGCGAGCTCTTGGCTATTGGCGTTATACCAAGTTTGCATTCTTCAGCATCTCCCTATTGGTTTGCGGGTTGATGTTGCAATTTCTTCTATTCCACATCTTTGCCTATAAAACCATAAGTTTATCCATGTTGGTGGTATTTTTGGCAGGCATCATTTCTTGTCTGATGTCAACGTATTACATCATCCGTATGTCTTTACGCCAAGGGGATTTCATTCTGATTAACCAAGATGGCATCAGATACCATCTGCATGGTAGGATTATTCCCAGGGAGAAGGAAGGTTTTGCAAAATGGCAACAAGTAAAACGTGCCTACGTCATGGTAGAGAAAATGCAAAGAAGTGCCTATCACACCTTAAATTATCACTATCAGTATGACTTAATACTCATTAACAACAACTATAAAACCCAAACTTTGCCACTACATGGTTTCGGTTACTACGACTTAGAAAATAAAGACAGAAAATATTTATATAATGACGGAATACATCATATACCCATTGAATTGGAAAAGGATTGCGAGCCAGCTTACGAATGGGGAGCAGAAACATTCCTCTTTATCGGCTGTTTTTCTTTTTCCACATTTGTCTTTATAAGACTATTTTGCAAGATTATGCAAATATTTTAATACAATAACAATAACGCCCCATCTCCTCCACAAAAACGGGGCACCCCTCCTATTGAGGGGCCGGGGGAGGTTCATATATGAAAAAGATTTTGACCATCGCGCTGCTTGCACTCATTGCTACAGGTGCCAGCGCTCAAGAAGAAAAGAAAAAAGACAACAAACCCGTGTTCACCGTGGTGAAGGAACTGCCCATCACCAGCATTAAGGACCAGAACCGCTCAGGCACGTGCTGGGACTACTCTACCCTCTCCTACTTCGAGGCTGAGATCCTGAAGAAGACGGGCAAGACCTACGACCTCTGCGAGGCTTTCGTGGCTAACAAGACCTACATGGACCGCGCCATCCAGGTGGTACGTCTGCATGGCGACTGCCAGTTTGCACAGGGCGGTGCTGCCTACGACGTTTACTACGTGCTGAAGAACTACGGCATCTGCCCCGAGGACGCTATGCCTGCTCCCGGCTCCATGCAGGGCGACTCGCTGTTCAACTTCAACGAGTTCTTCTCCATCATGTCACCTTACGTTGATGCCGTTGCCAAGAACAAGGCCAGCAAGATTTCTCCGCAGTGGAAGGTGGGCCTGCAGGGCATTCTGGATGCCTATCTGGGCAAGTGCCCCGAGACCTTCACCTATGAAGGCAAGACCTATACCCCACAGAGCTATGCCGCCAGCCTGGGACTGGACTGGAACGACTACGTCAGCATTACCAGCTACACGCACCACCCCTTCTACGAGGCCTTCCCCGTGGAGGTACAGGACAACTGGCGTAACCCGCTGAGCTACAACCTGCCTATGGACGAGATGATGCGCGTCATCGACAATGCCATTGCCGAAGGCTACACCGTAGCATGGGGCGGCGACGTCAGCGAGGACGGCTTCACCCGTCAGGGACTGGCCTACGCCATCGACACCAAGGCTACCGAGAGCCTGCAGGGCAGCGACATGGCCCGCTGGCTGAAGCTGTCGCCCTCGAAGCGCCGCGACATTCTGGACGAGCTGGGCTGCACCGTTCCTGAAATCACCCCGACACAGGAGCGCCGCCAGCTGCGCTACGACAACTGGGAGCTGACCGACGACCACGGCATGCTGATCTACGGTATTGCCAAGGACCAGAACGGCAAGGAGTACTACATGGTGAAGAACTCTTGGGGCGAGAGCGGCGACTACAAGGGCATCTGGTACATGACCAAGGCCTTCATTGCCGACAACACGATGGACTTCATGGTGAACAAAAATGCCATCCCAAAAGACATCAGAAAGAAGCTGGGATTGTAAAAGATTACCTATAAATTAGTAAAAACGGGCATTATGTGTTAAAAATAACACACAAATGCCCGTTATTTTGTTTTTTATTTGTAACTTTGAACCGTCATATTGGCTCTATGCCCCATAAGGCTCTAAAGCCACACAAGGCTCATTGCCTACCAAAGCAGAAAGAAATAAAAAACGATATAAATGAATTTCAAATGGAATTACGAACCACCTACATCCGAAAGACAGCAAGCGGCTAAGGAGCTGGCAGACAAGATCGGCATGAGTCCGATACTTGCCGACCTGCTCATCCAGCGCGGCATAAAGACGGAATCGGCAGCCAAACGGTTCTTCAGGCCAATGCTCAACGAGCTGATTGACCCGTTCCTCATGAACGATATGGACGTGGCCGTTGACCGTCTGAACGACGCGATGGGACGCAAGGAGCGCATCATGGTATATGGTGACTACGACGTAGATGGATGTACGGCGGTAGCTTTGGTTTATAAGTTCCTGCAGCAGTTCTATTCCAACATTGAGTACTACATTCCCGACCGCTACGACGAGGGGTACGGAGTGAGCAAGAAAGGAATAGACTATGCGGCGGAACACGGTGTAAAACTTATTATCGTGCTCGATTGCGGCATTAAGGCAATCGACGAGATAGCCTATGCGAAGGAGCGTGGGGTCGATTTCATTATCTGCGACCACCACGTGCCCGACGAGGTAATGCCTCCCGCTGTGGCTATTCTCAACCCTAAGCGCGAGGACTCTACCTACCCCTTCAAGCACCTGTGTGGCTGTGGCGTAGGCTTTAAGTTCATGCAGGCCTTTGCCAAGAACAACGGCATTCCCTTCTCACGGCTTATTCCGCTGCTCGACTTCTGTGCTGTCAGCATTGCGGCGGACATCGTTCCCGTCACTGGCGAGAACCGCACACTGGCCTTCCACGGACTGAAGCAGCTGAACCAGAACCCCAGCATCGGTCTGAAGGCCATCATTGAGATTTGCGGTCTGACGGGACGTGAGCTCACCATGAGTGACATCGTCTTCAAGATCGGACCGCGCATCAATGCCAGCGGCCGTATGCAGAACGGTACCGAGGCCGTTGACCTGTTGGTGGAAAAGGATTTTGCACGGGCACTGGCTGAAGCTAATCATGTGAACGAGTATAACGACCAGCGGCGTGACATTGACAAGCAGATGACCGAGGAGGCCAACGAGATTGTGGCCCGCTTAGAGAGTCAGCAGCACATGCAGAGCATCGTGCTCTACGACGAGAACTGGAAGAAGGGCGTGGTAGGCATCGTGGCCTCACGACTGACGGAAATGTACTTCCGTCCCACCGTCGTACTGACCATCATCGACGGTCTGGCTACTGGCTCTGCCCGCTCGGTGGCAGGCTTCGACATCTACGATGCCATCAAGTCGTGCCGTGACCTGCTGCTCAACTTCGGCGGACACACCTATGCCGTAGGCCTCTCGTTGAGACAGGAGAACATTCCTGAGTTCCGTCGCCGCTTCCAGGAGTACGTCAGCAACCACATACTGCCCGAACAGACGCAGGCCCTGCTCGACATTGAGGAGGAAGTTGATTTCAAGGACATCACCAAGAAGCTGCTTAACGACCTGAAGAAGTTTGCGCCCCACGGGCCCTGTAACCCGAAGCCGCTCTTCTGCACCCGTAACGTCTATGACTACGGCACGTCGAAGGTGGTGGGACGCAACCAGGAGCACATCAAGCTCGAACTGGTTGACTCCAAGTCCAGCAACGTCATGAACGGCATCGCCTTTGGCCAGAGTGCAGCAGCCCGCTACATCAAGTCAAAGCGTTCGTTCGACATTGTCTATACCATCGAGGAGAACACCTATAAGCGCAGCGAGATACAACTTCAGATTGAAGACATCATGCCAAGTGAAGAATGATATCACTCCTAAAGCAGTACTGGGGCTACGACAGCTTCCGCGGCATACAGCAGCAGATTATTGAATCCATCATGGCCGGGCACGACACGCTCGGGCTGATGCCGACGGGTGGCGGCAAGAGCATCACCTTCCAGGTGCCGGCATTGGCGATGGAGGGCGTGTGCATCGTCATCACACCACTCATTGCCCTGATGAAGGATCAGGTGCAACACCTGCGAAAAAAAGGCATACTGGCGGCGGCCATCTATTCGGGCATGTCGCACGACGAGGCCTTACGAATCCTCGAAAACTGCATCCTCGGCCACACCAAGCTGCTCTACGTGTCGCCCGAACGACTGAAGAGCGACCTCTTCATCACCAAACTGCGCCACATGCACGTCAGCTTCATCACCGTCGATGAAGCCCATTGCATCAGCCAGTGGGGCTACGACTTCCGCCCGTCCTACCTCGACATAGCAACCATCCGCGAGATACAGCCCGTGCCCGTCCTTGCCCTCACAGCCACCGCCACGCCGAAAGTGGTGGACGATATTTGTGAGAAGCTGGCCCCTCGTACCTCGCCCCCCGTACCTCGTACCTCGACATTCAACGTCTTCCGCATGTCGTTCGAGCGCAAGAACCTGACCTACATCGTGCGCCGTACGGAGGACAAGCTGGGCGAAATGCTCCGCATACTGCAAGCTGAGAAAGGCAGCGCCATCGTCTATGTGCGCAGCCGCAAGCGTGCCAAGGAAATCTCGGATTATATCAACAAAGCCCCCCTGTCGTCCCCCGAGGGGGCCGTAGGGGGGGCTTCCTCCTTCTACCACGCCGGTCTCGACCATGCCACGCGCGACCAGCGGCAAAAGGACTGGCAGAGCGACAAGGCACGTATCATCGTGGCTACCAATGCCTTCGGCATGGGCATCGACAAGCCTGACGTCCGCGTCGTCATCCATTACGACAGCCCCGACTCCATAGAGGCTTACTTCCAGGAGGCAGGACGTGCCGGCCGTGACGGAAAGCCGGCGCAGGCCATCCTGCTCTGCAATGGCGGCGACGACCGTAAGCTGCGGCGGCGCATTGACGAGCAGTTTCCCCCGCGCGCATATATTAAAGAGGTATATGAGGACTTGGCCTGTTACCTGCAGGTGGCCATCGGCTTCGGACAGGGACGGCTGTTTGAGTTCTCCCTCGACGAGTTCTGCCTGCGCTTCCGCCATTTCCCAGTGCAGGCCCATTCGGCACTCATGCTGCTCACCCGTGCCGGCTACATCGACTACATGGAGGAACAGGAGGCTGCCGCCCGCGTACACTTCCTCACCCAGCGCAATGAGCTTTACCGGCTGGAAGGCAACTCACCCGACGAAGACCGCGTCATCGTGGCCCTGCTCCGACTCTACGGCGGGCTGTTTGCCGACTACGGCTTCATCGACGAGAGCCTGGTTGGACGCGAGGCCGGACTGACGGCAGTCCAGACCTACGAAGTGCTTAAGTCACTCTCCATGAAGCGCATCATCAGCTTCATTCCCCGCAAGCGGACACCTTACATCAAATACGTACAAAGACGCGAGGAACCCGAACTTGTCGAGATTCCCCGCGCTGTCTATGAGGACCGTCGGGCACTCTACGAGGAGCGCATCGAGGCCATGCTTCGTTACATGAACACCGGCAACCAGTGCCGTTCGCGCCAGCTGCTTCGCTACTTCGGCGAAGAGACCTCCCACGACTGCGGCCAGTGCGATGTCTGCAAAGGGTAACTCCCCTAATTCTCAAAGTAGTACAAGAACGACGCAATACCTTCAAGAGCCGGTTTGCGCTGTCCCTCTATCTCAATGCGGAACTTGATCTCCGCCTTACAGATTCCACGCAGGTTCTGAATGTTGTGCAGCGTCGTCACCAGTCTGACGCGACTGCCCGTAATGACGGGCTGTCCAAAGCGCATCTGGTCCATGCCGTAGTTCACCAGCATCTTGATGTTACGCACCTCGATGATCTGATTCCACAGGTAGGGCAGCAGCGAGAGCGTCAGGTAGCCGTGGGCGATGGTACTTTTGTAGGGGCTCTCCTCCCTGGCACGCTCCACGTTAACGTGTATCCACTGGTGGTCCAGCGTGGCATCGGCAAAGAGGTTAATACGTTCCTGACTGACTTCCAGCCACTCAGAAGCGCCGAGCTCCTCACCTAAATGGGAGGCAAACTCATCGTAACTATTAATTGTCAGCATGTTCTATATTGTTAAATTAGTAATTAGTAATTAGTAATTAGTAATTATGATTACTTCTATAGACACCATTTAGGGCTGACAGCTTTGCATGGCGTGCACGGTAATCACAATTACTAATTACTCATTACTCATTAAAAAAATCAGTCTTCCTGGTTCTCGGGACGCAGCTTGCGGACGGTCTCTCCGGCACGCCACATTTCCTGATTACGCATAGCCTCTAACTCCTTCTCTAATCCGGCACGGTAGTCGGGCTTTGAGTTTGCGTCGATGGTAATCTGGGCCTCGTTACCCGTCTGTACTGAGTAGTAGAGCCACTCCATCACAGGCTTGATGGCATCGTGGAAACGCGGAGCCCAGTCCAGTGCGCCACGCTGAGCGGTGGTCGAGCAGTTAGCGTACATCCAGTCCATACCCTTCGCACCGAAGAGCGGGCCAAGACTCTGTGTCAGCTCCTCAACGGTCTCGTTGAAGGCCTCACTCGGTGTATGACCGTGCTCACGCAGCACCTCGTACTGTGCCAGCAGCAGACCCTGAATGGCACCCATCAGACTGCCGCGCTCACCCGTCAGGTCACTCGTGGCCTCACGCTGGAAGGTGGTCTCAAACAGATAGCCGGCACCAATACCGATACCGAAGGCCAGCGTCTTCTCCTTGGCCTTGCCCGTAGCATCCTGATAGACTGCATACGAGCAGTTCAGGCCGCGGCCCTCGCAGAACATCGTGCGCAGACTCGTGCCGCTACCCTTAGGAGCCACCATGATGACATCCACATCCTTCGGGGGAACCACACCCGTACGGTCACTCCAGTTAATGGCGAAGCCGTGGCTGTAGTACAGCGTCTTGCCGGGCTTCAAGTATTTTTTGATGGTGGGCCACTGCTGAATCTGACCAGCGTCAGAGAGCAGCATGCAGAGAATAGTACCCTTCTCGGCAGCCTCCTCTATAGAGAAAAGCGTCTTGCCGGGCACCCAGCCGTCGGCCACCGCCTTGTCGTACGTCTTACCCTGACGCTGACCCACAATGACGTTGAAGCCATTGTCCCTCAGGTTGCAGGCCTGTCCAGGACCTTGTACGCCGTAGCCGATGACTGCGATAACCTCATTCTTCAATACTTCACGTGCTTTCTCCAAAGAGAACTCCTTGCTGGTGACAACAGTTTCAATAACGCCACCAAAATTCATTTCTGCCATAATGCAATTGTTGTTTAAATGTTTTACTTATCTCTGCAGACCATGCCAGCCCTACACGAAAGCCGTCGTCTTGTCAGTCTGCTCCCGCCCTGCCCGAGGGCGCGACAAGAGACTTTCTATGAAAAATCGGTTGCAAAAGTAACAATTTCATGCGAAACGACCAAATATTATTACAAGTTTTAAGCATCCTCAAGTAAAGATAAACACATGTGGACGATATTCCTTTTGGACTTTGACGATATAGCTTTCAGTCATCAACAATAAATCTTACGGACTTTGACGTTAAATCGAGTGGACTTTGACGATAAAACGTACCAACTTTTATCGATAAGTTTGCTGCAAAGGTAAGAAAAAGAAATGAAATGAAATTCGCAAATAATCGAATACTATTTTTATTATGCCGGAAGCCATACCCCACTAAAGAGGCCTGTCTTCCGGCGTTCTGATTGCAAACCAAGTAGGGTGGCCTCGAATTTAAAATCGTTTCGTCAAAATTGATTATTATGCATCTGGCATTAGTTAACCACGGAGTGCGCGCGGAGCTCCAGTTGACCGGCCAAATGTCCTTCAGTTGAGAGTATTTTTCTTCGTTCAAGCATTTTCCATCCAAAAAGTTTTGGCAATTGAGGAAAAATAATTATCTTTGCAACGTGATTCTCTGTCTTCTCCAAACCAATGGAGGAGTAAAAGTCGGCAAGCGTGTTTGAATGGCTTAGTCGCAAACTATTATGAAGCGGCACAAAAAGAGAACGCAACCTTTTATTTGCTCAAATTCCCAGTCGAACTAGCACCTCGGAAAGGATAACGAGCAATGACTAAATCGTGTTTGGAGTACGCGCCAAGAGTGCGTTTTCTCCATAACGATTTAGGGGCTGTGCTAGGCCTGACTGGGATATGGCAGGAGCGCACTCTTTTCATATCCATGAGTTAGTGCTAACTTGTTGAAGGATGATGATTTATTAGTACTAACCAATAAAAGAATTCATTATGAAAATGCGAACAGTTTTAATAGCTCTATCTGCTATTACCTTATTCTCGTCCTGCGAATCTCTATTAGCGGGAATGGCGGCTGCATCCCAGCAGCAGTCAATGTATAGTAATTATTGGAACAATGCTGGTACATATTCGGGCGGCAATACTCCAAACAGTTCTACAGTACGCTCCTCAAGAAAACAGGTCTCTTGCTCCACTTGTGGAGGCCAAGGATTTACTAAATCCACTCTGACTGCATCTGGGAAGGTACGCTGCGGCTCCTGTCATGGAAAAGGATATGTAATAAGTTATGAATAGAAGTAAAAGGATAAGATATACTACAAAACTAAAACATAGAAAAATGGATTTTTATAAAGATATAATTCAACCGGTCGGTGGTTTTTGCATTTTCTGTTTAATTTGTGGGGGAATATATAAGTCATGTTCAAGTAGTGACGAATCGACATACTCTACAACACCAACTATTGATAAACCAAAAGACAATCCGTCAGTTCCAGACTCACCAATGCCACCTGATAATCCATCTCCACGTGAAGTGTATAAAGAAGAATGGGTAGAATGTATAACTTGTCACGGCAGTGGCAATTGTAGTATCTGTGATGGAGAAGGAGTTTGGAGAATAGGAGAGACGGTATATAAATGTGGAGGATGCTGGAAGATGTAGTGCTTGCGGAGGAAAAGGTGGAAGTTATGTTCTTCAGAGACATTATGAATACGACTAAGAAGTCGAATTGTTTAATCAAAAGTTGCGCTCGACACGAATAAGGGTATTTAGAAGTATGAATGAAAAAACAAAGTTATTTAGCAATGATGTTCTTAAAAGCATTTTGTTGATAATCGTAATTATCACATTAACCCCATCTGTTACATTTTCACAATCTCGAATAGGTGCATTTTATGGTATCAAGCTTGGTATGTCTAAGTATGATGTCAAATCCAAATTGGAGAGTCAGGGTAAATCAATAGTCAAAAAGACTACGTCTTCTTCTTCGTTTGATTCGGAGTTTTATCTTATCAAGAAAGCTCAATTAGGGGATGCGATGTTTGATGAGTTGAAATTGTTCTTTAGCAACTCTAAGTTGGTGCAAGCAAATTTCGTTTGCAGTGATGGTGGTGGCGGAAGTCCTTCTGCTCCAGTATATAATCGCATAGAATCAAATGCTAAAAAGTATAAAAGGATATTTAACTTAATGAAAGCTTCCTTTATGGAAAAATATGGAACACCAATAATGGACGAAGAAAACGAGGTGATATGGAGGTCGGGTAATCAACTAAGTATTAAATACGAATATAATAGTGAAGATAGCGAGATGTGGAAATCTATAAATACAATGGTCTTGGTTGTATATAAACTATCAAATGTTGGTAGTGCTAATTATTAATTATATCTAGAAGTTGCGCCCGACACGAATCAGGGCATAGAATTATGAAGAAAAAGGTAATTGTAATGGCTGTAGCGTTAGTTAGTATTTGCATAGCAGCAACTATTTCAGTAAACGATGTACAAGCATCAGAGTCTTTCAACAATCTCAACACGAGGGATACACATTGCACAAAATGTGGTTTGCATAACGGAAGTTATCGTTGCCCCGCGTTCTGTCCCATAAAAGGTCATCCAACGGATTGCCAGTGTGGCCACGAGAAAAAGAGTCATGTTGGATGCTAAAAAGAGCATAGTGCCAAGCCACATTCTGGGGCTTGGCACTACTCAATTCACAATAAGCGCAACGGAAAGTCGGAATTTATGGATTGGGATAATTTTTATCAATCCCTCTTGGAAGGAAATAGCCTTTGATACAATTGGGATTGCAGACACAAATCTGGATATGGTTCTTTTCAGCAAATCCAGCATTGGGATAGAGGGGGTTCCCTTCCCAGAAAACGCCCTTGACTGAATCGTAAGCACGCTTATTCGCATCCTGATTAATAAGGTGTACTGTTTGAATAACAGAACAGTCTAATTTCCGAATAAGTTTATCCGTAGAACTCCCTATGTCGGTATTTCTTGGAACTTCTTTTCCTGCCTGATGACAAATTTCAACAAATATGTCATAGGCTTCTTTCAGTTCTTTCAAGTAAGTGGAGTCCGTTAAATCAAAGCAATAGCCTAAATCGATAACAGCACCGATAACAGCTGGGATTTTAACAGATGAGCCTTTCCGCTTTGCCAAGTCTATTGCCCACTGTAAGGCCCTTGCTTCATTGTTCTCCCAGAAATATATTCCGTTACCCAACCAATCATAATCATTAGTACTGGCGATAAGATTTTCCTCGCCAGTAATCACCTTTTTCATAACAATTTTGAATTATTGATAATTATACAAATAGAAAATGCGTGGATTAATTGCACATTATCTACTTGAGGTCGTGGAATTTACCTTATATGGAATAATGATACAATAGCCCACGCCTAAAGGTATAATTATCCCACTAAGATAAGGGTATAATACGCCTAAAGACGCGAACGTCATTGCATTTTATCCTCCATACAGAAATTTTCCACGTTTCAAGTAGGGACAAACATGCGCTTAACGCTCTCGTTGCAGAACAAGCCATTACTGGCCAATCCGCGATGTTGAAGCCCTTGAATAACGCACCGCCACACATGACGACACTCGGTACTTCGGGTGCAAAGATAAGAAATAATCAGAAAACGGCAAAACTATTACCTAAAAACTTTCGAAAAACTTTGCCAAAGCTATGGAAACTTCCTTTTTTCTCGCATTGCAAATGCTGATACTCAATGCAGCGGGATTCGGCGCTCGGCTTTGCCGCTTATATGAACGAAGTGTCTTATTTTAAATAAGACAGAGGACGGTCCAAACGGTCGGAGAGAACGGTCCAAACTGCTGGAGAGAAGCTACTACCCTGGACGGGCCAATTGCTCAAGCCTAAAAAAGGCTGACTTCACAGCCAGCCTAATTTATACTAAACAAATACTTTATGAATTCTCACCTGTTGTGGGTGCAAAGGTAAGGAGTTCTGAGCATTTGCACAATACCTAAAAATGGGGGTTTTGCCTTCTTCAGAAGAAGACGACCTTGCTGCGGCAGCACTCAACGTCCTCACCGTCAGCACCTTTACGGACTATCCGCACACAATATTCAAGGTCGGAAACGGTCTCCCGATAGAACGAGAGGCGGTCACCGCCATGCGCCTCAGCCACGTAGGCAATCTCGAAACGCCTGACAGGGTGCTCCCTATACCACTCCATGGGCCAGAGGTCGAGCACGTGCTCAATGTATTTCACGCTGTTGATGTGGCCGTTGATATCCACGTCGTTATAATACGTGTCAATGGTACGCACCAGCTCTGCGTTGTCAGTCATGCGCACTCGCCCACCCTTGTCGATGGGGCATTCCTTGTCCTTGACAATCCAGTTCTCGATGGCACCGTTGTCAATGGCATAGATGTCAGTAGGCTGGCGCGTGGTGGTATCTATCATTGCCCAGATACTGCGACCGTAGCCGTAAACTTTGGGTGTTGGGTGTTGGGTGTTGGGTGTTGGCTGGCCTACGACGGCGAAATTGCGGCTGGTGAAGTAGCGCATGGCACTCTCCACCCAGGTCTCTATGTTGAAGCGGGTGTACATGGGGGGCATCTCCACCATCTCGATGGCCAGGCGCGACAGCACCCACGAACGCCCGATGGACATGAGGTACTTCATGCCGAAGCCACGGTCGGTGGAATGGAAGTCGGCGGCATTGAGCAAGTGGTTGCCCAGATGGCCCATAAACAAACGGCCAGAGAAGTCGCAGTGGAACGGCTCGGCCATGAACGGGTAACAACCAATCTTATTCATGGGCGGCCTCCCTTTCTTCCAAGAACTGGCTTACCTGCTCCTGCATGCCCCGGGTAACGGCAATGCGGCCGCTGCGGGTATATTGGAGCACACAACCGAAGGCATCGAGGGCCCGGAAGAGCTCGATGATCTGTTCGGTGACGCCATACATCATGACGATGGTGTAAGTGGGGTTCACCTCAATGATGCTGGCATCGAACTTACGGATGGTACGCGAAATCTCCGCATTCTCCAGCACCTTCTCGGTAGAGAGCTTATAGAGTCCTGTCTCGCGTATAAACAGCTGGTCGTCAGTGAAGTAGTTAGCCTTCACCACGTCTATTTTCTTCTCTATCTGACGGGTAATCTTCACTATCTGGTCTTCGTCGCTCCATGCGGTGATGGTGTATTTATGCACCCCCTCAATGCTCGATGCCGACACGTTCAGGCTCTCAATGTTAACCTGACGGCGCGTGAACACGGCAGTAATCTGATTCAGAATACCCGCAATGTTCTCTGAATAAACCAGCAGGGTGTAAAGTCTTTTCTTATCCATAAATAAATTAGTAATGAGTAATGAGTAATGAGTAATTATGATTACTACATAAAGGCAAATGTGCCTTCTGGATTGGCTTTTGTCCAAGGGCATGCAAGGTAATCATAATTACTAATTACTAATTACTAATTAAACATTCAAATCTCTAACATCATCTGGTCCACATTCATGCCCGGGGGCGTCATGGGCAGCACGTTGTCTTCCTCGAGGATGGCACACTCGAGAATGAACGGGCCCTTGGTGGCGAGCATCCTGTCGATGGCAGCAGACAGGTTCTCACGCTCGGTCACCGCCTCGTAGGCAATGCCGTAGCCGCGGGCTATCAGCTCGTAGTTGGGGTTCATCATCTTGGTGAACGACTTACGCTTCAGCCAGAACATGTCCTGCCACTGGCGGACGTTGCCCAGATAGTGGTTGTTCAGCAGAATCATCTTGACGGGAACCTGCTGCTCCATGATGGTGCCCAGCTCCTCAAGGCACATCTGGAAACCACCATCGCCCATAAAGCAGACCACGGTACGGTCGGTGGCAAACGTGGCTCCGATGGCTGCCGGCATGCCGTAGCCCATCGTTCCCAAGCCGCCCGACGTGCAGATGCTGCGCTTCTCGGGATACTTGAAGTAACGGGTGGCAAACAGCTGGTTCTGACCGACATCCGTCACGAGCACCGTGCCACGCTGAGCCTGCTCGGCCACCGCATTGACCACCTCGCCCATGCGCAACGGACCCTCCGTAGGGTGAATGGCGGGCTCAATGACTTTCTCACGTTCACGCTGGTCAAGCTCACGGAACGACTCACGCCATTCGCGATGCTTGTTCTTACGGAGCAGCGCCGTAATGGCAGGCAACGACTCCTTACAGTCAGCCACCACAGCCACATGGGTCTTCACGTTCTTGTCAATCTCGCTCTTATCGATGTCAAGGTGTATCACCTTGGCCTGCTTGGCATAGGTCTTCAGGTTGCCCGTAACGCGGTCAGAGAAGCGCATGCCGATGGCGATGAGCACGTCACACTGCTGCTCCTTCAGGTTGACGGCATAGTTGCCGTGCATGCCCAGCATGCCCACGTTGAGCGGGTGATCAGAAGGCAGGGCAGACAGTCCGAGCATGGTACGTCCGGCAGGTATGTCGGCTTTCTCCAAAAACTCCTTCAGCTCTTCCTGGGCGTTACCCAGTTCCACGCCCTGCCCCACCAATGCCAGCGGGCGCTGTGCATTATTAATCAGGTCGGCAGCCTGCTGCACCAGCTCCTTATTCAGCTTGGGGTAAGCCACGTAGGAGCGCACGAAGTCAACCTTCTTGGGCTCCCAGTCAATCTCCTCGACCTGGGCATTACGCGGGAAATCGAGCACCACAGGCCCGGGACGGCCACTGCGGGCAATGTAAAACGCACGGCTGACGGCCCAGGCTATGTCTTCTGCATGGCGAATCTGGTAGCTCCACTTCGAAATAGGCTGTGCCACGCCCACAAGATCGACCTCCTGAAAGGCGTCAGTACCCAGAGCGCCAATGGCCACCTGACCGGCAATGACCACGATGGGCGTGGAGTCCATCATGGCATCAGCCACACCCGTCAGCGTGTTAGTAGCACCGGGACCGCTTGTAACAAGCGCCACGCCCACTTCGCCGCTCACCCGGGCATAGCCCTCGGCAGCATGGGTAGCCCCCTGCTCGTGACGCACCAGTATATGGTCAAAACACTTCTTCTCTCCCCGGGTATAGTCAAACAGCGCATCATAGACGGGCATGATGGCGCCCCCCGGGTAGCCGAAGATGGTTTTCACCCCTTCGGCCTGCAAGGCTCTCATCAGCGCTTTTGCTCCTGTTATTTTGTCTCTTAGCATATTCTTTTTTCTTTTTATAGGGCTTATAGGGCCTATAAGGTCATTCAATAATTCTCACACCTCCCTTATCAGCCGAGCTGACGCTCTGGGCATAGGCACGCAGGGCCTTGGAGACCACGCGGTTACGACGGAGCGGCTGCTGCGGACGGGCTGCCAGCTCGTCGTCGGTGAGCTTGACGTTAATGCTGCGTGAGGGAATATCGATGACGATGATGTCACCATCCTTCATCTTGCCGATGTTACCACCGTTGGCTGCCTCGGGCGAGATATGGCCGATACTGAGTCCGCTGGTGCCGCCCGAGAAACGGCCGTCGGTAATCAGGGCGCACTCCTTGCCCATGTGCATGCTCTTGATGTAAGAAGTGGGATAAAGCATTTCCTGCATACCGGGACCGCCCTTCGGACCTTCGTGGGTTATGACGACACAGTCGCCCTTCTTCACCTTTCCGCCGAGAATGCCCTCACAGGCATCTTCCTGCGAGTCGAACACCACAGCCGGACCCTCAAAGTGCCAGAGGCTCTCGTCAACGCCTGCCGTCTTCACCACACAGCCGTCCTGGGCAATGTTGCCGAAGAGAACGGCCAGTCCGCCGTCCTTGGTGTAAGCATGCGCAATGTCGCGTATGCAACCTTCAGCACGGTCGGTGTCCAACGAGGGATACATCTCTGACTGCGAGCCCATCTTCGTAGAGAAGCGGTTACCGGGAGCAGAGAAGTAGATGGAGACGGCATCCTCCTTACTACCTGCTCCGTCCTCCTTACTCGTCATATCGTACTTCTGCATGGCCTCCTTCAGCGTCATGCCATCCACACGCTTGGCCGAACCGTCAATGAGTCCGCCCTTGTCCAGCTCGTTCAGAATACCAAGAATGCCGCCCGCACGGTTGCACTCCTGCACGCTGTATTTCTGCGTGTTAGGTGCCAGCTTACACAAGCAAGGCACCTTACGGCTCAAGGCGTCAATATCCTTCATGGTGAAGTCGGCACCAGCCTCCTGTGCCACAGCCAGCAGGTGGAGCACGGTATTGGTACTGCCGCCCATAGCAATGTCGAGCGACATAGCGTTGAGGAAAGCCTGCCGCGTGGCAATGTTCCTCGGCAAGACAGAGTCATCGCCGTCTTCGTAGTAGGCCAGCGCGTTCTTCACAATCTGACGGGCAGCCTGCCTGAAGAGTTCTATGCGGTTGGTGTGAGTAGCCAGGATGGTGCCGTTGCCAGGCAGGGATAGTCCAATGGCCTCAGTCAGCGAGTTCATGGAGTTGGCGGTAAACATGCCTGAGCAGGAGCCGCAGCCCGGACAGGCACACTGCTCTATCTGCCGCATCTCCTCATCAGTCACGCTGGGGTCAGCACCCTTCACCATAGCGGTAATAAGGTCTGCATTCTCACCACGCCAACGGCCAGCCTCCATAGGGCCGCCAGAGCAGAACACGGCGGGAATGTTCAGGCGCATGGCAGCCATGAGCATACCCGGGGTCACCTTGTCGCAATTGGAGATACAGATCATGGCATCAGCCTTGTGGGCATTGACCATGTACTCCACCGAGTCGGCAATGATGTCACGCGAGGGCAGCGAATAGAGCATGCCGTCGTGGCCCATGGCGATGCCGTCGTCGATGGCTATGGTGTTGAACTCGGCTGCATAACAGCCCATGTTCTCAATCTCCTGACGGACTATCTGGCCAATCTCGTGCAAATGAGTATGACCAGGCACAAACTGTGTAAACGAATTGACAATGGCAATAATGGGTTTGCCGAACTGTTCCTGCTTCATTCCCGTGGCAACCCAAAGCGCGCGGGCTCCGGCCATTCTTCTGCCTTCCGTGCAAACCGCACTACGTAATGGATGTTTCATACTTTTTAGCTGTTTAAAGCTGCAAAGTTACACCTTTTTATAATAATAGCCAACAAAAAAGCCGAGTTTTTTGCCGTCAGCTTTCATTTTATAACTAAAAATCGCTCACCACCGTCAGTTCACCCTGTGCAAACATGACGACAGCCAACAACGACAGCAGTATGGTCAGACTATAGCGCATATATTTAAATCAATTTCTGCAACAAATTTAAAAAATAATTACGAATTATGGAGTATTAATTATGTTTTTTTTTATATCTTTGCACCAAATTTTTTCAAAGATAACAACAATGGGTGGATTTTTCGGCACTATTGCGACAAAAGATTGCATTAACGACTTGTTCTACGGAACTGACTACAACTCACATCTCGGTACCAAGCGGGCCGGTTTGGTAACCTACGACGAAGAAAAAGGGTTTAACCGCTCCATTCACAGCCTTGAGCGCAACTACTTCCGCTCCCGTTTCGAAGACGAGCTTGACAAGTTTACGGGACGCCAGGGTCTGGGTGTCATCAGCGACACTGACCCACAGCCCATCATTGTCAACTCACACTTGGGGCGCTACGCCGTGGTGACCGTAGCCAAAATCAACAACCTTGACGAAATAGCCCAAGAACTGCTGCAGCAGCGCATGCACTTCAGCGAGCTCTCAGCCAACCGCATCAACCAGACCGAGCTGGTGGCCCTGCTCATCAACATGGGGCAGACGTTCGTTGACGGCATCAACCTGGTATATCGCAAGATAGAGGGCTCCTGCTCCATGCTCATACTGACGGAAGACGGCATTATCTGTGCGCGTGACGTCCTGGGCCGCACCCCCATTGTCATAGGCAAGAAAGAGGGAGCCTACGCTGCCACCAGCGAGACCACGGCCTTCCCCAACCTGGACTACCTGACCGTGCGCGACGTAGGGCCCGGTGAAATAGTGAAGCTCAGGGCCACGGGCATCGAGGTAATGCAGGAGCCCATGAAGCGCGAGCAGATCTGCTCGTTCCTCTGGGTGTATTACGGCTTCCCGTCGAGCGACTACGAGGGCATCAACGTAGAAGACGTGCGCGAGAAGAACGGCGAGATAGTGGGAGCCGAAGACGACGTGGAGGCCGACATCGTGTGCGGCATTCCCGACTCTGGCGTAGGCATGGCCTTAGGCTACTCGAAGGGTCACAACATTCCCTACAAGCGCGCCGTGACGAAATATACCCCCACCTGGCCACGCTCGTTCACACCGGGCAGCCAGACGCGCCGCGAACTGGTGGCACGCATGAAACTGGTGCCCAACCCCGCCATACTGAAAGACCGCCGCATCGTGTTCTGCGACGACAGCATCGTGCGCGGCACCCAGCTGCGCGACAACGTGCGTACCTTCTTTGACTACGGAGCCAAGGAGGTTCATGTGCGCATTTCGTGCCCGCCGCTGGTCTATGGCTGTCCCTTCATAGGCTTCACCACCTCGAAGAGCGACTACGAGCTCATTTCACGCCGCATTATCCGTGACTTCGAAGGCGACAATGCCGACAAGCCCGAAGTGCTGCAGAAGTACGCCACCACCGACTCACCCGAATACCAGCGCATGGTGAAGGAGATTGGCAAGCGTCTGGGGCTTACCTCCGTGAAGTTTGCCAAGCTGGAGAACCTCATTGAGAGCATCGGCAAGCAGAAGTGCGACCTCTGCACCCATTGCTTCGACGGCACGGGCTACTGCCATTACGAGAAAGACTAAAAAAAGGCTGAAGGGTTATGAAGACGAGCATCTATACGCTGACATCGGAGCTGCACGACGAGCAGTCGGTGAACGCCGTCACACAGGAGTTTCTGAACAGTCTTGACATCAGTTACGACTTCAAGGCTGACGACTATAGTGACTACGGCACTGCCCCACTCTCGCTCATCTATGTGCGCACAGGCGGCACCGAGGGCATTTTCCGCCGACTGCTGCCACAGCTGCCCAACGCCCATCACCCCATCTACCTGCTCACCTCGGGCAAGAGTAATTCGTTAGCAGCATCCATGGAGATTCTCTCCTACCTGCGCCAGCAACAGCTGCAGGGGGAGATTATTCACGGCTCGGCAGCTTACGTCAGCCGCCGCATCAACCTGCTCCAGAAAGCTGCCGAGGCACGCCGGCAACTGCAAGGCTGCCGCCTGGGCATCATCGGTGAACCGTCAGACTGGCTCATTTCCAGCCACACAGACCCCGCTGTGGTGAAAGAACGACTGGGCGTGGAGCTCGTCAACATTTCCATGCAGGAACTGCTCGACGGCATTAGCCAGACACCCATCACCCAACACCCATCACCCAACACCCATCACCCAACACCCAACTCCCATCACCCAACACCCA
>FLNX01002705.1_pt1 | contig 61494 bp, 52 predicted proteins | sample 1140341 | NCBI WGS metagenome assembly FLNX01 (sample SAMEA3878208, study PRJEB12797) | bioreactor metagenome | biome: Moose rumen | place: Sweden | collected 2011-10
TGAAATTCCTCACTGTACCTCTTGTTCTTTCTACTCATAATAGTTACACATTTTAATTGTTATTAAATGTGTCTACCTATATCAGTATAAGTCACTTTGTCAAAGGCCTTCATCACGGTTCAACGGCAAAGGTACGAAAAAGTGAGCACAATACAAAATAAAAATCGCAGTTTTTTTATTTTTATTGTCGAACGCAAGTACCTTCGGCGAAGCCAGAGGTACGAAAAAGCGGCCAAGGGTCGCTCTCTCCAGTTCTCCACCAATCATGCGCAGCCAAAAGACACGTAGGGAAAAACTCTTTCTACTCTGCGGCTCTGCGCGAGACAAAATCACAAGGGTGGTATGTCAAAAAACATAAAAAGGTGAGGCCTGATTACACGTATTTGCCTAACTTTTTGTACCTTTGCCGATTGAAACAGACAAACAAAAGTATATATCAAATCGGCCTCACCGCAGGCGACTTTGCAAGCAGTGCTATCGAACTGAACTTCGACGGGGAAACGACCAACATTAACGCTAACGTTAACCCTAACGCTAACTCTGGGTGGTACACCCTCGACGGTTGCCGACTCAATGGCAAGCCAACCACCAGCGGCATATATGTGAACAACGGACGCAAGGTTGTGATTAAGTGAGAATAAAACAGAGCTCGCTCATGCTTTATCGAGCGTGAGCGAGCAATAACGTCTCAAAACCTGCAAAAGTTACATTTTTCCATGCAGGCGCGCAATTATTTAAGGAAAAATGCTTACCTTTGTCCAAATTCAGTAACAGAAATACAATAAGACAATGAAAAGAATCATGCTATGGATGCTTGCCGCCATCCTTGTTATCTGCGGCACAGTGGCTGTTGTGAAAGTCTGTGAAGGCGCTAATGCACAGACCGAAAACTCAGCATCGGGCGTGAAGTCCACCGAACTGATACGTACCAGCCAGAGCTGGGACGGCGTGGAGCTGCCCGACTATTTCCAGGGCCGCCCCGAACTGGTGGCTGTGAAATACGAGTTCCCCGCAGGCCAGAAGCTGGGCTGGCACCACCACCCCGTGATGAACTACGGCGTGCTGGTGCAGGGTGAGCTGACCATCATAGGACAGGACGGCAAAGAGAAGACCGTGCATGAGGGCGAGGCCGTCGTGGAGATGGTGAACACCATCCACCACGGTGAGAACCGTGGCACGAAGCCTGTCATTCTCTACATGTTCTACCTCTCGCAGAAGGGCCTGCCACTGGCCGTGCAGCATCCCGAGATTCCATTGGAGTAAGCGATAACTCCGATAACTTCAAAAAATGAAGAAAACGCTGGTTATACTCATCGCGCTGCTCACCTACGGGCATGTCTCAGCACAAAATGGTGTGCGAGGACTGCTGAAGAAACTGGGCACAAAGCTTGACTCGATGGCGGTCAAGGGGGTGGACCGTCGCTATATCGATGCTCCGGAAAAGCCCTGGCAGATCATCGTGAGGGGCAACATGAACCAAAGCACAGTGAGTATGAACACGGAAGGCGTCATTGACGGACTCAGCTATAGCGCCAAGCCACATCTGGAAACCAGACCGTCACGGTACGTCGGACTATGGGCCGGCTACCGAGGCTATGGCGTAGGCTACACGATAAACGTAGGAGGCGACAAGGGTAGCTACTTCACGGCGGGAGCCACGGGCGGTTCATACGGCATCAATCTGCGCATCCACTCGTTTGAAGAGGACTCGCCAGACTTCAACCTGAACAGCGACCTCGTCCCTGAAGAAAACAAGGACGACTGGGGAGAGGTGCATCTGTCCGACCCCATCAAGGTGCGCACCGTCATTGCCGACGCATACTACCTGTTCAACGGCAAGCGGTTCTCCTACTCTGCCGCCTACGACCAGTCGTTGATACAGAAACGGTCGGCGGGTTCGCTGATGGCCGGTGCCATGTACTACTACGGTCGCATCGACTATGCCGCGCCCACCAATGCCGACCTGATATACCTGATGCAGGGTCTGGGCCGCATCAAACTGTGGCAGGGCAGCATTGGCGTGGGCTATGCCTACAACTGGGTGCCGGTGCGCGGGCTGTTGGTCAACGCAATGGTCATGCCCATGCTCACCGTGGTGAACAGGCTGAAGGCTTACGGCTATTCCACCAACGTTGAGGAGTTGATGGAAGACCCCAAGTTTTGGGACCCGGACACGAGTGATGCCGAGTGGGACGAGTGGTTCTATGGTAACCTGCGCATAGCCCCCATGGGCGACGTGTCCTTCAACAGTGGCATCACCGTGAACTTCGATGCCCGCCTGTCAGTGACCTACAACTTCGGGCGGTACTTCGTCAATGCCTACGGGCAGTTCAACAACATGCGCTATACCCACGACAGCAGCCACGGCCACCTGAACGACTGGTTCGTCAATGCCTCCATAGGCGTAAGGTTATGAAAAGGTCAAAGACCGCTCCCTCAAAGCCTTAGACCGGTTCCCTTAGACCTTAGACCAAAACAATTATGAGAGTAACGATTAATAAAAACAAATAAGAGCATGAAACAAATATTGTTTGGCTTTGCCAAGAACTTGATGTTTGCCGCCATCCTGACACTCTGCAGCGCAGGTATGCTGACATCATGCGGCACTACAGAAGACAACACCGTGACCATCGCCCCGAAGCCGAAGGAGTACTTCACGCTGTGGAACCAGTGCGAGGCGCTGTCTGCCCTGCAGGACTATGTGAAGGACGTGACGAACCCCACATCGCCGAATTTCATCCCGACGGAGGACCGCATCGCCACATTCGACATGGACGGCACCTTCGTAGGCGAACTCTACCCCAGCTACTTCGAGTATAACATGCTGGAGTACCGCGCGCTGGACGATGCCACGTACGAGGCACCGAATGACGTAAAGGAAACGGCACAGGAGATTCGCGACTTCGTAAGGAACGGCAAGAAACTGCCCGACCACTTCGACATGAAGCACGCCTACGCCGCCGCCAAGGCATACAGCGGCATGACGCTGGCCGAGTTCGACGCCTACGTCAAGGCCTACGCCGCCAAGCCCGCCAACGGTTTTACGGGAATGACCTACGGCGAGAGCTTCTACAAGCCCATGCTGCAGGTTTTTGAGTATCTGAAGGACAACGGCTTTACTTATTACGTCGTATCGGGCAGCGACCGTTTCATCTGCCGCGCCCTGGTGGAATCCATCGGCATAGAGCCGAACCGCGTCATCGGCATGGACGTGAAACTGCGCTCCACCAGCCAGGGCACAGAGGAGGGCGTGAACTACACCATGGGCCGCGAGGAGGACCTCGTGCGCACTGACGAACTGATTATCAAGAACCTGAAGACCAACAAGGTGCTGCAAATCTCGCAGGAGATAGGCAAGGTGCCCGTACTGTCGTTCGGCAACAGCGGCGGCGACACGGCCATGCACAACTATGCGCTGAGTAATAAGAAGTACAAGTCAGCCGCCTTCATGCTGATAGCCGACGACAATCAGCGCGACCATGCCAACCGCGAAAAAGCCCTCACACTGGGTGAGCAGTGGCGACAGGCCGGATTCCGCGTCATTTCGATGCGCGACGACTTCAAGACCATCTATGGCGAGGGCGTGGTGAAGACCGACTTCACCTTCCCCGCCGAGTGAAATGCCCTGAAACCTTCCAAATGCGCACAATTTGAAGCGTTTTTTTGCTTTTTTCATGGTAATGTGAGAAAAAAAAGGTAATTTTGCACCCAAATGCGCATATTGATACGTCATGACAACAATAGCTGACTACATAACAGAGGAAGGCAACGAGCGGAGGTTCTCATTCGAAGTGCTGCCGCCCCTAAAGGGCAACGGCACGGAGGCACTGTTCAGCACCATCGACAAGCTGGTGCCCTTTGACCCTGCCTTTATCAACATTACGACGCACCACTCGGAATACATCTACCGCGAGCTGCCCGACGGGCAGTTTGAACGGCTGCGCGTGCGCCGACGCCCTGGCACCATAGCCATAGCGGCAGCCATACAGCAGAAATACCATATTCCTGTGGAGCCGCACGTCATCTGCAGTGGACGCACCATTGAGGAGATAGAGTACGAGCTGCTCGACCTGCAGTTCTTAGGCATCAGGAACCTGATGCTGCTGCGTGGTGACAAGGCAAAGGAGGACAGCCGCTTCGTCCCCACCCCAGGCGGTCATGCCCATACCACCGACCTGATACGTCAGGTGGTACGATTCAACGAGGGCTATTTTGCTGATGGCACGCCCATCAAGAACCCAGGCACGAAGTTCGACTTCGGCGTGGCCTGCTACCCGGAGAAGCACGAAGAGGCACCGAACCTGGAGATGGACATGCAATACCTGAAGGAGAAGCAGGACCTGGGTGCGCAGTATGCCGTAACGCAGCTGTTCTATGACAACAGCAAGTACTTCAGCTTTGTGGAAAAGGCACGGCAGATGGGCATCACGATTCCTATTGTGCCCGGCATCAAGCCCTTTGCCAAGCTCAGCCAACTGACGGTGGTGCCCAAGACGTTCCACTGTGACATTCCAGAGGAACTGGCCCGTGAGGTGGTGAAGTGCAAGACTGACGAGCAGGCGCGGCAGTTAGGCATAGAATGGACAACGGCACAATGTGTTGACCTGTATGCCCACGGTGTGAAGAACATTCACTTCTACACCGTATCGGCCGTTGACAGCGTAGTGGAGATTGCTGGAAGGTTGAGGGTTGAGAGTTGAGCGTTATGAAATGGACTGAAGTGATAGGACAAGAGCGGGTGCAGGAGCGCCTGATGCAGATGGTCGATGAGGGTCGTCTGCCTCATGCTATCATGCTCTGCGGTCCCATGGGCAGCGGCAAACTGGCGCTGGCCGTCGCCTTTGCCAAGGTGCTGTTATCACGCTCAACCCTCAACCCTCAACCCTCAACCCTCAACAAGCTGCAACACCCTGACCTGCACTTCAGCTACCCCACCATTAAACTGCCGTCGATGGGGGCTGACCACAAACCAGTGAGTCTGGACTTTGCCAGAGAATGGCACGAGCTCATTATGCGCAGCCTCTACTTCACTATGGACGACTGGATGCAGGCTATGGGCGGCGAGAACCAACAGGCCATCATCACGGCAGGCGAGAGCGACGCACTGGTACACGACCTCTCACTGAAGTCGAGCCAGGGCGGCTATAAGGTAAGCATTATCTGGCTGCCAGAGCGCATGAACACGGAGTGTGCCAACAAGCTGCTGAAGCTGATTGAGGAGCCGCCGCAGCAGACGGTGTTCCTCATGGTGTGTCAGGAGCCCGACAAGCTGTTGGAGACCATCCGCAGCCGCGTACAGCGCATTGACGTGAAGAAGATTGACGACGAGCACATCAAACAGGCACTCATGGAGCGTCGCGGACTGGGCGAAGCCGATGCCACCCGCATTGCCCGTCGCGCTAACGGCAACTGGCTGAAGGCACTGGAGGAGATAGAGACGGGTAACGAGAAGGAGTTGTTCCTGGACCTCTTCAAAATGCTGATGCGACTGGCCTACCAGCGCAAGGTGAACGAGCTGAAGCGCTGGAGTGAGACGGTAGCGGGCATGGGGCGTGAGAAGCAGAAGCGCTTCCTGGAATACTTCCTCGGACTGGTGCGTGAGAACTTCATGTACAACTTCCGCAGGGAGGAGCTGTGCTACATGACGGCAGCAGAAGAGGACTTTGCCCGGAACTTCGCCCGTTACATCAACGAGGCGAACGTCATTCCCATCAGCGAGCTGGCCAACCGAGCCATGCGTGACATTGGCCAGAATGCCAACGGCAAGATAGTGTTCTTTGATTTTGCCCTTAAAATGATTATTCTACTGATACAAAAATAACAGCATGGAAAAGAAGACAGAAAACGAACTCATTACAGGATGTAACCGAGGGTTATGCATGAAGGCCATCGGCCGACAGGACAGGCAGCTGAACACCTACGACTGGCTGGCCGACGTGCCTGGCAATGCAGGATCGACCGACCTGGTGGAAGTGCAGTTCAAACATACCCGCAAGGGATATTACCATAACGTGAACAACCTGCCGCTGAAGAAGGGTGACATCGTGGCCGTAGAGGCCAACCCAGGTCACGACATCGGCGTGGTGACGCTCACTGGCAGACTGGTAAAGCTGCAACTGAAGAAGGCCAACCTGAAGAGTGCCGACGACATTAAGCGCATTTACCGCATTGCCCGTCAGATAGACATGGACAAATTCCGCGAAGCGAAGGCACGTGAGCACGCCACCATGATAGAGAGCCGCGAAATAGCCAAGGGACTGGGTCTGCAAATGAAGATTGGCGACGTGGAGTACCAGGGTGACGGCAACAAGGCTATTTTCTACTACATAGCCGACGAGCGTGTGGATTTCCGCCAGCTCATTAAGGACCTGGCCGCAGCCTTCCATGTACGTATAGAGATGAAGCAGATTGGCGCACGTCAGGAGGCAGGACGCATAGGCGGTACTGGTCCCTGCGGACGTGAGCTCTGCTGTGCTACGTGGATGAAGAACTTCTCCAGCGTAAGCACCAGTGCGGCCCGTTTCCAGGACATCTCGCTCAACCCCCAGAAGCTGGCCGGCATGTGCGCCAAGCTGAAGTGCTGTCTGAACTACGAGGTGGACGACTACATTGAGGCCTCGAAGAAACTGCCCAGCAAGGAGGTGATGCTGCAGACTCAGGATGCGGACTACTACCTCTTCAAGAGTGACATCCTGGCAGGCCTGCTGACCTACTCTACCGACAAGAACATTGCCGCTAACCTGGAGGTAATCACGGCAGAGAGAGCCAAAGCGGTGATTGAACTGAACCGACAGGGCGAGAAACCAGAGTCGCTGCAGGAAGACGGAAACGTCAAGGAGCAGGGTCCCATTGACCTGGCAACGCAGGAGAGCATCAACCGCTTTGACAAGGCAAAGAAAAAGAAGAAGCGCAAAAAAGCTAACGCTAACCCTAACGTTAACGCTAACCCTAACGCTAACACCCAACGCTCAACACCCAACACCCAACACCCAACACCCAACACCCAACGCCCAACGCCCAACAAGCGGCGTCCGAATGACAAGCCGAAGGAAAAGAAACGGGAGAACAAGAGCAATAATGACTAAGAGCAAGTTTCTCATAATGATACTGTTTACGGTTGCATGGGCTTTAGCGTCATGCAACCGTAACACCGTATATAGTCACTATGAGGATACTTCACTTGATGGTTGGGAGCGAACTGACACCCTGAAATTCAACGACATAGTCATCAAGGCCAATGCCGACTACATAGAAGAAGTTGGCATTCGCATCAGTGACCGTTTCCCCTTTCAAAGTCTCTTTTTAGTGGCAGAACAACATGTGCGTCCCTCTGGCACGTTCAGGACTGACACGTTCAGCTGTAAGCTCATTGACAGAAACGGCTACGTAAAGGGACGCGGACTGACCTATTTCCAATACAACTTCCACCTGACCACGCTCCACCTGAATGCCGGCGACACGCTGGATGTCTGCATCAAGCACAACATGAGACGAGAAATTCTGCCCGGAGTGGCAAACATCGGCTTAACACTGTCGAAGAGGTGATGGGTGATGGGTGATGGGTGATGGGTGATGGGTGTTGGGTGATGGGTGTTGGGTGATGTTGTCTATGACCGCACGAGGTTTCGGCCTGCATCGATGCGCAGGAAGATGAAGAGCAGGAAGGTGAAGCCCCACAACGAAGAGCCACCGTAGCTGAAGAAGGGCAGCGGAATGCCTATGACAGGCGTCAGGCCCAGCACCATGCCCACATTGATGAAGACATGGAACAGGAAGATGCTGGCCACACTATAGCCATAGACACGCCCAAAGCGGAACGGTTGTCGTTCGGACAAGACAATAAGCCTTAATATCAATGCAAGGAACAGGAGCAATACACCGGCCGAACCCAGGAAACCTTCCTCTTCGCCCACGGTGCAGAAAATGAAGTCTGTATCTTGCTCCGGCACGTACTTCAGCTTGGTCTGCGTGCCATTCAGGAAACCTTTTCCCTCCAAGCCGCCAGAGCCGATGGCTATTTCACTCTGGTGCACATTATAGCCAGCACCCTTCAGGTCTTCCTCCAACCCCAGCAACACGTTGATACGTGTACGCTGGTGCTTCTCCATAACGTGGTTCAGCACGTAGTCAGCCGAATAGAAGAAGGCCATGGAGCCTATGGCAAAGAGCACGATAAAGTAATAGTTGCGAATGCGCGACCCTATGGCCTGCCACAGCAGGTAGCCTATCAAGAGCACAATGAGCACCAGCTGCACCCACACCACATCGAAGGGCACTACATAGACAGAGACGAGGACAGCCAGCAACGTAATGCCAACGCAATAGAACGCTATCTGCAGGAAAAGCTTACGGTTCTGGCAATATACATAGACCAAGCCTGCCGTAAACAGCTGAATCATCAACAGTACAGAGAAGCGTCCTATCGACGTAGGTGTACCTAAGAGCATGCTGTTCTCGAAGCGAATGCCCACCACGAAATAGATGACGGCAGCCACGCCAGTAAAGAGTATGGAGCCAGGCATTCCCTCACGATAGAACATCAGGAAGAAGGCAAAATACACCAGTGCCGAACCCGTCTCACGCTGCAGGATGATGAACATCATGGGCACGAAGATGATGGCCAAGGTGATAAGGAAGTCCTTCCACTTATGGATGCTATAGCCGTAAGTGCTCATGAACTTCGCCAACGCCAGCGCCGTGGCAAACTTCGCAAACTCAGCCGGTTGCAGTCGTAACGGCCCCAGTACCAGCCACGAGCGTGAGCCCTTGATAGAATGTGGATTGAAGATGGTGGCAAAAAGCAGCACCAGCAACAGGCCATATATAATAAAGGAGAAGGTATCGTAGAAGCGGTCGTCGAGCATGAGAATGATGAAACCGAGGGTGATGGATGTTCCAATCCACACAATCTGCATGCCCGAACGGGTACTCAGACTGAAGATGTCAGTATCGCCATAGGTATAGCTGGCACCACAGACACTGATCCAGCCGAACGTCAGCAACGCCAGGTAAAGCAATATCGTCCACCAGTCAAGCGAACGCAGCACACTCGTACTCTTCCTATCTCTCGACTGACCCATAAGCTATCCTCCTGTGCTGAATCTCAGTAGCCTTACGCTCTGAGGACTCAGAAAGTTTTCCATGAATGTACTGTTCCATGATGAGCCCGCCAATGGGCACACCGTAAGTGGCACCCCAGCCGCCGTTCTCCACATAGACGGCAACGGCAATCTGTGGATTGCTCTTAGGTGCAAAACCCATGAAGACGGAGTGGTCATGACCGCGGTTCTGAGCCGTACCAGTCTTGCCGCAGGCCTCGAAGTCGTAGCCTCTCAGCGCATGACAGGTGCCGCCCAAAGCCGAAGCACGCATGCCCTCCACCACGAAGTCATAAGCCTCGCGGCTGGCCATGGTGTAGTGTCGTTTGGTGAAAAGGGTATCGAGCGGTTCGCCCTCCACCTTCTTCACGATGTGTGGTGTATAGAAGAATCCGCGATTGGCAATGGTGGCTCCTAAGTTGGCTATCTGAAGCGGCGTAGCACCCACCTCACCCTGTCCGATCGAGATGGAGATAATGGTCAGTCCGCTCCAGGAGCCTTTATAGTTCCTGTCGTAGAACTCCGCATTAGGAATCATGCCGCGCTTCTCACCAGGCAAATCTACGCCCAGCGGATATCCGAAGCCCATGGACACCATGTAGTCGCGCCAGCGGTTCATGGCCTCCTGCACCGTCTTATACTTCGTGCGGTTGCCCATCATGTAGTAGAGTCCCCAGCAGAAGTAGCCGTTACACGATGTGGAGAGTGCCGGTACCAGTGACAGCGGCGACCCATGGCCGTGACAGCCCACATGCAGTCCCTTGAAATTAAAGCCACGCGCACAGGGGTAGCGCGTCTCTGTGGGATGAAGAATGCCTTCTGTCATGAAGGTCAGTCCCTGCGAGGTCTTGAAGGTGGAGCCTGGCGGATAGACACCCATGATGCTTCTGTTCAGCAGGGGTTTCCAGGCATCGCGGCTCAGAATGGCGTGGTTCTTTGAGCGGAGCCGTCCCACCATCATGCGAGGGTCGTAGCTGGGCGACGACACCATGCAGAGCACCTCACCCGTCTTGGGGTCAAGTGCCACAATACTGCCAATCTTGCCTTCCATGAGTCGCTCACCCAGTGCCTGCAAGTCCAGGTCAAGGCTCAGCGTCAGCTTCTTGCCGGGCTTGGGCTTTCGGTCGAGTGCACCGTTCTGGTAGCGGCCTTTTATACGGCCATGGGCATCGCGCAGCAGAATCTGTATGCCCTTCTCGCCACGCAGCTGTTTTTCGTAGCTTCGCTCCACGCCCAGCTTTCCGATGTAGTCACCAGGGATGTAGTAGTCGTCCTGTTCAATGTCGGCAGGCGACACCTCTGCCACGTCACCCAGCACATGGGCGGCATAGGGGTAGCTGTACTGTCTGATACTGCGTCGCTGCACGTAGAAGCCAGGGAAGCGGAACATCTTCTCCTGAAAGAGGCTGAAGTCCTTGTCAGAGAGCTGACTAATGAGCATCTGCTGGGTGAAGCGCGAATAGCCCGGATTTTTGTTTTTATCCTTCATGGTGGTTATTCGCCTGATAAAGTCCTCCTTGGTGATGTTCAGTGCCTCGCACAGTTCGAGCGTGTCAAGATGGTCGCCCACTTCGTTCATGACCACCATCACGTCGTAGGCCGGCTGGTTATACACCATCAGCTTGCCGTTACGGTCGGTGATGATGCCTCGCGAAGGGTACTCTATTTTCTTTAGAAAGGCATTTGAGTCGGCACTCTTCTTGTAGTCATCGCTCGTAATCTGGAGCATGAAGAGCCGGATGATATAGACTATGACAATAAAAATAGCCACACCACCAATCACAAAGCGCCGGTTGTCTAACTCAAAGTCTTTCATAGAGGAAATGCTAAATCTGGGGTTCCGCTAACTTTCCACCTTTGGCGTATTCAAACACCCAAATAAGCACAGCAGTAAGTGCCGTACTGGCCACGGCAGACAGCAGCCACTGTTCCCAATTGAAGAAGTTAAAGGCCTCTAACGCAAAGAATACAAGACAGTAGAGCAACACCAGGGGCATGGAATAAAGCGTGTATTTGCCAAAGCCTAAAGAGCGCAACGTCGGTTCGAAGTTCTCTATGGCATCCCTTGGCACAAAGAGTTCCAAATAATATGGCTGTATGGCAGCTATCAGCGTCAGCGACGCACAGGCCACGCCAGGTGTGTTGGAGAACGTGTCATTGACCAGTCCGAGTGAGAAGCACCACAACAGTAGTGCCCACTTGGGGTAGTTACGTGGAAACAGCAGCACGAAATAGATGTAGAGCAGCGGCGTGGCATAGCCGAACAGGTGCATGCGGTTCAGCACCAGCACCTGCGCCAGGCATAGTATAATAAAGAGAGCCAACCGTTTCAGTGCGTCTATAGCCATGTTACTTAAATGTTTTCTTTTGCCTTGATGGAATCCTGAGCGGCACGCAGCAGCCTCGACTGCTCCGCCACGCTCTCGTCGTTAATCACACACACATCGCGCAGGTTGGCAAAATCGGTGGCCAGCTTGACCTGCAGACGGTAGGAAAGACCGTCGGGTGAGTTGAACACCTTCTCTATCTGTCCCACCATGACCCCTGCAGGGAAAATAGAGGAATAGCCACTCGTCACCACCCACTCTCCTCGATGGAACTGTGCATGACGGGGGATATCCTCCACATAAGCTCGACTGGCATCGCCACCAGCCCAATGCAGGAAGCCGAAATAGCCACGGCCACGAATGGCACAGCTGATGCGTGACGAGCTGCTGTTCAGCACCGGAATGACCACAGAGTAGTGGTCGCTCGTCATATAGACCACACCCACGACACCCAGTCCACAGGCCACGCCCATGTCAACCTTCACACCGTCCTGGCTGCCTTTGTCAATGGTTATCAGGTTGTCTTTCTTGTCAACGCTGTTCGACACGACCTTTGCTGGTATCACCTTGTACTTCTGCAGGAACAGCAGTCCCTGGCGCTCCAGCTTCGTGGTGTCCTTGGTCAGGTCACTATAAGCCGTTGCCAGCTCCTGCACCTGTCGTTCCAGGTAGAAGTTGCGGAGTGTCAGTTCCTCGTTGATTTTGGTCAGCGAAAAGAACGACTCCACAGCCGCCCGTCCGTCGTAGAGCTTGCCTACCATAGCATTGGCAGACGAAAACCACACACTATTCTGGTAGCTGTTGTACTGAAACAACAGCACCACACTGGCCACTTCGAGCAAGACGAAGATAAACCAGTGGTGATACTTAGCCAGAAAGTCTAACAGGTTTTTCATTGACTACGGACTACAGAGTTCGCTCAACGCTCAACGCTCAACACTCAACGCTCAACGCATAAGGAACGTGAACCGATCCACATTCTTCAGGGCGATGCCAGCGCCCTTGGCCACACAGTGCAAGGGGTCTTCAGCAATGTGGAACTGAATGTTGATCTTGTCAGTAAGACGCTTGTCGAGTCCGCGCAGCAGAGCGCCGCCACCCGTCAGCCAGATGCCGTTCTTCACAATGTCAGCATACAACTCAGGGGGTGTATTCTCTAATGCTGAGAGCACAGCCGTCTCAATGCGTGCAACGGTCTTGTCCAGACAGTGGGCAATCTCCTGATAGCATACGGGCACCTCCATGGGCAGTGCCGTAATACGGTTCGGTCCGTGTACGACGTAATCCTCAGGGGCATCCTCGCCCAGGTCAGTCAGTGCTGAACCTACGGCTATCTTAATGCGCTCTGCCATACGCTCACTCACCTTCACGTTGTGCTGACGGCTCATGTATTCCTGAATGTCGGCGGTCAGGTCGTCGCCTGCCACCTTGATGGAGTTGTTGCTCACAATGCCACCCAGCGAGATGACGGCAATCTCAGTAGTACCACCACCAATGTCAACCACCATATTGCCTTCGGGGGCTTCTACGTCAATGCCAATACCCACGGCAGCAGCCATCGGCTCAAATATCAGATAGACGTCACGTCCGTCGGCATGCTCAGCCGAGTCGCGTACAGCGCGCAGCTCCACTTCCGTTGAACCAGAAGGCACGCCAATGACCATACGCAGCGAGGGCGAGAACAGGCGGTGGCCTGTGTGTACCATCTTAATAAGACCGCGCATCATCTGCTCACAAGCCGAGAAGTCGGCTATCACACCGTCGCGCAGCGGACGAATGGTACGAATGTTGTCATGCGTCTTTTCATACATCATCTTTGCCTTCTCACCCACGGCAATCATCTTGTCGGTACGGCGGTCGAGGGCAACTACTGAAGGCTCATCTACCACAATCTTATCATCACTGATAATGATGGTGTTAGCGGTTCCCAAGTCCATTGCTATTTCCTGGACAAAACTAAAAAATCCCATTCTAATTTACTATTTGACAATTTACTATTTACTATTTTTATTTTTCAAACCATGCATTGATGGCAGTGTCATAGTGTGAGCTGACACCGAAGGCCCTGGTGGCCAGCATGCGGCGCTGCTCCTTGGTGGTCTCTGCACCCTGACGGTTCAATATGTCCAGCAATACCTGGTATTCAGCCTTTGAGGGAACGATGACCACATCGTTAAAGTTCTTTGCCGCAGCACGAATCAGCGAGATGCCACCAATGTCTATCTTCTCAATGATGTCCTCCTCGGCGGCACCACTGGCCACCGTCTGCTCGAAGGGATAGAGATCGACCACCACGAGGTCTATCTCAGGAATGTCGTACTTGGCCATCTGCTCACGGTCGCCCGCATTGTCACGACGTCCAAGAATACCACCGAAAACCTTCGGATGCAGCGTCTTTACCCTGCCACCCAGAATAGAGGGATAAGTCGTCAGGTCTTCTACTTTCTGACACTCATAGCCCAGCGACTCAATAAAACTTTGCGTACCGCCTGTCGAGAGGAACTTCACGCCCTCCTCGTTCAGTTTCTTCAGCAATTCTTCCAGCCCGTCTTTATGAAATACAGACACAAGGGCTGTCTTTATCTTCTTTGTTTCAGCCATAAAAGAGTTATAACGTTATAATTTCATGAAATGAGACTGCAAAGTTAGTAAAAAAGCACGGATTATTCATCATAAATCCATAAAAATTTTCTCTCTTCGTCATTTTATAATATAAATCAAGCGTAAATGACGGATTTTTTATAATTTTGCAAGCAAATAAATAATTCACCGACATGATTGAAAAGAACACACGCGAGCGAATCATCGCGCTTATTCATCAGGAAGTAGTTCCGGCCATCGGATGCACAGAGCCCATGTGTGTGGCTCTCTGTACGGCCAAGGCTACAGAGCAGTTAGGCTGCCGTCCAGAACACATTGAGGCGCGCCTCAGCGCCAACATCATCAAGAATGCCATGGGCGTGGGCATTCCAGGAACAGGCATGATAGGCCTGCCCATCGCCATTGCCTTAGGGGCACTCATCGGCAAGAGCAAGTACCAGTTAGAGGTACTGAAGGACATGACACCCGAAGCACTTGAAGAGGGCAAGCGCTTCATTGCTGAAAAGCGCATCAGCGTCATGCTGAAGCAGAACATCAGCGAAAAGCTATATGCCGAGGTGACCTGCAAGGCAGGCGACAAGGAAGCTACTGCCATTATCTCTGGCGGACATACCAGGTTTGTGACTCCCGCTCAGGGGAAGGAGGAGCCAGATGCCATGGAAAGTGCAAAGCCTTGTGATAACGACATCGCACTGAACATGCGACTGGTCTATGATTTCGCTACCACTGCCCCACTCGACGAGATAAGGTTTATGCAGGAAACGCGCACTTACAATATGAACGCAGCCCGCGAGGCGCTGAAGGGCAACTATGGCCACAACCTGGGAAAGACCATTGACCGTCCGCTCTCCAAGGGAATCTTCGGCAACAGCATCTTCTGCCACATTATTTCGCGCACTGCCTCTGCCTGCGACGCGCGCATGGGCGGTGCCATGATTCCCGTCATGAGCAACTCCGGCTCAGGCAATCAGGGCATCTGCGCCACCAACCCCGTCTGCGTCTATGCCAAGGAGAACGAGAACACGGAAGAAGAGCTCATCCGTGCGCTGACACTCTCCCACCTCACCGCCATCTACATCAAGCAGAGCCTCGGCACACTCTCGGCACTCTGCGGCTGCGTGGTGGCCAGCATTGGCAGCAGCTGCGGCATCACCTACCTCATGGGCGGCGACTATGAGCACATTTGTCGCAGTGTGAAGAACATGATAGCCAACCTCACGGGCATGATATGCGACGGAGCCAAGCCGTCATGTTCCCTGAAGATTACGTCCGGCGTTTCCACTGCCGTGCTTTCTGCCCTGCTCTCCATGGAGGGCAAGTGCGTCTCGTCAGCCGAGGGCATCGTCGATGACTGCGTTGACCAGAGCATTCACAACCTGACGGCCATTGGTGCCGACGGCATGGGCATTACCGACGAGATGGTGCTCAGCATCATGACGTCAAAGTCGCACCCTCAGTGCCCGCATGGCGTTTAGCACGGCCAGCACTGTCACACCCACATCGGCAAAGACGGCAAGCCACATGGTGGCCAGACCCAACGCAGCCAGCACGAGCACTGCCACTTTCACACCAATGGCGAACCAAACGTTCTGACGGGCTATGGCCAGTGTTCTGCGGGCTATGCGTACGGCCAATGACACCTTCGAAGGCTCGTCAGTCATCAGCACCACGTCGGCAGCCTCAATGGCAGCGTCGCTGCCCAGTCCGCCCATGGCGATGCCCACGTCGGCAAGCGCCAGCACTGGGGCATCGTTGATGCCGTCGCCGACGAATGCGGTAGAACCGCCTTCCACACGTTTTTCTTGCTTCTTGAAGAAGGCCACCTTCTCGTCAGGCAGCAGGGCGGCATGGTATTCGTCGATGCCTAACTCCTGGGCTACGCGCCGGGCCACTTCCTCACGGTCGCCCGTCAGCATGACGGTCTTGCTGACGCCCAGTTCCTTCAGCCGGGCAATGGCAAGGGCGCTGTCGTCTTTCACCTTGTCGTTAATGACTATGTGGCCTGCATATTTTCCATTGATGGCCACATGGATAATGGTGCCGGCATGCGAACAGTCGTGCCACTGGGCTCCCACAGCATCCATCAGTTTGGTGTTTCCAACGCTTACCACGTCACTGCCCACTTTGGCCGTAACGCCCTGTCCGGCAATCTCTTGCACGTCGGTCACCTGACAGCCGTCAGTAGCCTCATCAGGGAAGGCATCGCGCAGGGCAGCACCTATGGGGTGAGTGGAGTAGTGCTCCACGTGGGCCGCCAGGTGCAGCAGCTGGTGTTCGTCGGTTTGTTCTGGGTGAACGGCCGTTACGGCAAACTGTCCGTGGGTGAGCGTTCCCGTCTTGTCGAAGACCACGGTGTTGAGTTTCGCAAGCACGTCCATGTAGTTGGCACCCTTGACGAGAATGCCATTACGCGACGCGCCGCCAATGCCGCCGAAGAACGTGAGCGGCACACTGATAACCAGTGCACAGGGGCACGAGACCACGAGGAACATCAGCGCGCGATAGAGCCACGTGGCGAAGTCGCCGCCCAGCAAGGTGGGCACCACGGCCACAATGACGGCTGCCACGACGACGATGGGCGTATAGACACGTGCAAACTTCGTGATGAAGGCCTCGCTCTTCGACTTGTGCTCTGCCGCATGCTCCACCAGTTCTATAATCTTCGACACGGTGCTCTCGCCGTAGCTCTTCGTCGTTCTGACGCGCAACATGCCTGAAAGGTTGACACAGCCGGAAACCACCTCGTCGCATTCTGAGACGCTGCGTGGCATGGATTCACCCGTCAGCGCGACGGTATTCAGGGCCGACGTGCCTTCCATGACGACACCGTCCAAGGGCACCTTCTCGCCTGGCCTGATGATGATGACAGAGCCTACAGGCACCTCTTCCAGCCGCTCCACTTTCTGCTCGGTGCCGTTCTCCCCTACTACATTGGCCACGTCAGGACGTATGTCCATCAGGTGCGCAATACTCTCACGACTGCGACCTTCGGCATAGCCCTCAAACAATTCACCCACCTGGAAGAACAGCATGACGAACACGGCCTCCGGGAACTGCGTCTCGGCCCCTGGCAGGAACCCGATGCACAGCGCCCCGATGGTGGCGATGGACATCAGGAAGTGTTCGTTCAGTGCCTCGCCGTGCAGCAGTCCTTCGGCTGCTTCCTTCAGCGTGTCGTGACCTATTAACAGATAAGGGACAAGATAGACCAACAGCAGCTGCCACGTGGACAGTTGCACATTCTTTTCGATAACGACTGCAGCAACGAGCAGTACGGCCGTTGCCAGTATCAGCACGAACTGTCCCCTCAGCTCATGGTGATGTTCATGATGATGCTCATGGTGATGATGTTCATGATGATGATGTTCCATATTTTCTTCTTTTTATTGTTTTCGGCTGCAAAGTTACGGTCTTTCTTTTGCAACCCGGTTGCAAAGATGAGGAAATGCCTTATCATCAGGCAGGAAATTACACCTTGTTACTACTGAGTTGCACCACCAGCAGCGAAGTTTTTTACTCAATTGAAAAAGGTATTGAATAATGTTTTCCCGAGATTGTTATAAGTTTTTCCCGAGATTCATGTTGCTTTTTCCCGAGATTGTGGGTGAGAATCTCGGGAAAAACGTATGAGAATCTCGGGAAAAATTAATTGCAATCTCGGGAAAACGATAAATAGTTTTGCGCCCTATTCGACAATTTTGCGTGCGAATAGGCTAAGATACACGTATTAAGTGGGTGGTTTTTCCTTGCTTTTGAACTAACAGCGCAGTGCAGCTACCGTTTGACGAAGGTGGAAATAAAGCCGTTGTAAACCTGCTGCTCCTCCTGACTGAAGTGCTGTTGGATTACTTCCTCACCCTGCGGCAGTTGTCTGAGGAACATGCGACAGAGACTGGCCAGACAACAGCTGGACAAGTGCAGGGGGATGCCGTCGTCGCCCTGGTCAGAGACCGACTGGAACTGGTACTGCCGCAGCCCGTCATAGACGGGATGGCAGTGCTTGCTCAGGTGGTGGTAGAGCTGCGCCATGTCTCTGCTACGAAACAGATAGCGCCATGCCTGACTATACGACACGGTTTCGACCCGTTGTCCGCCCTCTACATTCACCAGCTTGACGAGATTTCTCATGGAGTCGTGCTGCCAGCTCTGCCATACCACGTCGTGCTCAGCAGCCGTCCGGGGGTGCTCATAGAGGAAATAAAACATGGCCAGATGCTCATAGACTGTGCGCGTGAGGGCCATGGTCTTATACTCATCGTGCAGCTGGAAACGCTGACCGCGCACCTCATAGACCAGCCCCTCCTCGGTCAGTTTGTGGTTGCACATGTGAGTGGTAGTGACGCGCTGTAGGAAACCGTGAGCCACAGACAGACGTTCGTCGTGGTGCAGCAGCTCTTCGTACTCAACTATGACGTGGCAAATAATGTAGGTAGCCATCTTCATCATGACGTCAGACAGCTCAATGGCTATACGCGTTCTTTCGCGTGGTGGCAACCCCTCGTTAAAGGGTGCCATGACAACATTTTGCTCAAATTTCTTCATCCTGAAAACAATTCATCTATACTTTTCGGGCTGCAAAGGTACAAAAATAATGAGAAATGAGAAATGAGAAATGAGAAATTTTCTGAAAAACTTGCACAATATCTATTTTTTAATTATATTTGCAGAATGAAACCGGAACAAATACAAGACAAGCGCATCGCATTGCTGTTATCGGGTGGAGTTGACAGTGCCGTGGCACTGCACCTGCTGAAGGAACAAGGGCTCACACCCGATTGTTTCTACATCAAGATTGGGGCTGCGCCAGAAGAGGGTGGCGACCAGTGGGACTGCAGCATGGAGGAGGACATGGAGATGGCTACTGCCGTGGCTGCCAAGTACGGCTGCAAGTTAGACGTGGTGGACTGCCACAACGATTACTGGGAACGGGTGACGAGCTACACCATGGAGAAGGTGAAGGCCGGCTTCACGCCCAATCCTGACGTGATGTGCAACAGGCTCATTAAGTTTGGCGCCTTCGACGAGAAGCGGGGTAAGGACTACGACCTCATAGCCACCGGCCACTACGCGCAGACGGAGGTCGAAGGCCAAATAAAATGGCTGTGCACCAGTCCGGACCCGGTGAAGGACCAGACCGACTTCCTGGCACAGATTTACGACTGGCAGCTGCGCAAGGCACTGTTCCCCATAGGCCACCTGCTGAAGGACGAGGTAAGGACCATAGCCGAACGCGAGCACCTGGTGAATGCCAAGCGCAAGGACTCGCAGGGCATCTGTTTCCTCGGAAAGATCAACTACAACGACTACGTGCGGCACTACTTAGGCGAGAAGTCAGGCGACGTGGTGGAGTTAGAGACTGGCAAGAAGATTGGGCAGCACAAGGGCTTGTGGTTCCACACCATCGGCCAGCGCCACGGCCTGGGTTTCGGCGGCGGCCCCTGGTTTGCCGTCAAGAAGGACATGGAGCAGAACGTGCTCTACGTGAGCCACGGCTACGACCCTTCGGCCGCCTATCGTGAGGAGTTCCAGGTGGGTGACATTCACTGGCTGACCCTCGACATGACGAACGACGGGGCATGGGACATGGAGCACGGAGCAGAGATTACCTTCAAGATTCGCCATACGCCAGAATTCCACAGGGGCCTGCTCACCCAACACTCATCACCCGTCACCCTGAAAACCCTCGACGGCCCCATACACGGCGTGGCACCCGGACAGTTCTGCGTTATCTACGACAAGGAGCACCACCGCTGCTACGGAAGCGCAGAAATCATCTGATATCATTCCCTCTCTATATCACAAAAACAATATGCCGATAACTATACTACTAACCACCATCATAAGTCAGACGCTCATCGTCATACCCCTTGCGGCATTGACGGTTATACTCATCTTGGCCATGACAGGTGGCACTCTGATTTACTATGACAGACTGTATCACCATATAGAACGGCGTGAGTCAAGATCCATTCACCACCATAATCAGGAGTTGGCACTCATTCTGCGCTCAGAACAAACCTACGTGTGGACATACGACGTGCTTACACGTAAATACCAACGCATCAGCACTGACGGCCAGCTGGAAAACGAATACACGCCCATAGACTTCTCACGCTTCTTCGACCGCGATGAATTTGAGGAGCTGAGAGCAATTATTTTCTCGGTCAGGGACGGAGTGAGAGAAACCGCCACCCTACTCATTCACGGGCCGAAAGGCATCGACGGTGATGAGCAAAAACGCTACGAAATAAGGCTGTCGGTCTATCAACGTGACGAGACAGGCGTGCCCACCATCATATTGGGAACACAACGCGACATGACCTACGAGAAACAGCGCAGGGAGCGCGAACGCGAAGAGCTGCTGACATTCCAGAACGTGTTTAACTCGTCACTTGTTGACATGGTGTTCTACGACGAGAACGGCATCATCACTGACATCAACGACTCTGCATGTCGCACATTCCAGATTAAAGACAAGGCGGCACTCATCAATGCCCGCCAACATCTTAAGGAGGTGAGCTATTTCGAACATATAGACATCAAGCAGCTGGAGCAAACCCACTGCACCATCCTGATTGATATAGAGGCGATGGAGATACAAGGACGCAAGGCCATGTCGGTAGAACGTAAGGGACAACTTTACTATGAAATCATGCTTTACCCCATCTCCGACGAGTCTGGCGAGATGTTGGGGTTCTTCCTGCAAGGCCGTGACACCACCGACCTGGTAGAGTCATTCAAGATGCAACGCGAGTCCATGCGGGAACTTCAGAAAACTACCGAAGAACTAAAAAAACACATAGAAAACATCAACCTGGCCCTGCAAACGGCCGAATGCCGCATCATGACCTATCTGCCCGATAAGCATTCGCTACAGATAACCAGCGACCTCTATCTGCCGCAGTACGAGCTATCGCAAATCAGGGCACTTGACTTCATACACCACGACACCCTTCAGGAAGCCAGACGAATCATGAACCAGATGGACCATCGCAGCATCAAACAGCTGGAACAGCGACTGAAGACGGTGTTCATGGACCAGAACCGACAGAACATCTGGCTGACCTTCATCGGCGTGCCGGTCTATGGCAATGACGGGCACATCACCCACTACTTCGGCATGAGCCGTAACGACACGAAGATTATCAATACCGAGAACCGTCTCAAGGCCGAGACACAGAAGGCACTGGAGGCTGAAACGGTCAAGAACGCCTTCCTGCTCAACATGAGCTATGAGATTCGTACGCCGCTGGCCAACGTATTGGGATTTGCCGAGCTGTTCGACAAGGAGCACGACCCCGATGACGAGCATATCTTTGCCGAAGAGATTAAGAAGAACTCCAACGCGCTGCTTAATCTGGTAAATGACATTCTTTACATCTCGCGCATTGACGCCAGAATGATAGAGCAGAAGAAGCAACCTACCGACTTTGCCTCTGTTTTCGATGCCCATTGCCACATGGGGTGGAGCTCCAACACGAAGCCAGACATTAAGACCATTGTGGAGAATCCCTATGAGCACTTACAGGTTGTCATTGACGAGGAGCTGACGGGCAAAATCATAGAGCAGCTTGCCTACTATGCCCTTTTCTACACGAAGGAGGGCATGGTACGCGCCAAGTACGAATACCGTCAGGGAGCACTGAACATCACCATCGACGACACGGGTAAAGGTATCAGCAAAGAAATGCTGCCCCACATTTTCGACCGTTTTGGCCGCAACAAGAACGAAGAACAGTTTGGAACAGGCCTGCTGTTGCCCATTGTAAAGGGTCTGACAGAACTCATGGGTGGCATCATCGAGATGACATCAGAAGAAGGCAAAGGCACCACTGCGTGGGTCAGCATTCCCTGCGAGCTCATCAGCAGCGAAAAGAAGAAACAAATCATATAAGATCAAAGAACACGGATGAACATGACGACTTATACCAGCATAACCCTGTTCAGCCTCGCAATGATAGTACTCCTTATCATCATTGTGCTGGCTGTTGGCATACGCTATCTTGTCAAAAAACGAGTGGCAAGAGCTACCGCCAAGGCTATGGAGGTCAACAAAATCATGCTACATGCCATAGGCCACAGCGAACACCTCATCGTGGCACTGGCCCTCAAGGAGAACATTTTCCACAACGTTCACGACAAACGGCTGCCTGCTGACGGGCTACCACTTAAGAAAGCCCGGGAAATGGTGCATCCTGACGACCGCGAAGCCTACGACAATTTTGTAGAGGCACTGCGCTATGGCGAAAAGCAGGAGGACACGCTGGAGTACCGCTTCAACACCAACTATAAGGGCGGAGAGCCCGTATGGCACTTCATAAAGAACCATGCCGTCGTGGAATACGACAAAGACGGCAATCCCACTAACATTATCTTCACCATGACCGACGAGACTGACGAGGAACACATCAGGCTGGGCAACGACTACATGACCGACAAATACCAGCAACTGTTCGAGGACTCCATTGTCGGCTTGTCGTTCTACAATGCCGAAGGACGGCTCATTGAATGTAATAAGATGATGAGGGAAATATGCAACTTCGAGGAGCGCTATGACCGTCTTTTCTACGACTCCCCCATTTACGACCTGGCCCACTTCAACGTCAGCAGCGAACACCCGGAGGAGTTCTGGTTCTGCTCGCACCTGGAACTGCCCAAGCGTGACATTAACAAATTCGTGGAAATACGCGTACACCCCATGTTTGACAGCAAGGGGAAGCTGAAATACATTGCCCTGGCCGTACGTGACGTGACCGAAGAGCGCAACCTCTACCTGCAAAGCCGCGAGAACGGCAAGAAGATACGCAAAGCCAATCAGGACATTAAGCAACACGAAGAACAGCTGCACTACCTGCTGGAGAACAGTAAGATGCACGTTTGGCACACAACGTTCAAGGAGGGCAGCATAGAGTTCATGAGCGACTTGCACAACACGGTTGCCAAGATGACCATCGAGGAATTTGCCAACACGCTGCAAACTGACGAAAAGGACATTGCCATCAAGCGACTCACGCAGCCCATGGACGAAAAAGAAGAGAGCGTCGTCATCAGCCGTCCCTTCAAAAACATGCTGGAGAAAGACGACAAGGTGCACTGGTACAACCTGATGAAGATTCCTGAGTATGACGAAAACAAAGTGCAGACAGGCTACTTCGGACTGATACGCGACGTGACTCTGCTCATGGAGGAGCAGGAAATGCTGCGCCGCGAGACGAAGCGCGCCAACGACTCTGACCGCATGAAGAGTGTGTTCCTGGCTAACATGACCCACGAAATACGCACCCCGCTGAACGCCATAGTGGGCTTCAGCGACCTGCTGCAGGCCATTGACTCGCCTGACGAGAAACTCGAAATGATGCGTATTATACGCAATAACTGCGACATGCTGCTCAGGCTCATCAACGACTTCCTGGCCATATCGACCATTGAGAGCAACGGACTGTCTATGAACATCAAGGAAATTGACTTCGCAAAAGAGTTCAACGACTTCTATACGGGGCTGACACAGCGTGTGGGCGAGACATCTGTGGAGTTCATTTGCGACAACCCCTACGCGTCGCTGATTACGAAACTCGACATAGAGCGCATAGGACAGGTCATCACCAACTTTGTCACCAATGCCGTCAAATACACGCAGCAGGGCCATATCAAAATAGGCTACAAGGCAGAGCCGGACGGGCTCTACATCTACTGCGAGGACACTGGGACCGGCATTGCAAAGGAAGACCGCGAACGAATATTTGAGCGATTCGTCAAGCTCAACGACTACATACAGGGCACAGGACTGGGACTAAGCATTTGCAAGGCCATTGTGGAACGCTGTAACGGTACCATCGGCGTTGAGTCGGAGTTGGGCAAGGGTTCCACGTTCTGGTTCCGCATTCCCTGTGAAATATTGGGAAAGGTAAAAAAGTAAAAAGTAAAAGGGGGAAAAAGAATATGAGCATACATACTATTAATAAGGTGAAGGGATGGGTGAAACGGTTTTTACCTTTTTACCTTTTTACCTTTTTACCTTTAAATGCGCTGGCACAAGAGCAGCCACAACGCACCTATACCGCAGAGCATCCACTCATCTACGAAGACGTTTGGGATCTTTGGCCATATTGCTTTCTCAACGAGAAAGGAGAACCCGACGGGTTCAACGTGGAACTCATCAAACTCATATTCAAGGAGCTCGACATTCCCTACACCATCAAGCTGACGTCACGCCAGGAAGCCTTCAACGACCTGAAGGCCGGCAAGTCCGACCTGACCATGGCCCTCGCAGCCGGCTACCACGACGAGTACGGACAGTACGGCCAGAACACCATCACGCTGTTTACCCAGAGTGTGGCCACGCCGAAGAGCAAGGACATAGAGATTTACAACGTCAAAGACCTGGGCAAGCACAAGGTCATCGTCAACGACAACAGCCTGGCTCACCGCCTGATGGGCGACTTCGGCTGGAGCGAGAACGCCATACCCACCAAGGACATACGCGGAGCCATCCGCACGCTCAGCGTCAACGAGGAGGGCCAGATACTCTGGAACACGCTCTCGCTGAAGTGGATCATTCACCAGTACCAGATAGACAACCTGAACATTACCCCCGTGAACATGCCCCACGGAGAGTACAAGTTCATGTCGAACGACGTAGCACTGCTGGCTCAGTTAGACAGCATCTACACCGTGCTGAGCACCGACGAGAAGCTGCTGGCCATGCAGAACAAGTGGTTCTACCCCGAGCGCCAGGAGAAGCAGCTACCACAGTGGGTGTGGTACGTCGTGGCACTGGTGGGCGCGCTGACGCTCATCCTGCTGACCTACGTCATCGTCTATAGGCTGCAGGCGCAGCGCATCAACCGGCAGAACAGCCGTCAGAACAAGCGACTGGCACTCATCATGGGAGCCAGCAAGCTGCGCATGTGGACCTTCGACACGACGACGCGCCTCTTCACCTGGCACGACGAGGACGGACAGCCACTCTACCACTACACCGCCGAGGAGTTTGCACAACGCTACCCCGCCGCCGACTTCCAACGCCTGAAGGAAGCCATCAGCAACATTGAGCAGGCCGACAGCAACCAGCACCCCACGCCCCTCACCCTGCAGCTGAAGGCCATCGACTCGGAGGACGGCGACGACACGCTGCACGACTTCCTGGTGACGCTCTCCGTCCTGCGCCGCAACAAGGAGGGCCGCCCCACCGTCATCATAGGCACCAAGAAGGATGTCACCAGCAAACAAGTACAGCAACGCGCCACCGAGACACTGGAGCTGCGCTACTGGTCCATCTTCAACACCCCCATGCTCGGCATTCTGTTCTTCAACAAGGAGGGCCGGCTGACGGGCATCAACCAGAAAGCACGCACCATCCTGGAGTGGACCGGGCTGCACATTGACGACCTGCAGCTCAACGACGACGACGTGCAGAGACGCATCAGCGAGCTTCGCAAAAGCATCAAGCAGCGCAAAGCACCCGTCAGCGGCGACCATGGCGAGCCGTTGGGCACCTTCCTCTTCTGCCGCGACACCACCGTCATGGTGCAGAAACAGCAGCAACTCGCCATGGCCGAAGACGAGCTGGAGCAGAAGAACAAGGAGTTGAGCCGCTACGTCACCAACATCAACTACATTCTGGAGAAGGGCACCTTGCGTCTGGCAAGCTATTCGCCCGAACAGCACACACTGACCATCTACCACCAGATAGGCCGCCAGCAACTCGTGCTCACGCAGGCCCGCTGCATGACGTTCATTGACAACCGCCACCAGCGCAAGGGCATGCACATGCTTTCCGACATGGACGACTGCATCAACAAGAAGCTGACGGCCGACATCAAGACCACCATACGTGCACGTGGCGGGCTGACGCTCTACCTGCACTTCTGCCTCTACCCCGTTCTGAACAAGGAGGGCAAGGTGAAGGAGTACTTCGGTTTCTGCCAGGACATTTCGGAACTGAAGAAGGCCGAGAGCCTCCTGCGCGAAGAGACGCTGAAGGCGCAGGAGATAGAGAACACGCAAAACAAGTTCCTGCGCAACATGCTGCAGGAAATCCGCACACCGCTGAACGCCGTGGTGGAAATGGCGGCAGAGCTCGACCCGGAGAAGCCCAACGAGGAGCGCATGAGCGAGATTATACAGAATAATGCCCAACGGCTGCTGCTGCTCATCAACAACATTCTCTACATGTCACGCTTAGAGGCTCACATGGTGGAAATCAACAAACAACCCACCAACTTTGCCGAAATCTTTGATTCTCACTGCATGAACGGATGGTCGCAGTATCGGCGCGACAGCGTGCGCTACATCGTTGAGAACCCTTACGAAAAGTTAGTGATAGACATCGACGCTGCCAACCTGGGCACCGTCATTGAGCGCATTACCAGCATGTCGGCACGCAACACGCAAAACGGCACCATTCGTGCACGCTACGACTACATCGGCAGAAAACTCATGATTTCCATTGACGACACCGGCGAAGGAATGACCAAAGAGGAACTGCAGCACATTCAGAAGGAGTTTGCCACCAACAACCATACCAGTAAAGGGCTGGGACTCTCCATCTGCAAAGAACTGATAGACCAGATGGGCGGCACGCTGGAAATCAACTCCGAGCGCGGACTCGGCACCACGGTATGGATAAACCTGCCCTGTACGGCTACTGACATTAAACGACGGAAAATCATTTGAACAGCCATGAACAAGACGCAACAACACCCCCGATATACAGGGAGAAGCTTCCGGCTCCTCCACATCTGCCTGCTGCTCCTGCTGCCACTTGCCCTCAGCGCCCACGACATCAAGGGCTACAGCAAGGAACGGCCCATCGTCGTAGCCTGCGACTGGAACAAGGCTCCCTACGAATTTCTGAACGACCAGGGCGAGCCGGCCGGCTCGAACATCGACATTCTGGAGCAGATCTTCAAGGAGCTGAACCTTCCCTACCGCTTCGTCATGAAGGAGTGGGGCAACGCCGTCAAGACCTTCGAGAGCGGAAAGGCCGACCTCATTCTGGCCAACGCCCGCCGATACAGCGGCCGCAGCGACTACTACATCACGCACAACATCATCAATTACAACCGCATCGTGGCGGCTACGCTGAAGGACACCACCGGCATCATCAGCATTCACCGGCTGGTGCGTCAGGGGGTCGTGATGAAGCCTGAAGACTACTCCAAGTACTACTTCATGGCCGAAGACTCCTCCTACCTCGACAAGATTGACTTCCAGTCGCCCAAGACGGCTCTCATGGGCGTCGAGGAGGGTGACTATACCTACTTTGTCTGGGGCGAGGAACCCATCAAGTGGAAAATCAAGGAGCTGAACATGACGCAGATGCACCTGGTCGATGTGAACATCCCCATCAGCGAGATACACGTCATTGGCCGCGACCGCGAGCTCATAGAGGCCATAGACGACCACTACTCGCGCATGAAACAACGTGGCGAGGTGGAGCAGATCGTAAACCGCTGGATGCACCCCGAGAGAGTGACGGGCAGCACGCCGCCCAAGGCACTCTACACGACGGCCGCCGTACTGCTGCTGGCCGCCGTCATCTGGCTCATCTACCGCGTCTCGAAAGCCCACGTCCTCAGGGCAACCCGCGAATCGACCGACCTGAACCAGATGATCATGAAGGCACTGGAGATGGGCAACTTCCACATCATGGAGTACGACATCAAGACCGACCGCATGACCAACAAGTATGGCCACGTACTGCCCGACGAGGGACTCACACTCCAGGAGTTTACCCGCCGCATACACCCCAGCCAGCAACAGGAGTTCGGGGAGAAGATGGAACGCCTGCTCAGCGGGCGCGAGCGCAAGCTCGAACTGGACAAGCGCTGGAATGCCGGCACGGAAGGCCAGCCCCGGTGGCTCACGCTTGAGGGGCACGCCGTCGTAGAACTCGACGAACACGGCGAGCCGGCCTACGTCATCAATGCCGTCCACAACATTACCCACGACCTGGAGGAAGAACAGCTCTCTTACGAGCGGGCCAAGCGCTACCAGGTGCTCTCTAACATGCCCACCATCGCCACGTCGTTCTACGACAAGGACGGCTACCTCATTGAGGCCAACGACGCCATGGGCGCGCTCTGCGGTTTCCAGGACCCCAAGGTGGAGCGCTTCTGGCGCAAGGTGTGCATGTTCGACATTCCGCTCTTCCGCAATGCCTACAGCCCCGAGAGCCGCGACGACCTCTACATCTGTCAGCACATGAACTACCCCGACATGGGCATCGACAGTTACATAGAGTTCTGCGTCCATCCGCTATTCAACAGCAAGGGAGAGCTCATCAACTACTTCTGCGCCGTCTTCGACGTCACCGACGAGTACCGCTGCAACCACCAGCTCGTGGTGAACCGCCAGAACAACGAGCGCGCCGACCAGCTGCTGAAGTATTACGACGAACAGCTGACCGGGCTCGTTGAGAGCGGACGCCTCTACATGTGGCACAGCCACATAGCCGACCAGACCATCTGGTTCTACCACTCCATGAAAAACCGCCAGTTCTTCCAGACGAGCTTCGACGACTTCTTCTCGCACATCGTGGAGAGCGAGCAGGACGTGGCGCGCTACTACCTGACGAACACCAGTCTGGGGCAGCCCGAGATGAACGCCGTGTTCCACTTCACCGACGACCCCATGGGCAGTGGCGAGAGCTGGTACAACATGAAATCAACGCCGCTCTACGACGCTGACGGCCACATCATAGGCCACCGAGGCATATCCTACGACCTGACACGCTCCACCCTCTTGCGCCGCGAGCTTACCGAGGTCACCGAGCGGGCCAAGGCCTCCGGCCAGCTGAAGAGCGGCTTCATGGCCTCCATGACCCACGAGCTGCGCACCCCGCTGAACGCCATCATGGGCTTCACCGACGTGCTGCGCATGACCACAGCCCCCGAGGAGCGCACCGAGTACATACGCATTGTGCGCAATGCCTGCGACATGCTCGTGCGCCTCATCAACGACATCTTCGAGGCATCCACCATCACCGACGGGCCAAGCTCCATCAGTCCGGCACCCGTCGATTTTGCTGTGGCTTTCGACGACATTTGCCTCATGCTGGAGCCGCGCATCACTGACCCAGGACTCACCTTCATCAAGGAGAATCCCTACAGCACGTTCGAAACCACACTCGACATAGGACGCATTCAGCAGATTATCACTAACTTTGTGACTAACGCTGTGAAGTTCACCAAGGAAGGTCACATCAAGGTGGGCTACCGCTACGAGCAATATGGACTGTACATCTATTGTGAGGACACGGGAGCCGGCATCGCCAAGGAGAAGCAGAAAATGGTCTTCGACCGCTTTGTCAAACTCGACGAGTACGTTCAGGGAACTGGCCTCGGCCTCAACATCTGCAAGTCCATTGCCGAGCGCTGTGGCGGACGCATTGGCGTCAACAGCGAAGGCGAGGGGCACGGCTCCACTTTCTGGATCTGGATTCCCTGCAATAAAAGTGAAGAGTGAAGAATTTAAAATTCTTCACTCTTCATTCTTCACTCTTCATTTAAAATAAGAATGTCTTCTCAAGCCAATACACCAGTATGCCTGCCAGATACCCCACAAAGGCTATCCAGGTAATGCGCTTCATGTACCAGCCGAAGGTTATCTTCTCAAGTCCCATGACGACAACACCTGCGGCAGAACCAATGATCAGCATCGAGCCACCGACACCGGCGCAATAGGCCAGGAGCTGCCAGAAGATGCCATCGACAGCCATGTCGCCGGCAGCCTCAACAGGATACATACCCATACATCCTGCCACCAGAGGCACATTGTCAACGATTGACGAGAGGACACCAATGATACCTGTCACAAGATAGTGGTTACCATTAAACCACACATTGAGATTCTCACCCAGCATGGTCAGCACGCCAATGGTCTCCAGACAGCCCACAGCCATCAGAATACCAAGGAAGAAGAGAATGGTGTCCATATCAATACGTGAGAGCATCTTCGACACGCGCTTCTGGGTACCACGGTTGTCGGCCGTGTCCTCATGGTCCTGATGGATGCGGACATAGAAAATCTCCGTCACCGTCCAGAGCACGCCCAGCACGAGCAGGATGCCCACGAACGGGGGCAGATGGGTAATGGTCTTGAAGATGGGCACGAAGATCAGTCCACCGACACCCAGGAAGAAGATGGCCTTGCGCTGAGCAGCAGAGAGGCCGTCGCCATCCTCAGTCACGGACACTTCCTGCGGGGCTGCCAGCTCGCCCTTGAGCGAGAGTGAGAGGATATAGGCGGGGATGACCATCGACACCAGCGAGGGAATGAATATCTCCATGATGACACCGGCAGCGGTGATGACGCCCTTGTTCCAAAGCATGATGGTGGTCACGTCGCCAATGGGCGAGAAGGCTCCACCGGAATTTGCAGCAATGATGACGAGCGAGGCATAGATGATACGGTCCATGCGGTCGCTGACGAGCTTACGCAGGATCATAATCATCACAATCGAGGTGGTCAGGTTGTCAAGGATGGCAGAAAGGATGAACGTCATGAAGGCAATTCGCCAAAGCAGTGCGCGCTTCGACTTGGTCTTCAGCGTGTCGCGGACGAAATTGAAGCCGCCGTTCTGATCCACCAGTTCCACAATGGTCATAGCGCCCATCAGGAAGAAGAGCGTTGTAGCCGTAGAGCCTAAGTGGTGCTCAATGGCAGTGCCGACGACTGATGCCTTCATGTCGCCGATGGCTGTGGGAAGATAGGTCTCCGGAGCAATCATGAAGAGCGTCCAGGTGCCCACGAACATGAGCAAGGCTATGGCAGCCTTGTTGATTTTTGTCACGCTCTCAAGGGCGATGCACAGATAGCCCATCACGAAGAGCGTCACAATCATAATTGTTAATGTTGTCATTACTTTTTTGTTGTTTTTAAGTGAAATTTGCTGCAAAGGTACAAAAAAGTTCCCTTACCCGTTCATACTTTACTCATCAAAATGTGAATAATTCAGAAATTATTTTGTTGTTAGCAGGGTTTTGCGTACCTTTGTCATCTATGAACGAACAAAACAGAAACGAAACATGGAGCGAGAACGTGATTCTGGCCGATGCAGACTACATCGACAAAGTTGCGTTCGACCTTATCGTGAACTTTGAGCGGATGATAGAGCGCCGTATCCCCAAGGGCAACATGGCGATATGGGCCGACTGCGTGGCACTGGACGGCGGACTCCGTCCTGGCGACAACCAGATACAGGTGGTACTCATTCACTCTAAGGGGAAGAAACAGATGGACAATCTTGGCCCTTCCGACTTTGCTGCCGACCTGTCGGGCAAGGCCTTCAAGGACAAGCTCGGAGAGTTCATCTTCGATTCCTATGCGACAGAAGAGGACATCGTCAGCCATGGTGACTTCTTCATAGATGCCCTACAGGTAATAACAGCCCGGAAGGAGGTCAAGCGGATGATGGTGATTCCGAATGCAGAGGATGACTATATATATAATAAGGTACGCGAGACGCTCAACCGTGTGGACGACGACAGCAAGCGCACGACCGTCTTCACCATGCAACCCATGCCGGGAGGTCGTTTTCAACAAGAGATACTGGGCTATTCACTCATGGCGGCGTTGCGCATTCATCCAGCAGAAATTGAGAAATCAACAAATAAATTGTAATTCGTAAATCGTTAAATTGTAAATATCAAAGATGAGCAGAGTATTAATGATTGGCGCTGGTGGCGTAGCCACCGTTGCAGCCCACAAGATTGCACAGAATCCCGACGTATTCGACGAGTTTATCATTGCCAGCCGCCGCAAAGAGAAGTGCGACAAGATTGTTGAGGCCATGAAGGAGAAAGGCTTATTATCACCCAATGCCCAACACCCAACACCCATCACCATCAAGACCGCACAGGTGGATGCTGACGACGTGGAGCAGCTCAAGGCACTCTTCAACGAGTACAAGCCGGAGCTGGTCGTCAACCTGGCACTGCCCTATCAGGACCTGACCATCATGGAAGCCTGTCTGGCCTGCGGTTGTTCGTATTTAGACACGGCCAACTACGAGCCGAAGGACGAGGCACACTTCGAGTACTCTTGGCAGTGGGCCTACAAGGAGCGCTTCGAACAGGCCGGCCTGACTGCCATTCTCGGCTGTGGCTTCGACCCGGGCGTCAGCGGCATCTATACGGCCTACGCTGCCAAGCACCACTTCGACGAGATGACGCAGTTAGACATTGTTGACTGTAATGCAGGCAACCACCACAAGGCATTCGCCACGAACTTCAACCCCGAAATCAACATTCGCGAGATAACCCAGAAGGGTCTCTACTACGAGGACGGTGAGTGGAAAGAGACGGAGCCCCTCTCTGTACACAAGCCCCTCACCTACCCCAACATCGGCCCGCGTGAGAGCTACCTGATGCACCACGAGGAGCTGGAGTCGCTCGTCAAGAACTACCCCACCATCCGTCTGGCCCGCTTCTGGATGACCTTCGGACAGCAGTACCTGAACTACCTCGACGTCATTCAGAACATCGGCATGAGCCGCATTGATGAGATAGAGTATGAGGCTCCCTTGGCTGACGGCACCGGTACCGCCAAGGTAAAGATAGTGCCGCTGCAGTTCCTGAAGGCTGTATTGCCCAACCCACAGGACCTCGGCGAGAACTACGAAGGCGAGACATCCATTGGCTGCCGCATCAAGGGCACGAAGGACGGTCGCACGCGTACCTATTATATATATAACAACTGTTCACACCAGGCCGCCTACGAGGAGACTGGCATGCAGGGCGTTTCTTACACCACGGGCGTACCAGCCATGATAGGTGCCATGATGTTCTGCAAGGGCATTTGGAGGAAGCCCGGCGTATGGAATGTGGAGGAGTTCGACCCCGATCCCTTCATGGAACAGCTCAACAAGCAGGGACTCCCCTGGCACGAAGTGTTCGACGGCGACCTGGAACTATAGAAATCATCAAATTGTAAAATCAAAAAAATAAATCGTAAATAGTAAATAGTCAAATTGTAAATTAAGAATATGGCAAAGAAAGAAGAGGGCGAGGCCCTCACCCCGCAACAGGAAAGAATGAAAGCCCTGCAGGCTGCCATGCAGAAGATAGAGAAAGACTTCGGCAAGGGAAGCATCATGCGCATGGGCGACGAGAAAATTGAAAATGTAGATGTCATTCCCACTGGTTCCATTGGCCTTAATGCCGCACTCGGCGTGGGCGGATACCCCAAGGGACGCATCATCGAAATCTACGGTCCGGAATCCAGCGGTAAGACCACGCTGGCCATACATGCCATTGCCGAGGCACAAAAGGCTGGCGGCATTGCAGCATTCATCGATGCCGAGCACGCCTTCGACCGCTTCTACGCTGAGAAACTCGGCGTGAACGTAGATAACCTCTACATCTCACAGCCCGACAACGGTGAACAGGCACTCGAAATTGCAGACCAGCTCATACGCTCCAGTGCCATCGACATCATCGTCATCGACTCAGTGGCTGCGCTGACGCCGAAGAAGGAGATTGAGGGCGACATGGGCGATTCGGCAGTAGGACTGCATGCCCGACTGATGAGTCAGGCGCTGCGCAAGCTGACTTCGAACATCTCGAAGACCAAGACCACGTGCATCTTCATCAACCAGCTGCGCGAGAAGATTGGCGTCATGTTTGGCAATCCCGAGACCACCACGGGTGGTAACGCCCTGAAGTTCTACTCCTCCGTGCGCCTCGACATCCGTAAGTCCTCTGCCATCAAGGAGGGCGACAACGTCTTAGGCAACATCACTAAGGTTAAGGTGGTGAAGAACAAGGTGGCTCCCCCCTTCCGTAAGTGTGAGTTTGAAATCCTCTTCGGCGAAGGCATCTCCAAGATTGGCGAGATTGTTGACCTCGGCGTAGAGTATGACATCATCAAGAAGAGTGGTTCCTGGTTCTCGTACGATGGCAACAAACTGGGCCAAGGCCGCGACGCCACCAAGCAACTGCTGGCTGACAACCCCGAGCTCTGCGAGGAACTGGAAGCCAAGATCATGGAGGCCATTTCTGCTAAGCAGTAAAACGGAGAGTTTTATTTTTATCATAAGAGAGGCTGTCACTTTTAATGATGACAGCCTTTCTTAATTTTATAAATATTCGAACGTTTCAAAACTCCTTGCTCTACAGAGGGCTAAGGCTGACCACCAAAGTCGTTCTGCAATTTCACTTCTGCGATACGAACACCATATACTATTATGGTGGTAATAGGAAACTTTCCTGAAAATATCATAAAATGTTGCAGTTGTTGTTACAAACTTATTGTTATATAAAACTATTTTGTTATCTTTGTGGTCAGAATTTGGCAAATCCGGATAAGTAAACCCAATAACAAAGTGTCAGAAATGAAGAATCCATATATATCACAGGTTCTTTCTATCCAGGAAGGTGATTCATGGGGACAGGTACATGATTCATAAATATGAAGTGTGGAATTCCCCAAAATTGATTAACTTTCTTTGTAGACAAAGCGACTAAGGTCGATTAGCATACAATTATTGAAGATATGGCAAAACGAAAAAAAATAAGAAATAGTACGGCTGAGTTCCTTATCTTTCAGGCAGAGGCGAAGGAGCAAGGTGTTGAGGTCTATTATCAAGACGAAAACATCTGGGCTACCCAGAAAGCGATGGCTACATTGTTTGATGTCAATGTCCCTGCTATCAGTAAACATCTGAAGAATATTTTTGAGTCAGGTGAGTTAAAGGATGATTCAGTTGTTTCCAAAATGGAAATAACTGCCTCTGATGGTAAGCACTATCAGACACTATTCTATTCACTTGATGCTATCATCGCTGTGGGTTATCGTGTTAACAGCGTCCGTGCTACGCAATTCCGCCAATGGGCTACCAGCGTACTAAAGGTATACGCCATTCGGGGCTATGTGCTTGACAGGAAGCGTATGGAGAACGGAACTTTCTTGGATGAAGACTATTTCGAGCACCTGTTAGCGGAGATACGGGAGATACGTCTCTCTGAGCGTCGTTTCTATCAAAAGCTGACGGACATCTATGCAACAAGTATGGACTATAACAAAGACGCACCAACCACGCGATTGTTTTTCAAACGGATTCAGAACAAGATGCACTATGCTGTGCATGGACGAACGGCAGCAGAACTGATTGTTGACAGGGCTAATGCAGACAAGGAGCATATGGGGCTTAATACTTGGGAGAATGCCCCAGACGGAAAGATTGTAAAGACGGACGTGTCTGTTGCCAAGAATTATCTGAAGCAGATGGAACTGGAGGATATGGGGCGTATTGTTACGGCAGTGCTGGAGTTTGCAGAAAGCCGAGCCAAACGACATATTCCCATGACAATGGAAGACTGGGCTAAGCGTATTGATGCCTATTTGAGCAGTGATGAACGGCCTTTGCTTGACAATGCAGGTAGTGTTGGCCATGAAGAGGCTGTGTTACATGCAGAGACGGAATTTGAAAAGTATAGAATAGTACAAGACCGTCTGTTCCAAAGTGACTTTGACAAATATCTGGGTGAACTGCCTTTTGATGGCGAATGTGAATCTTAGAATCACGGGGACAGTTTTTCTGATTCTTTTTCGCAAACAATAGAACCAGAGAGAAAATCATTATAGAGACAAATGACATTAATATGTACAAAGAAAGTAATGATAAACCGTACATGATTGGTGAGGACATCTGGAGTGCCTGTCACCTTTGATATCCCAATCTGGGTTTAGATTTAATTTGCCTGTAATTTGCCAAGGTAAGAAAGAAACATAAACATTTAGAATGATGATATTTGGAAAGAAGATAAAGGAACTCCGAGAAGAACGTGGGTTGTTGCAACGACACTTGTGCGCAGCATTAGAGATAGACACTCCGATGTACAGCAAGATTGAGCGTGGAGAGAGAAAGGCAAAGCGTAGCCAGATTCCTATCATGGCGAAACTCTTTGAGGTTGACGAAAAAAAACTGCTGACTATTTGGTTGGCAGACAAGATTTTGGATGTGGTTGCAGACGAAGACGAAGTAATGAGTGATGCCATCCTCTATGCCCAAACTGAAATAAACTCACATAAATAGGGATTTTCATTACTACCAAAAGCTATTTTTCTTACTGCCAATACGACAAATATGGTAACAGCATTGAAAAGAAAGGATTGGAAGAAAAACGTGTCATCACCTATTACGAAGAAAACTAATCTGACTCAACTTTCTCAAGCTGAGCAATTCATTTTTTATTGTTGTTTTATTTTGGTGATTCAATAATTCTTATTAATTTTGCAGCGGACATTTAAACCCGTTAGAATTATGACGACACTACAATTGAATGCGGAACTGCTTCGCGAACTGAGCCTCATTGCTGAAGATGAGGGTATGCTGAAAAAAGTGCTGACTTTCGTGAAGTCGCTGACGCCTGCCAAAAAGACAACAGTCGTGGCAAGCGCAAAGAAACCGTATAAAACGATTCCTGTATCATCAGATATCCGGGAATGGAGTGGATGCGCATCGTTCACAGAGGAAGAGATTGAAAGTGATCCACGTCTTAAAGCTCTGTTAAGCCGATGAAACGCGCATTCCTTGACACGAACATCCTGGCGGATTATGTACTGGGCCGTGAACATGGCGACGATGCCGAGCAGCTTTTGCAGCATGGGAAAAATGGAACAGTGAGCCTTTCCGCATCGTATCTCACATTTGCTAATATGGCTTATATTCTGAAGGGGAAAACAGATGTCTATGGCTTGTTCCATAATCTTCATGAATACATTGCCGTGCTGCCCACCGATGATGCTCAATTAGTGGCTGCAATGGGGCAACGAGTTCGCGATTTCGAAGACATGCTGCAATACCAGTGTGCAAAGGCGGCAGGTTGCGACGTCATCGTGACGAATAACGGGAGAGACTTTGTAGAGTTTTGCAACTTGCCTCTTATGACAGCAGCAGAGTTCCTGACAGAACTGAGCGGAAAGTAAGTGCTGAATCTGTATCATCGTCGTATGTACCCTAATTCCTAAAAGCAATAGCACTGAAAAGAAAGGATTGGAAGAAAAACGTGTCATCACCTATTACGAAGGAAACTAATCTGACTCAACTTTCTCAACTTTCTTAAGTTGAGCATATAGGGAAATCTCTAAATCAATTTAGGGATTTTCCTTTTTTTATATAATAAACATTGCTTAACTTTGCAGTCAATAAAAGAATAGCGTTTCAAAAACAGACGAAGGCTGACAGAAACAGAAAAATGTCCAGAAACTTTTGGTCGTTATTAATTTTTGTTATACCTTTGCAAGCGACTCAAGTTAGCCCTTAAGGGCTGGGGAGGGTCGAGACTTATTGGAAAAAGGACGTTTACGAACGTAATCTTCGTCACACGAATCTCGCAAATTCAAGACCAGAAGATACGCAACCGAAACGTCTGCGTTGGGTGTATTGTTGTTATTCGACAATTCTTCACGACGTGGGCTAACTCGAGTTGCTTATCCTGGTCAAGGCAATGCGAGAGCCCGTGTGAAGGATAAGCGAGCAGTAGAGAACTCCCACGTCTTTCGCATTTTATATGCAGCACTCTATCTACTAACCTGCCGAATTTTGGGAGCAATAGGCAACAAAATTTGAGTAATTATATCACAAACTTAAGAACTACAATTATGAAAAGAAAAGGATTATTCATTTTAGCAATGCTTGCAATGTGTCTTGCAGCATTTAGTCAGTCACCTTCATCACCTGAATCTGCTGGTAGAAGTATTGGAGATGTCTTGTTGAATGTTTTGATAGTTGTTGGATTTCTATGGATGATTGGACACATGGTGTATGAATTGTTCATCAAAAAGAACCCATTTACCCCTGTCTCTATTGAAGAAATGCAAGAAAAGCGCAGAGAATTTGGTCAGCCTTTGGATATGTCAGAAGATGAAATCCAACAATGTCTGACTCTCGGTGAACAAGATTTTGAACTATGGACACCCATTCCAAATGACCCTGAAGGACGGAGGGTTATTACTTCTAAGAGCCAAATGAATCATGCTGAAGAAACCATTGCACGCATTAAAGAGTTTTACCCCACCAACAAAGAATTAGTAGAAGCCATTAATGAAACTATCAGTGCATTGGCCGAAAGCCGAAAACGAGAGTTTACAGGCTCTAAAATCATTTTGGTACTTGTTGCCTTATTTACTGTTTTTATCTTCTTTATAGCAGGATGGAGAGGAGTTCCCTTCTTTGTGATTAGTGGTGTTACATATTATTTTGCAAGCCTCACCCCCAACTTCATGCTTTACCGAAAAGAACTTAAAGGTAAAACTGGCAGCGGGGCGTTAAGTTGGGTCTTGGGCGTTCTTGCCAGTATGATTATTGGAGCAAAAACGGTCCGTACAACAACATTATGGAGTGATGGTTCCAAAACCGTGGATGACGATTATAGTGAGCATCAGATGGCTTGGGGTATTTCATTGATTGTAACTGTATTAATAGTTTGCTTCTTGGTATTCTGGTCGGCAATTAACTACATAAGGAACTATGTGTTATATAGATAAAAAACAACAATACTAACACATCAAAACACTACCATTATGAAAAAGAGTTTGGTTATTGCATTGCTCACGATTATCGTAGCATTTGCGTCATCACAGAAAATGAATGCACAAAACATCAAAGTTATTACAGGACATCCTGACTTTAAAATAGAAGTACTTCGATGTGCTGCATCAGGACCTAATGTGGTGCTTGATTTGATGGTAACTAACATTGGTTACGAGGATGTCAAAGAGTTTAAAGTTCATGGAAGTAATTATGCCACAAAGTTTTATGACAATCTGGGCAACATATACGAAAGAAATCAAAGCATTGAGGTGAGAATAGCCAACAAAGATTACACAGTTAGCGACTGCACAATAAAGCTAGTGGCAGGTCTTCCAACCCGACTTAGTTACATAGTACATAATGTATCTCCAAGAGCAACTTCATTTGTTCTAATAGAGCCTGACATCTGGGTTCCAGACTGGAGCATAAATCTTGAAACAGTTAAAATCCGTTTTGTTCCCATTGCAAGATGAACAATTAGCAAAAAACGTTATTAACTATTTAAAAATATTACAACTATGGAAATGAACAAGTATTCAATTTTGAGATGGTTTATCATCGCTATTTGTGCGTTACCTCTTATGTCCGCAGGATGTGAGAAAGACAATGATGACACAGGTGGAGGTAGCAGTAATACCCCTACACTAAGTAACTATTTAAGGGTAAAAAATGCATCAGCTCACTATGTAGGGACAATTGTTGTCATAGATTTTGAGGTCGAGAACAGATCAGGAAGAGACGTTAATGACATTAAATTTGATGGCCGTACTATGATATACGACCAAGGGGGTAATTCCTTTTATGGAGTTTCTTTATCTGCAGGAGAGGGGCAAAATTGGTCTTGGCCGAGTATAAGCGGCATAAGCCTAAATAAAGGTGAAACGCGTAAGTTCAGAATGAGAGTTGATGACAGCAAAGTAGCGCAGATTGTAACTTCCTTAAAACTAAGTCTTGAAGGAATGTCTCGACAATTAGGTATTACCGACTTTCAGGAAATACCTTTTGAAGTTAGAGTGACAGATAGCCGAAAAACGTCAAATGCCGTTTGGACAAACGATGACAAGATGTCATATGGCCATCCAATATGCAGAAGAGACGGAGACAAATTGTATGCAACCTTCACAATAACTAACAGAACTGGTGTAGATTTGAGAAATGTTGAAGTACATGATTATGGATTAAGCAATGGTAACGGTAGTAGTTTCGGTATGCATTTTGGTATAGATGGAAATTTCAGTTGGATGAGTAAAACTTTCAACATTAACAATGGTGAAACCATTAATCTGACTGTTATGGCTGAGAATTTTTACACCCTTACTCCTCGCAACATTGATGCCAAGATTGGAATGAAAGCAGACAATTACACTTTTGCATGTGATAATTTATATTTGACAACTATCAGTTTAAACTAATAACTAAAGAGAGGAATCCTGTCGGCAGGTTCCGTCTTGCCGACAGGTTATTAAAACTAAAAACCTAAAAACTATAATTATGAAAAAATTACAAGTATTATTTTTTGCTTTGGCTGCTATCCTATTCATAGGAACAGCACAGACAGCAACGGCGCAGAAGCGTAAGCCAAATAAACGGACAACGACGACTTCACCGAGAAAGAAGCCGACCACAACGACACAGGTCACAATTAACGTCAACTTCAAAGGCGAACTGGGACTATACGAGTTACGCGGACCAGTAAAACAATGTATTTGGAAAAATGATGATTCAGAATATAATCTGGGGTTTGACAAAAATGGAATGTGGGTAACTGAAAATGGAGAAGCATTAGGAGGTGATGGCATTGTAATTAAACGCGATAATGAAGGCCGCATAATTAAAAGAGGCGACCCGTACGATGAGCAATATACCAGCTATAGCTATAATAGCAACGGATTGGTATCAAAGCGAATCATCAAGTATATGGATGGTGGTGATGAAATACATTTTTATTATAATAGTAATGGTGAATGCATAAAATGTGTTAACTCATATGGTGACATGGAAGGCAGTGGTAAAGTAACCACAAAATATACCATCATCACCAAAGACAGCTATGGGAACTGGACGAAGCGCAGGGATTCTAAAGGCAACATAGAGACTCGTATAATTACTTATTATGAATAAATAAAAAAGATGAAAAAAGTATTAGTAACAATGATGATGTGCCTCTTCACGATGGCACTGGTGACAGGCTGTAGCAGTAGCAACACGCCTAAGGGGGTAGCAGAGAAGGCTGCCAAGTGTTTAAAGAACAAGGATTACAAAGGTGTTGTGAAACTGGTGGACATACCAGATTCGGAGAAGGATGCCTTTGCAGCGATGATTGGAGAGAAACTCGACAAGAATCTGGACAAGAAGGATGGTATCAGCAGCTACGAAATCTTAGATGAAGAGATTGACGAAGAAGCTGGTACTGCCATAGTACAGGTGAAATATACCTACGGAAACGGCGAGGAAGAAACTGAGACAATGAAACTGGTAAAGAAAGACGGTGACTGGAAACTGTCGATGAAGAAATGAGAAGAAGCCTAGGAATAATGCTGATTGTATGGTGTCTGCTGTCAGGCGTGTCTTGCCAGCAGCACCAGGCAGGAAGCATTCTTCCTAAGGATGTCTGCCTGAAGCCTGGTGACGTGGTATTCCGGCGAGGTGAAGGTATAACAAGTCGCATTGTGCTGACTGCTGACCGTCAGGGGAACTACTCACATGCTGGTATCGTGGTTGACTCTTGTGGGGTAAAGATGATTGTACATATAGTACCTGATGAAGACAACTGCCAAGGAGACTCAGACCGCGTAAAAATGGAAAGACCAGAGCAGTTCTTTGCTGCTACGTATGCCACCATCGGTGAGGTGTGCCGTTCCACGGATTCCGTCCTTGCGAGAGAAGCATCAAGAGTAGCCATGACAGTCTATCGGCAGAGAATCATGTTCGACCATGAATACGATGAGAAAGACACTACACGTATGTACTGTACGGAACTGGTGGAATACGTTTTCAGTCGGGCTGGCCACTCACTGGCTGACGACAGACGGCATACTGTCAACCTGCCGTTCCTGCATGCTACGTGCATCATGCCTTCCGACATCTATGGCTCCCGTCTTCTCCGGTCTGTAAAGGCCTTCTAAAAAAGAATAAATAATAAAAAACGATGCAAACGAGTCAGATAAAAACTATCATATCAGTAACCGGACTGATGCTGCTTGGAGCATTGGGCATGCATGCTCAGTCCATCATCGTCCCTCCCCCATCCCCTAACACCCATCACCCAACACCCATCACCCAACACTCAACACCAACCCCTACGGTGATGCCTGCTAATGAAATGTACGTCAAAGGCCACGAGTACCACCTGGAGGGTGACTACGAATCGGCTCTGAAATGGTTTCGTAAAGCTGCATTACAGAAGAACGCTATTGCCCAGAACAGCATTGGAGAGTACTACGAGAAGGGGCTGGGCGTGGAGCAGGACTTGGAGCAGGCCGAGACGTGGTACAGGAAGGCTGCCGACCAAGGATATGAGCCTGCCATAAAAAACCTTGAAAGATTACAACATCAATAAACGCTGAAAAAATGGTAAAGGACATGAAAAAGGAAAAGAGAAAGAGACCCCGCCAATGGGTAACACGTGTATTATTAGCGATGATGGCATTTCTGTTGCTGTCAACGAGTGACAGCTATGCACAAGTGCTTACTGCTCAACAGAAACAGGCTATACAAAGGCGTGTGAAAAACAAAGTGGAAGAGTTTCAGTTCTATCTGGAACAGCTTGGCGACCGACAATTCACCAACAAGCAAATGAGAAACGAAGCTTATGCGTCGGCTTTGAAACTATTTGTAGGTAATGGAGACGATTATAGGGTTTATGACCCCTATCGTGAGGCTTATATCGTGAAGAGTGCCGTACGTATAGAGACATCCAGCAAGTACAACTCGCATATAGGCAAAAAAACTGTAAAGGCGTATATGCGCAATCTGAAGAACGATGCGTCTTACTCGCAGATTGTCATAGAATCGGCGGGTGCTGTCGTTGTTGACGATATTTATCAAGTTGGTGACCACTATGAGTGTATGGCGTATTTTTGTCAGAAATACATTTCATATAGGGAGGGAAAGATATCATACTCTGACATCACGGAAAAGAAAGTACGCGTACGAATAGAGAAGATTGAGATTCCGCGGGCTGACGGCACTACAAAGACTTTCTGGAATGCTCTGTTGGGTGACATTTACGTGGTATCTACCCGATAAACAGAAAAAAGTGGAAGCCATGGTGAGAACTCTGTTATTGATATTCATGGTCGGTGTATCTCTACCGACGAGGTCACAGATACTGCAGGACGTCACGTTGGCTCATGACTTCAACGCACGGGTAAAGAGCATCAACGAATTCATCAGACGCTTTAACGGTGAAGAGCGACATCCGGACTTAATAGGCGACACTACTCGCACAAGAAATCTTCTCACGTTATTTGACTATCAGATGGAACATGCAGGAATGAACGAAATGCAGTTCAAAAGACACCTACAGGACTTCGTAGTCCATGTTGAGCAACAACAAGCAGAAATCGGATTAACAGACAGGGGCATATATGCAGAAATAAATGCCTCTATGACCGTTTGTGACAGACCTGCAGCTCTGACATTGATTATGCAGAACCAGTCTTTCAGAGATCATGAGACACGCTGGGCTTTCGTGGGAGTCAAAGGTTTGAAGGATTCTGGTATTATTGACACCACTTTATGTGCCGGCGTCAGTCCAGTAGAGCATGAACTGCATTTCATGACGCTGAATGATGTTTTTGAACCCGACAACAATTCCTGGGCTATGTGCAACCGGGGCAGAGACACTGTCATTGACGAACTTTCCGTTCTGCTGACTCTGGCGATGGTGGACAAGGTACGCATACTGCAAATAGAGGACCTTGCCTTTCACTGTACTGACGTGCCGGGTTATGTCTTCACCATAAAGGAGCATGGTCGGAAAGGGACTAATAGCGGCTGGCTCATTACCAAACTGATAAAAACAAGCAACAACGAAAAAAGCAATTACTTAAAAAACTTATTTGGCTTATGAATACTTATTATCGTTTATTTTCTATTACGTTTGCCTTGCTCATCTTGGCAAACTGCCCAATGATGGCACAGCGCCATTTTTTCAAGAGAATAGAGTTGGGTGCATCAAACGCATCAACTGACGTAGCACTGCTTACAGTTGCAACACTTGTGAATTCCCTTGCAAAGCAGCCCCTTATTGAAACTCAGTTCAGGGCATCGAAGGTTTCTTCAGATGAAGACTTGAAAAATTACGAAGGTGTTTTCAATGACGAAACAATATTAGACAAAATCGGCACTTGGGGTAATTACTACACTGAGTCTGACGAATACAAAGCAACGAGCTCAGAATATTTCAAGACAGACAATGTACATCTGTTCAATCACATCACGGCAGGCGTGAAATTAGGCTATTTGTCTGACTATCAAGGCTCCGTTAACTACTGCATCTACGGATCAGCGCACTATAACACCCGACAACTCAAGCAACAGAGCCTCGCACTCCGACATAACGTGCAACGTCTGCAAATAGGCGGTGGTGCCATGTTGGTATTAGGAAGCATAGAACAGAGTACACGCTACATTATTGAAGGAGGACTTAGGTATAATATTCCTGCGTATTACTCTAATACACAAAATATCGGACGTTCCGACATGGTAAATGCAGGTCTGTCAAGTCACTATGGCTTCCGCCTCAGTTTCTCATCAGGAATTGCGGTGGGACTACAATTTGACTGTATGCACTACAACTTGTTCAAGGACGAATCCATTGCCGGAAAGAAAAACAAAATCTACGAGGGTGGACTTATAGCTATTTTCCTTTTCTAAATTCATCGCTTATGACGCTCAACATGTCTTTGAAAAAATGTGTGTTAATGGTGACAATGGTCATGACCGGGAGCATTGCCTTTGCCGTTGACCCGCCCAAATCAGTCAAGATCTTTTATGGCAACCTGCAACGATTAGGCACAACAAACAGCAGCGACGAGGCAGCATCGGCACAACAATCAATGGTGAAATGTTTTCATGAGGGAGACAAAGGAGGACCAGATGTCACTATGGATGGTATTGGAGAGGAGATACAAGCGAGCACATACACTGCACGATTGTATAGACTGCTATTTATGCAGAAGAGCCTCAAAATAGGAAGTTGTAATATCCTCAAAACAGAAAGTAACGGCCAGCCCGACCAGTTGGGCGGAAAGAATGGAATGGAAGCCACGCACCTTGTATCATACGTTACTAAAAAATATATAAAGAATGGTGTATGCGAAGTCTATAACGACATGGTAACAGTATCAAATCAAAGTGGACTGATAACGGAAATGATGAATGTTTCGTCTTTTGAAGGTATTGCACAATTCAGCCAGACGGTCTCTGCTGGCGAGTCTGGAATAGAACAACTTAGAGCCCGTGCAGCTTACTATTACACTAACAAAGACTATGAGACTGCATACAAGTGTTATGAAGAACTGATGAAACGTGCTCCCCACGATGGAGATGCGGCTTATCGCATAGCATTGATGACATTCTGGAGAAGAGGATGTAAAAATCGTTTTAGTAAAAAAGAAGCTAAAAAAGTAGCAATCCAGTATATTGAGATTGCAATAGAATATGCTAACCCTGTGATAAAACAAAAGGCCATCAACGTATGGCAGAACTGGGACAGGCAAAACATTTATTTCTAATATAACATAAAACAACTATGAGAAGAATACAATTATTTTTACTAATGGCAGTCGGAACGATATTCGCTGCATGTAATAAAAATGGCGGGCCGACTGCTATGACCTTTGAGGTTTATGAACAAGAGTCAGAAGCCAACAACTTGGTGAATGGGGAAGAGTGGAAAGGAACAATAAAACTATGCTTTGACGTACCTGTTGGCGATGACGAAGCACAAGAAAATGCCATAAAAGGAATATTGGACATCATCGGGAAATCCGAATTAGCGAAACACTATGGTCCGCCAACTGGGAACACGCTCAAGGAAGTGGCTGACAACTATGTCAACAAATACAAAGAGATATTCCGACAGCAACAATCTTTTGACGAATCATTTTACTATGACCCTACCTTATCTGTCAGATGTGTATATCAGAACGAGGCATGTGTAGTAATGGAAGTTACAGAAGGTAACTTTAACAAAACCTATGAAGGAGTTATACGTTTGTCTGACGGACACCTGCTGACGAACGACGAAATAGCTAACATTAGCAAAGAAGAACTGTTAGAATTAGCACACAAATATGCTGATGCTACTCAGGATGAGAAAATCAGAATAGAGGATGACTATAACCTGTCCATCGGCCCACAGGGACTGTTGTTTCATCCCAGCCAGGACTGTAAAAGTGAATTTGTAATACCCATGTCGGAAGTGGAGTCTAAACTGACGGAAGAAGCCAAGGCACTGATGACTGCTAAGGATGTTTTTGAGGAGCAGGAACTGCAACTGAAAGAACCCATCAAAGGTGACTTGGCACTGTATGGTGTGAGAGGCCCTGTAAAGCAACTGAAAATAATCAACGATTACGTAACGACAACCTATACCTTCGACACTAACGGATGGCTTACATCCGAAAAACATGAGATGGACGGGGAGGTCATAGAAGACAAGACCTTCTACGAACGTTCCAACCGTGATGCTCATGGCCGGGCCATTGAACGATTCAGAGAAGGAAACTTTGTAAAGGAAATCAACACTTACAATGATATGGGCCAACTCGTCAAACAGGAATACTGGGTAGGTGACAGACTGGAACAACTGACAATCAATTACTACGATAATCAGAACAGACTATACAAAACCAACGAAAAGCTCACAGTACACGGAACACTATACACCAGTATTACTACCAAAAGCTATTTTTCTTACTGCCAATACGACAAATATGGTAACAGGATTGAAAAGAAAGGACTGGAAGAAAAACGTGTCATCACCTATTACGAAGGAAACTAATCTGACTCAACATTCTCAAGCTGACTATCTACAACAAGAGCGAAATTGAGAATGTTTCCGATGAGTACATCAAATGGCTCATTAGTGAAACAGGAAAATAACTTTCCCCAAATTGACGCAGAACCAGAAAAAGACAGAAAAAGTCGTCACCTGTCACCTTTGCAGATAAACGACTATATATAAACATGTTATACAGGTGACACTTCTTTTCGAAGTGTCACCTTTTTGTTGTTTTTTCCGAATTTTTCTGCAAAACACTTGCAAATCGGCTGAAAATTTTGTATCTTCGCGTACTAATTAATTATACTGAAGAAAATGAGAATAACTATTATCAACCTGGAAAGAAACGACAGACGTTACAGCCGCATGGAACTGGAAACATTCGTCGGACAGCTGCAGGACGGAACCTTCCGGCAGGAGGAGTGGCTACCAGTCAACAAGGAGGTGTGCTTTGCCGCCGAATGGCAGAAGACGAACGGTGAGCTGAAGACAAAAAGCATCAACCAGCTCGTGCTGCTCTCACTGGAAAACCTGCGTGACATGCTGACGGCAGAGGAGTACAAGCGCATAGCGGCCCGACTGCCCTACACGCTGCTGTGCTTCCTCGGTCATGACGGCCACTCGCTGCACATTGTGGCACCATACGACGTGGCTGACGATGTGGCATCGGACACCACCCAGCTCAATGCTTACCGTAAGCTGCACTACATCTACTCTTCTCAACTGGGCACGCCGCTCGCCAAGGCAAAGCCTGACTTCCAGACCTGCTGCGCGGCCAGTTACGACCCCACCCCGTTCTATAACCCTGAAGCATTGCCCGTAATGGTGGCGGCAGAACCCGAGGAAACACCGGAGTTCCGCTCAATGCAAGAACACATCAGCGACTACAACTATCCGGAGGAGATACCGGGACTGAGTCAGCACGACAGCCGCATGCGGCGCTTCCACGACTGTTTGGACGCGGCCATCGAGGCGCATCGCGACATGAAAGAGGACGAGCTGTACCTGACCGCCGTGCTCGAACAGCTGGCTGACGGTTGTCAGAAGATGGGTCTGCCACAGGCTTTTGCGGCTCGTGTCACCACCTTCCTGCCCATGTTCGGCAGAGGCCTGCACGAAGACATTATCAATTCGGCATTCAAGACGGCCTACCTGCGCGAGACACTGAAGGCGATGCCCATGAAGTTTACCCGCCCATCGGCACTGATAGCCTACAAGACGGAGGCCTACATGAAGGAACACTACACACTGCGCATGAACATGATGACGGGCACGCCTGAATACAGGCTGAATGCCATAGGCTACGGCTTCGCCCCACTGGACCAGTCGGCACGTAACACCATGACCATCAAGGCACTGAAGGCCGGACTGGACACATGGGACAAAGACCTGAACCGCTATATTGACTCAGACATCATTCCACGCTACTACCCCATGGAGGACTACCTGCAGCACCTGCCACGCTGGGACGGCAAGCATGACTACGTGGGGGAGCTCGCCGCACGCATAAAGACAGACAACCCGCACTGGCCCGGCGACTTCCACATCTGGATGCGCTCCATGGTGGCCCAGTGGCTCGGCAAGAACCGTCAGTACGGCAATGCCATCGTGCCACTGCTCATCGGACCGCAGGGCTCAGGCAAGACCAGTTTCTGCCGACGACTGCTGCCGGGATGGCTGCAGCTGTACTACAACGACCGCCTGTCCATGAAGAACGACAACGACATCTTCATCGCCATGTCGAGCTATGCCCTGATCAACATTGACGAGTTTGATGCCATGTCGAAGAGTCAGCAGCCCATACTGAAATACCTCATCTCAAAGAACGACGTGAAATTCCGCCCGCCCTACGGCAAGGCGATGGAGCAGCGGCCGCGATTCGCCTCGTTCATTGCCACGACCAACAACAAGCGTCCACTAATTGACCCCACGGGCTCACGGCGTTTCATCTGCATCTATGCCGACGAGATTGACAACTCCGGCTACGTGCCGCACGACCAGATATACGCCCAGCTCGTGGCAGAGCTGGAAGGGAAGCAGCGCTTCTGGTTCAACGACGAGGAGAGCCAGCGCATCATGAAGCAGAACGCGCACTTCCAGCAGGTGACAAGTTGCGAGCAGATGGTTCTGCTGACCTACCTGCAGCCTGGCGAGACACCTGCTGACTGCGGCTATGTAACACTACAAGACATCATGCAGCAGCTGGAGGCCGGCTTCCCCAACTTCACCATCACACCAAGACAGAGACAGGAGCTGGGGAAAAGGCTTATCCACATGGGCTACGAGCAGAAACACAGCAAGAAAGGCTCCGTCTTTAAAATGGAAAAAAGGTGACTTGACGCACCAAAACAACTTGTTTTGCATCCTGAAGTGGGCGTTTTCAGCATCAGAAAACGGCTTTTCAAGAGACCAAAACAACTTGTTTTGGCGGGTGACGGCTGGTGACACTTACGGAACAAGCGTCACCCTATGTAACAAACTGGCATTTAGATAATTAAATACAAAAGTGACACTTGAACAAAAAAAAGCAACAATCATGGCAGTACACATTAAACTTATCAAGAACAACATCAAGAGCAGCAGCTCCTACGGTAAATACTTTGCAAAGACCGTGAGCCAAGGCGAAATATCGTTCCGCCAGATTACGGAAGAGGCATGCCGGAACAGTCATTTGTCGGAAGGCACCGTCATTGCCGTGGTCACAGAACTGGAGGATCTGCTCAAGGAGAAACTGTCCGACGGGCATACCGTCGTGCTCCCGGGCATCGGGCGTTTCAGCCTGCGTGTGGAGAGCACTGGCGTGGATGAACCCAGGCAGTTCAACATTAAGCAGCACATCACCCGCGTCATCTGCGGTTTCCTGCCTGCCGGGCGTCGCACCAAGGGCGGCCGCATTCTCTACAACTTCTGCGACGGTGTGCAAGCCGTATGGCAGAAGGGGTTTAAGCCCAAGAATTACAGATTGTTCGAATGACGAAGACACTTATAGGTCGAAATCTATCGCCAAAGAGGCTCATTTTGCCAGTCCTTAACAAACCCCATTGCAGCAGGATCAACGATTGGATATCTGGACAAGAGAGACTTGAGGTCAGCAACGAATGTGTTCTGTGGCTCGATACTGTTCAGTAAATAGACGATGCAACATAGCTGTGCATAGAGTTTATTGAAGGGGACTTCGGTGTTTGTCAGCCATGTTTGGGGTAAACTGGCTGGTATGTCAGGCGTCACGGGATAGTTGCGATTCCAAATTCGGGCATGATGGGCGCAATAGTTACGAAGGGACGCCATACATGCCAGCCAACTTTCAAAAGCCTTGAATGCCGTGCAATCAAAATCCAGAGCTATAGCCTTCTTGGTTTGAGTAGCAGAACTGTTTGTAAATATTTTAGTCAGGGTTCCCAGAGACAGAAGTTCGAGAGTCTTCCATGCAGGTGGATATGCAGGCTTAGTGTATTTCTTGTAATGCTGTTTGATGAAATCTTCCTTGCTCCGATGAATCTCGCGATCAACGGAACTCAGATTTTCCAAAAAAAGATGTTCGTTCTTACATATCGACATCTTCAAGAACCAGAAAGCATTGTAGGTCAGCGAGAAGATGTGTATCATCTTGGTACGCAGGGCTATCTCAATCTTGCCAATGGCACAAAACACCATCTCACGCAACTCGGCATCAAACTCATACAGTGCAACCGCATTTTCAAACGAAGCGTCTGATTTGTATTGATGTGTATTCTTGTCAGCTTCCATTGGGCGGAGATATGCAGCCAAGCGGAAATAGCTAATCTTATTTAAAGTTTTTTCTGCTGCTTGCTCATCAGCAATAGCAAGTCCACGCCACTTTAGCATGGCTATCTGTGCAGGAATGTCAAGTGCTTGCTTGTTGTACTTCATATGGTTACAAATAAAAAAGTTCCACCCTGGTACGCTGTTCTGGCGGGAAGCGTGGTGGACTCTGACGGCACAAAGGTACAAATATTCTATGAAACAAGCAAGCATTCCCTCTTTTTTTTATGATTATGAATTAAAATAGAACTATTTTTATATTTTTAAGGCTTGGAACACTTGTGTTTTGATGAGAATTTCGTATCTTTGCATCGTGCTTCTCTGTTTTTCCGACTGTGGAATACGCGCACAAGAGGACACGACCTTTATTTGCTCAAATTCCGTCACGAATCACCACCTCGGAAAGGAAAAACGAGCAAAACTCAATCATATTTGGAGTACACACTAAGTGTGCGTTTCTCCATAATGATTGAGGGCTTGTGGTGAGCCTGTGACGGATATGGCAGGGGCGCACTCTTTTCATATCCATGAGTTAGTGCTAACTTGTTAAAGGATGATAATATATTTAGTACTAACCAATTAAAGTAATCATTATGAAAAGACCTTTGCGAACAGTTTTAATAGCTCTATCAGCTATTACTTTATTCTCGTCCTGCGAATCTCTATTAGCGGGAATGGCAGCAGCATCCCAGCAGCAGTCAATGTATAGTAATTATTGGAACAATGCCGGTACATATTCGGACGGTAGTACTACAAGCAGTTCTACAGTACGCACCTCCAGAAAACAGGTTTCTTGCTCCACTTGCGGAGGCCAAGGCTTTACAGAATCCAGACTAACTAAATCTGGGAAGGTACGCTGCGGCTTTTGTCATGGAAAAGGATACGTTATAAGTTATGAATAGAAGTAAAAAATTGTAGCATAAAACAAAATTGGAAAAAGAATATGGATTTTTATGAAGATATAATTCAACCAGTCGGTGGTTTTTGCATTTTCTGTTTAATTTGTGGGGGGATTTATAAGTCATGTTCAGATAGTGACGAACCGACATACTCTACGACACCAAGTAGTGAATATAAATATTCAGGTAGTCAATCAGAGGAATCTTCCAGTTCTAGTTCATCTTCGTATTCTGAAGAATCTGTAGATGAAGACTTTTCCTCTATGGAAATTGCCGAGCCTAGCGGTCATTTTGAATACGTCAGAAAGCAAGTGCCATGTCATGTCTGCGATGGTATGGGATTTACTCCCTCCACTTTAACGGCTTCAGGCAAAGTACGATGTGGCTTTTGTTCTGGAAAGGGGTATGAAACAGTAACAGAACAAGAATGGGTTGAATAGAAATAAAAGCATTTGCTGCTAATTAATTACCAAAAAGTTGCACCCGACACGAATAAGGGTATAGAATTATGAAGAAAAAGGTAATTGTAATGGCTGTAGCATTAGTTAGTATTTGCACGGCAGCTACCGTTTCAGTGAATGATGCACAAGCATCTGAGTCTTTCACCAATCTCAATCTGAGGGATACACATTGCACGAAATGCGGTTTGCATAACGGAAGTTATCGTTGCCCTGCGTTCCGTGCCATAAAAGGTCATCCTACGGACTGCCTGTGTGGACACGAGAAAAAGAGTCATGTTGGATGTTAGCAAAGAGCATCGTGCCAAGCCCAACTCTGAGGCTTGGCACTTTGCTTTCCTATTCACAATGCACTCAAACAATACGTCAAAGTGCTGTGGCGCAAACTGAATGTGGAGGTTCCCAAGAGCGAAGTGATTCCCAACGGTGTAAACATCTACAAAGGCTGAAACGGAATGGGAACAATTACAAGGAGATTTAAAGAAAAGGTTGACTGCATTGTTACAGAGAGTTACATCTATGCGCCAGTTGACCTTTCTTTGTGTGGGGATGTCAAGCGTGTGAAAGTGGTACACTCTCTTTGGGATACAGGGGCTTCTGTAACCCTGATTTCTGCGAGGGTAGCTAAAGTGCTTGGCCTTATATCCATTGGTAAGTCTGGCGTGTCAGGCTATAACGAGGGTATTGATGTAAAGGATACTTACTGCGTACATGTGGAAATGTTTTGAATAATCGTAAGTGATTGTAAATCAATAGATAGCGAGATACATCCAAAATTGAAAGGTACAAAAAAGTGTAATTGCAATCTGAGGGTGTTCGGCTTGATTGGAACGCGAAATTCGGGTTGAAAAGCCAAATAAGATTTAACATTTTGTTGAGATTATTTAACGGTTGGATTTGAGGCTATTTGGGCCGTTTGCTAAGTCGGAATGACAGTGAAGAGTGAAAATTACACCTACATAACGTTGCTTTGCAGCGTATAAAAAGAGGGTGAAATGGGAACGTTTGTACCGACGTTGTACCACGAGGGCGATAAGTAGTTGTGTTACAAGGTTGGTTAATAATTCAAGCCGACTAAAATGCACCATTTTAACTCATTCTAGAGCGGAATGAGCATCATTACACGTTAAAGTCTGTAATTATGTCATTAGTTTGGAGAAAAATTCGTAACTTTGCATCGCAAAGTTTGCAAAAGTTTTGAATTAAAAAGGATTTTGTATGGCAAAAGTCAAGAGCGATACATTGCATGTGAAGGGCATTGATGTGGGAATCTATACCGAGGATTACCGTAACGAGTACATTTCGTTGACGGATATTGCTCGCTATCGCAACAGCGATGACCCGCGCTTTGCCATACAGAACTGGATGCGCAACCGCAACACCATTGAGTTTCTCGGACTTTGGGAGAGTCTTCATAATCCAAGTTTTAACCGTGTGCAATTCGACACGTTTAGAACCGAGGCCGGATTAAACCGCTTCGTCATGACCCCATCGAAGTGGGTAGAGCATACTGCCGCCATCGGTATCGTCAGCAAGGCCGGACGCTATGGCGGCACATACGCTCACAGCGACATTGCAATGGAGTTCGCCTCGTGGATTTCCGCTGAGTTCAAACTTTACTTGATGAAGGACTACCGTCGTCTGAAGTTTGATGAGAACTCGCGGCTATCGCTGTCATGGAATCTCAATCGCGAGATTTCCAAGCTCAACTACCGTGTACACACAGATGCCATACAGCAGAACCTGTTGCCACCAGACCTGACACGCGAGCAGCAGTCCTTTGTGTATGCTGACGAGGCTGACATGCTTAACGTGGCCCTCTTTGGTATGACGGCAGCGCAGTGGCGGGCGCAGAATCAAGGAAGCAAGGGTAATATACGTGACTATGCTTCATTACAGCAACTGCTTGTCCTGTCGAACATGGAGTCATACAATGCACTTCTCATAGAGCAGAAACTCCCGCAGTCTGAACGTCTGCAAATGTTACGACAAATGGCCGTCAGACAGCTACAGGTGCTGTCTTCACTTGATGTGACAAATCTACCAAGTCTTCCATCCGACATAGGCAATGATTAACCATCGATACAGAATATATTATATGATGAGAGCAGCAAGCATACAGCAAAATGTTAAAACCACCGAAATATTTGGTGGTCTCGATATTTTTGCTACTCTCTCTCTCTCTCTCACATAGCTTAGACAAGGGCTCATACATTAATAAAACTCGCGGGCGCCCGCGTCAATATAAGGCTTTTCGTGCAGAAATGTATGGGAAGCCTGTTTGTTTTTTCATCCCCGGCAATAAACTTATAAACTTATAAACCATAAAGAATATGATACAGGAATACGACACCATTAAACGGAGGTACGTGAAGCCCGCGTCGAGGATGGTTGAGCTTCAGCACCTCACGACGCTGCTCACGGGCAGTCAGGACGGAATGGGTGGCCGCGACAACTACACACCCGACGACGACAATCCATTCGGAGGAGGCGGCGGAGCCAAGGCACGCAGCGTATGGGACGAGCGGGAATAAACCAACAAGGAGGACATGACAATGACAACGAAGAAGACACTGATAATGGCCATGACGCTGCTGACGGCGGGCGCACTGGCCACCTCGTGCTCCAGCGAGGACAACACGACGGACGAGCCGCAGACGCAGCAGCCCGCCATGAACGCCATCACACTGACCGCCACGCTTGCGCCGAAGGGCGACGACGGCGGGCAGACACGCGCCATCACCACGGGCACCGATGGCGGCAAGGAAGTGCTCAATGTGGCGTGGGCGACAAGCGAGAAGATAGCCCTCTACTACCAGACCGCCAGCGGCTATGCCAAGGCGACGGCCACCGTGCAGAGCGTTGACGCAACGACGGGCGCCGCCACCATCACCGCAGACCTCGACGCCACGACCACCGACGGCGGCACGGTGAAGTTCGTCTATCCCTCGACGCTCGCCAACGACACGGGCGACGACATCGACGAGTCGAAACTCATGACGCAGTACGGCAAGATTGACGGCATCGCCAACAGCATCAGCAAGAAGTTTGACGCTGCCACGGGCACGGGCAAAATCCATCTCAATGGAGGCACAGCCCTGCCCACCACCGCCACTGTCACGAACACGGCGGGCACGGGCAACGTGTCGCTACAGAACCGCGTCTGCATCTGCAAGTTCCACCTCACCGTCTATACCATCGGCGTGAACGGCACCCTGGCCACGCTCTCCTCCGGCACGAACGACGATCTGACCATCAGCGATGGCAACGGCCACACCTACACCATCAAATCTACGAAGGACTGGCCCAGCGGCGTAATGCCCTCTGGCGCGACAGGCAACCCTGGCTATGCCACGGGCGACGACATCTACGTGGCCATGCTCCCCATCGAGAACCAGTCGCTCACCCTCTCGCTCACCTACACCGACAACTCCGTGAAGAAGAACCTCACCCTCACCACCAAGCCCGGCACCCTCGCGGCGGGCAAGTTCTACAGGAACGTACCCGTGACGATGGAACTTGAGGGCATGCAGGTGACGGGCGACATCACCCAGACCCTGACCGTTCCCGACGGCATGACCGTCAACATGAACGGCGCGAACATCAACACCACCAGTGCCCCCGCCATCGTGCTCGGCGAGGGGTCGAAACTCATCGTGAAGGGCACGAACACCGTCCGAGCCACCCTCGCCGACGCCATCCAGTGCAACGGCAACGCTACCATCGAGTTCCAAAGCACCACGAATACCGTCACCGCCGTGACCAACGCCAACAAGGGCATACAGATAGCCGACGGCAAGTCGCTCAACATCACGGGCACAGGCTCCGCCTCGCTTAGCGGCAACATCGGCGTGCCAGCCAGCGCGTCGCTGAAGTTCGACGGCAACGACGCCAGCCACGATATCTACATCCCCGACGCCACGACCATCTCGGCCAGCGGCATCACCGTCGGCAGCACCATCACCATCGGCAGCGGCGAGACCTTCACGCTCAGTTGGACCACTATCAGCGTCACCTCCGGCCCCGCCATCCTGTGCAACGGCAACGCCACCATCGTCCTCGACGGCACGAACACCGTCACGACCACGGCCGAGGGCTATCCCGCCATACAAGCGGGCCTCAGCGGCACGACGCTCACCATTCAAGGCAGCGGCAGCGTGACGGCCACGGGCGGACAATACGGCGCGGGCATCGGCGGAAGATACGATTCAAGTAGCGATTTCATTTGCGGCAACATCGTCATCAATAGCGGCACCGTCACGGCTACGGGCGGACAATACGCTGCGGGCATCGGCAGTGGCGGCATCGGAGACATTAGATACTTCAACAGCACCTGCGGCGACATCACCATTAGCGGCGGCACCGTCACGGCGAACGGTGGCAAAAATGGCGCGGGTATCGGCAGCGGACAGAGTTACAATATAGGGAATAGCACCTGCGGCGCTATCACCATCAGCGGCGGCACCGTCACGGCTACGGGCGGACAATACGCTGCGGGCATCGGCAGTGGAAACTTCGGCAAGTTCGCAAGCATCACCATCACCGACGGCATCAGCAGCGTGAAGGCTCGCAGAGGCAGTTCAGGTTCTTCGCCCAATGCACCGATAGGCAAGGGCGGAGACGACCTAGGCAGCGGCAGCGTGAGCATCGACGGCTCGACCGAGTGGACGGCGGGCACGGCGACGACGCACCTGAACTTCACCGTCTCGACCACCACCTACGCCAACGACACGTGGACGCTTACGCACAAGTAAGCATCAAGAGAGTAATCAACAATAGTATTCACAACTAAAACCAAGAGAATTATGCCAGTAATAGATTTTATCAAAAAGGGGCAGCCGATGCCAGAAGACATTCCCAACACTCAATATTTATATGAAAATGGGCTGCATCAGTTCCACTATGACAAATTCGAGAGGAGTAAACACAACCATGACTGGGGGTATATACCGTTCCTGCCAAATGCAGTGAACTGCATCAATGCCGACTTCGACGACCGCGACATTCTTAGTTTTAACTTTACTGGATGTCTGATGGTGGTGTGGTTAGAAGTGAGAGGAAGCAACCGCGATATCTTTGTCGGCCATGTGTCAACTGGCGATTTCGGAGATTGCAAAGATATTTGGGATGGTATGAAAACGGACGTAAAACGTTGGTATGAGTTCAAGCCATCCTTGGCATTAAAGGATTTTCCTCCAGGAGTATATAATGGAGGATGCTACGGTGCCATATCGTTTGACCCAGGCTTCAGGGCATTCACAGGCTTCGGCATCGCTCTTGGCACATATCCGGACGGCATAACAAGAGTTGTCAATAAGGAAATACTGTGCAGAGGACCACTGCTTTAGAGTTATCACGAAGATCACGGGGACTCCACCTGATCATTTCCGAATGACAAGAAGATTGAAAACGAAACTATAACGTGTGAGATATGAGCATGTCGAACCATCAAAGATGGCGGACAGTTTCCTCCATCACTTTTCGCCTCACCGCTCCCCATAACAGGTACAGCACGAACAGATATATGTTCTAAGGCATTATGATAATTATAAGGTCGAGGCTTTCGGGTCTCGACCTTTTTTATACTATACAAACTGTACGTCGTGGCAAAAGGATTATCTGTTCAGTCGCTTTCGCCTTTGCTCCCACAGCATATCAATGTCCGACGGGCAGGCTTCACGAATAACCCTTTTCATTTTCGAGGGACAAAGCAGGTAGAGGCCGCTTAGTCTTACTGCGTCTTGACGCCCTGCACCTTGCGCTGCTTGTTGAACTGGACAATAAGCAGCTTCTTCGTACGCTTGTAGATCCAATCTACACGGCCGTTGCTGGCCTGTACAACGTTGTCGGGCTCACCCATAGCCAGTTCAACCTCGTCCTCGGTCATGCCGATAATGACACGTCCCTGACGAATGGCGGCACGCGTCTCGGGCGTCGAGCTGCGCAGCTTACCTTCACCCAGACCGAAGAGGTAGCCAAAGTAGTCTTCCTTCTTGATGCCAATTTCGCCCGTCTCCTCAATGTTCAGGAATGTAATTTCCTTCGTATAGACACGGCGCGACTCTGCCTCTGTCAGCGTCATAGTGACAAAATGGCTGCCCGAATGGGGCGCAATAGCGTCGATGACGAACTCCGTCAGACGGGGAACCTTCACCGTACGCATACGGCCGTCACCCTTCGACTCCATCTCGGTGGCATACTTCGTAAAGATGGTCTTGCCTATGTAGTCCCTGAAGTTGCGGCTTACATACTCAGTACCCGTCAGCACTTCAAACGAATTGAGGAAGACAAACTTCTTGTTGTCCATAATCAGTTCCTCGTCGCGCATGCCGTTGTTCGTACGGCTCAGCACCACGTTCTGGAAGAACTCCTCACCCGTCTGGGGATTCTCAACAATAATCTTGACAGGATACTTACGCGTTCCCACACCTATGCTCCTGACGATGACCTCGGTGTTCTCGGGAATCCGGACTTCCTCAACACCGTCGCCCTCATACTGGGTGTCGATGTAGAAGATGGGCTGGCGCGTAATGAGCGTCTGGCCAATCAGCAGTTCACGGGCCTTGTCAACATCGTCCAGATACGCCAGCGTGGGCACTCCGAGCTTGCCGTAGCAATAGTCTTCGAACGAGCCATTGGGCAACTCGAAATAATAGGCACGGCTGTCATCCTGACACAGGAAGTTAATATGCACACGACCGTCGGCACCGACACTACGGTTCTTGTAAATCATAATGTGATGGCGCAACTTTCCGTTGCCCACTTCCTTGCCGGTGGCAGCATCGCGGAATGTGTTGACTATGAGGTCGTACTTCTCGGGAATGACCATGAACTTCATTCCCTCCGTCCAGTCGCACATGCTGCGATACTTGAAATTCTTTGTAACAAAATTTTGAGGCTCACCTGACTCTGACTCAGCAGGAGTGCCGTCTGCCAACGTTGCGGCTGCTGTCGGTTTGTCAGCAGGTTTCACATTCTTCGTCTTGACAATGTACGAATCCTGAGCCATCACAGCCAACATAGCACAAGCCATGACCGCAGTTAATAACAGTCTCTTCATGATGATTTATCGCTTAAAACGTTTTAACTTCATATTTTGCCTGCAAAGATAAGAAAACTTTTTGATACTTGTGCCAAAATGTCATTATATTATTCAAAAAAAATAATTTGGCACACGCTTTGCAGTATTCTGGCAGCGAATTATCGCACAAAACGAATAATAATAACAAAAAAAATAATACAATTATGGGAAAGATTATTGGAATTGACTTAGGAACAACTAACAGCTGCGTTGCAGTATTCGAAGGCAACGAGCCTGTAGTAATCGCTAACAGCGAAGGAAAGCGTACTACCCCCTCTGTGGTAGGTTTTGTTGAAAACGGCGAGCGTAAGATTGGCGACCCTGCAAAGCGTCAGGCCATCACCAACCCGAAGAAGACCGTTTACTCTATCAAGCGTTTCATGGGTGAGAACTGGCAGCAGACCGAAAAGGAAATCTCGCGCGTACCTTATTCTGTAGTTAACGAAGGCGGATATCCGCGTGTTGACATCGACGGCCGTAAATATACGCCGCAGGAAATCTCGGCCATGGTGCTGCAGAAGATGAAGAAGACTGCCGAGGACTACCTCGGACAGGAAGTGACTGACGCCGTCATCACCGTGCCTGCCTACTTCTCTGACTCACAGCGTCAGGCTACGAAGGAAGCCGGACAGATTGCCGGTCTGAACGTCCGCCGTATCGTCAACGAGCCGACAGCAGCCGCTCTGGCATACGGTGTTGACAAGGCCAACAAGGACATGAAGATTGCCGTGTTCGACCTGGGTGGCGGTACGTTCGATATCTCTATACTGGAGTTCGGCGGCGGCGTGTTCGAGGTGCTCTCCACCAATGGTGACACCCATCTGGGCGGTGACGACTTCGACCAGGTCATCATCGACTGGCTGGTACAGGAGTTCAAGAACGACGAGGGTGCCGACCTGAAGGCTGACCCCATGGCTATGCAGCGCCTGAAGGAGGCTGCCGAGAAGGCTAAGATTGAGCTGTCAAGTTCTACTTCTACCGAAATCAACCTGCCCTACATCATGCCGGTTGGTGGCGTGCCCAAGCACTTGGTAAAGACGCTGACACGTGCAAAGTTCGAGCAGCTGGCCCACGACCTCATACAGGCTTGTCTGGCTCCGTGCCAAAAGGCAATAGCCGATGCCAAACTGTCAACCAGTGATATTGACGAGGTGATCCTCGTTGGCGGCTCAAGCCGTATCCCCGCTGTTCAGACGCTCGTGAAGAACTACTTCGGCAAAGAGCCTTCAAAGGGCGTGAACCCCGACGAGGTAGTAGCAGTAGGTGCTTCTATCCAAGGTGCCATCCTGAACAAGGAAGGCGGCGTAGGCGACATCGTGCTGCTCGACGTAACCCCGCTGACACTGGGTATCGAGACACTCGGAGGCGTGATGACCAAGCTGATTGAGGCCAACACGACCATCCCTTACAAGAAGAGCGAGACCTTCTCAACAGCAGCCGACAACCAGACCGAGGTAACCATCCACGTGCTGCAGGGTGAGCGCCCCATGGCTGCCCAGAACAAGAGCATCGGTCAGTTCAACCTGACAGGCATTGCTCCCGCACGCCGCGGTATTCCTCAGATTGAGGTAACCTTCGACATCGATGCCAACGGTATCCTGAAGGTTTCGGCCAAGGACAAGGCCACCGGCAAGGAGCAGGCCATCCGCATAGAGGCTTCATCAGGTCTGAGCCAGGACGAGATCAACCGCATGAAGGCCGAGGCTGAGCAGAACGCCGAGAACGACAAGCGTGAGCGTGAGCGCATTGACAAGCTGAACCAGGCTGACAGCATGATTTTCCAGACCGAGAATCAGCTGAAGGAAATCGGCGACAAGATTCCTGCCGACAAGAAGCCCGCCATTGAGCAGGCCCTGCAGCAGCTGAAGGATGCCCACAAGGCTGGTGACACAGCCGCCATCGACACCGCCATTGCCGCCCTGAACAACGCATGGCAGGAGGCCTCTCAGCAGATGTACGCCCAGGGCCAGCAGGCCGGTCCTCAGCCTGGTGCCGACCAACAGCAGTACCAAGGCGGTCAGCAGACCCAGTCGAACCCCAACGACGACGTCCAAGATGCCGACTTCGAGGAGGTGAAGTAAGTTTGATAAGCAAATAACAAGCAATTATAGAAATCCCGTATAACTCAATTAGTTATGCGGGATTTTACTTTTAGTTAAACTTTGTATATTTGGCTCTGATTTCGGATTTTTATCGTAATTTTGCATCAAAACGTTCACGCGACACTTTAGTCGGTGATGTTCAACAAACGAATAATACACCTTATTATATATAATAGCATGGCTCAGGCAAAATACGAGATTCGAAGGAAATGTCCTATCTGTGGTGCAGTATTCCAGATACGCACCATCGACTCTGTGTATTGTTCAAAACAATGCTCAGATGTTGCCTACAAAAGGAAGAAGGACAGAGAGGCTAAAGAAGCAAAGTATGAACAGATGGCTAAGGAGATTCCAGACATCAGAGAGTTCCTTTCTGTTCAGGAAGCAGTTGCCGTTTATTGCGTTGAACGTGACACATTGTATCGTGAGATTCGCAAGGGCAAGATCCCTGCTGTCAACCTTGGCACAAAGCAGCTGAGGTTGAACCGTGCAGACCTTGAACAGCGTTACCCAAGAAGGAAGAAGGTGAGGAAGGCGGCTAAAAAGCCAATAGCCAAAACTTACAATATGGAACCAGAGAATTGCTATACCATCGG
>FLNX01003021.1_pt1 | contig 61465 bp, 57 predicted proteins | sample 1140341 | NCBI WGS metagenome assembly FLNX01 (sample SAMEA3878208, study PRJEB12797) | bioreactor metagenome | biome: Moose rumen | place: Sweden | collected 2011-10
CATCAAAAATATTTTTTTATTGTTTATTTTTCAAAAAAAGTTTTTTGGTGACTATGGCTGAGTGGATACACCTCTTCCCTTACCGAACAGAGCAGTTAAGCACTCACACGCCGACAATAGTTTCGCGAAGATAGGTCGTTGCCAATCTCTTTTTTTTTGCCCTTTTTTTTCCTTTCAATTCTTGGGGAGAAGCAACCAGATCCAAACGGACGACCGCAAAACTTTACATAAAAAAATATTAATTAAATACACAGAATACTTAGTTACTAATAAGTATTTTTTTTATTCGACAAATTTCGACATCCAAAAATAATAAATTAAATATGTGAGGTGATATAAAGCGTAAAAATGACTAAAAATAACACTTTTTTAACTAGTGTAAATACATATAATTAAATCTTGTAAAAAGATATAAACCTTGCTAGTATTAATAAGTGAAAAAGCGAGGAATATAAATGAAAGCAAAGAAAATTATCCACATTAGTTTTATAATTCTTTGGATGATTATTATTTTTCTTTTCTCTGCAGCAGATGGTAAAAAATCAGAAGAACAAAGTGATGAAATAATTGTTACAACTGCTGAAATAATAAAAAAAGAAAAATTAACAGTAGAAGAAAAAGAAAGAATTATCGACAAGTACATAGTATTAGTTCGTAAAAGTGCACATTTTTTTCTATATTTTGTATTAGGTATTCTAGTGTATCTATATGTTAATAAGATTTATGACACTTCGCTTAAGACTTTTATCATAACGATAATTGTTTGCGCTATTTATGCTATATCTGATGAAATTCATCAAATGTTTAGTATAGAAAGATCAGCTGAAATAAGAGACATTATTGTAGATATGGGTGGCTCTTTATTAGCTGAAGTGTTATTAACAATTATTTTTATGATAAAAGGAAAAACAAAAAAGAAAGAGGCAAATTGAAAACAATAATTATTATTCTATTAAGTATAGTAATATCGGTATTATTGTTATTTATTTATTGTGCTTGTGTTGTCGCCGGATGGGCAGATGAAGTAGAAGAACTATCAGAAAAATAGTTCTTTTTTTAAATGTGATATAATGATAATAGGGAAGTGATAATATGTCTTTGATAAAGTGCCCAGAATGCGAAAAAGAAATTAGTAGTAAAGCTAAAACATGTCCTCATTGTGGATGTCCTTTAGAAACAAAAGAACCTAAGAAAGAACCTAAAAAAAGATTCAGTTCAAAAGAATATAAAATGACAGGTTTCATATGTTCTATTGCTTGTTCATTACTATTCTTAATATTCCTACTTGGTTTAACATTTAACAATATTATTTCTATACCTATAGCATTTCTATACGGATTAATTATATATTTATTAAGTAAATACTTATTAAATACCAAAGTACATATAAAAAAATATTTATGGATAATAATGCTATTCATAATAATTCCTGTGTTAATAACATTTATTTTATTAACACAAAATGAAATATGGGAATTTTCAAATGATAATACAACATATAGAATAGAAACAAATTTAATTGGTGGTTGTAATTATTACTTAAAAACTAATGATGAAGAAAGAAAATCTATAAAGTGCAATTATCACAAAGAAGGAAATAATTATAGCATTTCTGTTACAACTAATAAGAATAAAAAAATAGGATTAACTTGTGATAAGAATAACAATCAGTTTAAATGTCCTTATTATGATGAAATGTATGATGCAATTATAACTTTAGAAAAAAAATAAAACATATAAGAAATCTTATATGTTTTTAATTGTAAAATTCCTGTCTGTTCGCTTGTTACAATGTATATGAGTAAGAAAGATTGCTTAATCTTAACCTTACTATTTATCATCCTTTTACTCATAGCATTACTTTTTGTAATACTAAAATAAAAGACGCACCTAACAAGAATTAGTTAGGTGCTACACATATTATTGGGAACACTCAACAGGCTAATATTAAGTGTTCCTTTTTTATTGTATGAAGTTTCCTTCATCTATATACATTTTAACATAAAAAGGAACATGCGTAAAGTTCCTTAGAAATCATAAGTGGCGTCCCTGGGGAGATTTGAACTCCCGACCCCCCGCTTAGGAGGCGGATGCTCTATCCAGCTGAGCTACAAGGACACAAACAAATTATAACACAACTAACTTGAATATTAAAACATCTTTATGATATCATTAAAAAGTAGGAAGTGATTAAATGAAAGTACTTGTAACTGGTGGAACAGGTTATATTGGAAGTCATACAGTTGTAGAATTAATAAATCATGGAGATGAAGTAGTAATTATTGATAACTTAGTTAATTCTAAAAGAGAAGTTGTTGATAAAATTAAAACTATTACTGGTGTAGAAGTTCCATTTTATGAAGAAGATGTAAGAAATAAAGAAGCGTTAAGAAAAATATTTAAAAAACATAAAATAGATGCTGTTATTCATTTTGCTGGTCTAAAAGCCGTAGGTGAATCAGTTGAAAAACCATTAGAATATTATGATAATAATCTAGGTTCAACTATTACCTTACTAGAAGTAATGAAAGAATTTAATTGTAAAAAGATTATCTTCTCATCTAGTGCAACAGTATATGGAGATCCAGATGAATTACCTATAACAGAAAACGCAACAGTTGGTGGTACTACAAATCCATATGGAACAACTAAACTATTTATTGAAAAAATATTAAGTGATTTGTATATTTCAGATGAAGAATGGAGTGTAGCATTACTTAGATACTTTAATCCAATTGGTGCACATAAATCTGGTTTAATTGGAGAAAATCCAAATGGTATACCTAATAATTTAATGCCCTATATTATTAAAGTAGCAGTAGGTGAATTACCTTGTTTAAATGTCTTTGGTGATGACTATGATACTCCAGATGGTACAGGTGTAAGAGACTACATTCATGTAGTCGATTTAGCTAAAGGACATATTGCAGCTATTAAAGCTTTAGATAAAAAAGGATGTCATTACTATAACTTAGGAACAGGTCATGGTTACTCAGTATTAGATTTAGTTAAAACATTTGAGAAAGTTAATGGTATAAAAGTAAAATATAAAATAACTGATAGAAGACCTGGAGATATAGCATCTTGCTATGCTGATCCATCCTTAGCTTTTAAAGAACTAGGTTGGAAAGCAGAACTTGAAATTGAAGACATGTGTCGTGATGCATATAACTTTATAGTTAAAGAACAAGAGAATAAATAACTACTCATTTAGAGTAGTTTTTTTATTGTTTTTTTGTTATCATTATTATTAGAGAATAGAGGTGGATTATGAACAAAAAAGATAATAAAAAAACAACTATGAGTAAAATACCTCTAAAGGTTAAGAAACCGGTTAATAACTCTAAAAAGAAAAAACAAAAGATAGAATTACCAGTTTTAAAAGAAGATAAAACATCTCTTCAAATATTATCAACTGTTAAAATAATATCAGTTTTAATTCTACTTGCAGTATCTTTAAATCTAATAATTAATATTGTATATGAAATAGATAAAAGTAAAACAGCAGAGGTAGAAGAAAAAGAAGTAATAAAAGAAGATAAGACTAATATATTAGGTAGTTGGATAACAGAAAATAATTCACTATTTGTTTTTGAAAAGAATGATGTCTTCTATTGGTATGACAGTTTTGATGATAAAACAAATAATTATTATACAGGAACATTTACTTATAAAACAGGTTTAGAAGCTTTAGAAGAAATGGGCTATACTGAAGAAGATTTAACTATATCTTTTGATGAAGATGTAAAACTAGAAAATGTATATTCCATTGTCATGAAACCAACAACTGTTATTAAAGCAAGAAAAGATGTTACTAATAAAGAACTAACTGAAAATGAAACATGGTGGTTCTTAATTATAAAAAAAGATGATGGAACAGCACAAGGTTATAATAAAACATTAGATATAAGATATAATTTAAAAGAGGAATAATCCTCTTTTTTTAATAATATTTAATAAAAAAATCATTTTTATTTATTATAAAAACTTATATAATAAATAGAGAGGTGAGCTTATATGTCACGAATCCTAATTGTTGATGATGAAATAGATATCGCTGAACTTATAAGTGATGTCTTAAAAGATGAAGGATATGAAACAGTTATTAAAAATGATGGCTCTAGTGCTATTACAGAAATAGATAATAACAATAATTATGACTTAATTCTTTTAGATATCATGATGCCTAATTTATCTGGTACAGATACTTGTAAAATGATTAGAGATAAAGTATCATGTCCTATAATATTTGTTACAGCTAAAGCTGAAACAATTGATAAAATTACAGGTTTTTCAGTAGGAGCAGATGATTATATAACTAAACCTTTTGAAATAGAAGAACTTATTGCTAGAGTAAAAGCTCATTTAAGAAGAGAAGAAAGAAAAAATAATACAGTTTCTAATATCATTAAAATAGGTGAGATAGAAATAAATAAAGATAATTATGAAGTTAAAAAGAATAATGAAATAATAACATTATCTACTAAAGAATTCGAATTATTATCATATCTAATGTCTAATGCTGGTACTACATTATCTAAAGAACAAATATATAATTCAGTATGGCAAACAGAATATGGTGATATAGGTACAGTTGCTGTTAATATAAAAAGTTTAAGAAAAAAATTAGATCCTGATGAAAAATATATTATTACTATATGGGGATTAGGATACAAATTTGTAAAGGTGCCTACAAATGAATAATTTTATTAAAAAGAATTTCACTATTAGAAAAGGATTTATTAGTGGAGTAACATTATTAGTATTATTTAATTTAATCTTTATAACAGGTTATTACCATTTCTTCTTAAGTAACAAAATAAGTTCTAATTATCAAAAATTAACTACAGAATTAAAAGATGAAGTAGATAATTTATCTACGGATTTAAAAGATGATATAAATTTAAATAATTTCTTAACTGAGTATGCTAATAATCATAATGTTAAAATAGAAATATTTGATGAAAATCATGATTCTATTAAAGTATATGAACCAAGTAAAAGTCATAAATATAATATGACTGCTTCTAATATAATTAATATAGATAATAAATACTATTTACTTAGTATATCTTCAGAAGAAAAAGTAATTGATTATAAACTTATTGCCAGATTCTTTATCTTTGAATTTATAATTATTTTATTACTTGCTTTAACTGGTATATTTGGAGCTAACTTTAAAATAATAGAACCAATAACATCTTTATCAAAAGATTTTAATAATTATAAATTAAACATTATTCCTAAAAAGAGAAAGATTAATGGAGAGATAGATTTACTTCAAAATGACTTTGTTGATCTAGTAGAAACACTAGAAGATGAAAAGAAAAAACAAAATAGAATAATTGCAAGTATATCTCATGATATAAAGACTCCATTAACAAGCATTTTAGGCTATTCTGAGAGACTTTTGACTAATTCTAGTCTATCTGATGATGTAAAGAATAAATACGCTAATAAAATCTATAATCAAGCAATTTCATTAAAAGAGATTACAGAAGAATTTGATGACTATCTAAGTTCTAATATTAAAGATAATGATAAATTAGAAAAGATATCTATTAAATATATTGTAGATTATTTAAATAAATATTATAAAGAAGATTTAAAAGAGAGAAACATTGATTTAAAAATTAAGACCAATTGCCCTAATTCTCTTATTTTAGTAGATATTATTAAGTTTAAAAGAATCTTCTCAAATACTATAACTAATAGTATTAGATATCTAAATAAGAATAAAAATATCATAAATATTAACATAAACAGTGAAAAAAATGATAGAATTAAATTTGAGATAGCAGATAATGGTATTGGAACAGAAGATTTAGAAAAAATATTCGAACCATTATATACTACCGATAAAAGTAGAAAGATAAGTGGATTAGGTTTATCAATATGTAAACAAATAGTAGAATCCTTATCTGGTAGTATAAAAGCTATTAATAATAAGATGGGTGGTCTAAGTATCATCTTTATCATCAATGAGTACAAGGAGAAATAATATGAAAGAACCAGGATTTTATCGTTTCTTTGCTAGACCTTTCATAGCAATACCATTAAAGTTTTTTGTTCATCCTAAAGTAATAGGTTATGAAAACATTCCTAAGGATGGAAGATGTATAATTGCATCTAATCATACTAATAACTTAGATAGTGTTACACTATCAGCTATTTGTAAAAGAGTAATACATTTCCTAGCTAAAGATTCATTACTTAAAGGATGGAAAAGACCATTATTTATAGGAATGGCCATAGTACCTGTTAATAGATCTATTCATGATAAAAATGCTTTAGAAAACGCTATTAAAGTATTAGAAGATGAAAAATTGATAGGAATATTCCCTGAAGGTACTATTAATAGAACAGATGATACAATATTACCATTTAAAATAGGTGCTGTTAAAATGGCATCTGCTACAGGAGCTCCAATAGTACCATGTATAATTACAGGTAAATATAGATTATTTAGTAAAGACTTATGTATTGAGTTTTTAAAACCAATACATATTCCTAAAAAAGATAATTTAACAGAAGAGAATAAAAAACTTGAAAAAATAATATCTAAGAAATTAGAAGAAAAGAGGAAATAACATGGGTATACTTGATATGAAGTTTTTTAGTTTTATAGGACTAAAAAGAAAACCTAAAGCACCATGGTCTAAATTTTATAAAAAAGGAGATATGAATATAGATGTACCTAATATATCTATATATCAATATTTAGTACAAAATTGTAAGAACTATATGGATAGACCTGCTATAGATTACTTTGGAGCTGTAAGAACATATAGAGAATTCTTAAATCAAATAGATGAAGCAGCTCGTGCTTTTAAAAGTCAAGGAGTTAGAAAAGGTGATGTAGTATCAATTCTATCTGCTAATGTACCAGAAGCATTAATTTCTTTCTATGCTTTAAATAAAATAGGTGCAGTAGCCAATATGTTACATCCATTACTATCAGAAAATGAAATAAAAGATGCTTTAAAGAAATATTCTACAGTAGTATTAGTTGCAATGGATATTACATACTCAAAACTAAAAAATATTTTAGATGAAACAGAAGTATATAAGACTATTATTATTTCAGCTAAAGACTCAATGCCTTTCTTAATAAAGATGGGTTATGAAATTACACAAGGTAGAAAAGTAGAAAAGCCAAAACGTGATAGTGAAAACTATATGTCTTGGAAAGACTTTGTTAAACATGGTGAAAAATATAAAGATGATAAAGAATTAGCTGAAACAAAAAGAGATTTCCCAGCAGCTATTTTACAAAGTGGAGGATCTACTGGTATACCAAAAGGTATAGTATTATCAAATGGTAACTTTAATGCATCAACTATTCAAGCTCAAAGAGCTTTACCAGATTTAAATAGTGATGATGTTATTTTAGGTATAATGCCATTATTCCATGGCTTTGGTTTACAAGTAAGTTTAAGTGATGCTTTTAATGTTGGAGCAAAAGTAGTTCTAATACCACAATTTAAACCTGCTGAATTTGATAAACTAATTAAAAAAAGTAATCCAAGTGTTTTAGTTGGAGTTCCAACATTATTTGAAGCTTTAACTCATAATGAAGGAATGGAAGGAGTATCTCTAGCTAATTTAAAATATGTTATTGCTGGAGGAGACTCATTCAGTAAACAAAAAGTACAAGCAATTAATAACTTCCTACATGAACATGGAGCAAAGACAAACTTCACTCAAGGTTATGGTATGACAGAAGCCTTATCTGCTGTAACATTTGATTTGAAATATGCTTCTCGTGAAGGATCTATTGGTATTCCATGGCCAGGAACATATGTTAAGATTTGCAAACCAGGTACTGATGAAGAAGTACCATATGGTGAAGATGGAGAAATATGTATAAGTGGTCCATGTGTAATGCTAGGTTACTATAACAATGAAAAAGAAACTAATGATGCTCTACATATTCATAAAGATGGTAACGTTTGGTTACACTCTGGAGATATTGGTTTCATGGATAAAGATGGTTTTGTTACTTATAGACAAAGAATTAAACGTATGATAGTATCTTCAGGATATAATGTCTATCCTGCTCAAATAGAAGAAGTTTTAGAGACTCATCCAGGTGTATTAGATTCAACTGTTATTGGAATACCACATCCATATAAGATTGAAGTACCTAAAGCTTATATAGTACTAAAACCAGGATTTAGAGAATCTAAAGTAAAAGAAGAACTAGAAGAACTATGTAAAAAGAATCTAGCTAAATATTCTCAAGTAAAAGAATATGAATTTAGAAAGAGTCTACCAAAAACTATGGTTGGTAAAGTAGACTTTAGAAAACTACAAGAAGAAAATAAAGAAAAGAGGTTGAAAGAAAGTGGCAAAAAATAAAAGTTATCCAGCTTATAGAATATTCAGATTTATTTTAGGCCCTATCTTTAGACTTTGGTATAATCCTAAAATAATTAATAAAGAAGTAATACCAAAAGAAGGACCAATTCTTGTTGTAGGTAACCATAAACATATTATGGATCAATGCTCTGTAATTATATCTACTAAAAGAACTTTAAACTATATGGCTAAGAAAGAATACTTTGATGGTAAATTTGCTTGGTTCTTTAAAATAGGTGGATGTATTTCTGTAGATAGAGAAGCTCATGATGGAGTAGCAAAAGAACAAGCTATGGAAATATTAAACAATGGTGGAGCCATCGGCTTATTTCCAGAAGGAACAAGAATTAAAACAAAAGAAAAACTATTGTTAGATTTTAAATATGGTACAGTATCTATGGCTGATAAATGTAATGCTACTATTGTTCCATATGCCATAACTGGTGATTATAAATTTAGAAGTAAAAACCTTATGGTAAGATTTGGTAAACCATTCAAAGTAGAAGATGGAGACTTAGAAAAAGCTAATAAAAAATTAAGAAAAGTAATCGAAGACTTAATAGATGAAAACTTAAAAGCTACCAATCGTACTGTAAAGGAAGAAATGGAAAGCCACATGGAAGAAAAGAAAAGTTAAACTTTTCTTTTTTTATATGTTATACTCTATATAGAATAGAGGGATATATTATGAACGAACAAAATAACATTCAAAGTGATACACCAGTTGAATATAACACAACATTAAATAATTTAAATGAAACACCTACACCAAAGAAAAGTCCAGTAGGTGGAATTATCATAGCTTTATTAGTATTGGTAATACTTGGTTTAGTAGGCTATATAGCTTATGATAAAGGATACTTAGATAAACTTGTTAGTAAAGAAGAAGCAAAAGAAGAACAACAAGTTGAAGAACCAACTGAAAAAGAAATAACTGATCAAGAAGTTATATCATCATTAGATAAAAAAATAGAAATAATTAATCTTTATGGAAAGAGTATCTATGGTAGATCAGATGATGTATATACGAATCGCTCCAATAAAGCTTATGATGAAGATGCTAAACTATATACAATTTTATTCTATCTTTATAACAATAAACAGTTTATTCAAGACAGTATAGAAAAATATCCTGATTATTATGAGGGACTTAAAGAAGAAGATAACGTAACGGATGAAGTTTTTGACGATCAACCATATTTCGATGCTTTAACGGATACTGCAACAGTTATAAAAAATGATGATGTTAAGAAATTATTCAAAGATGTTTATGGTAATGAACCAACAACTACAAAAGTATGGGATGATGCTCCAGAATTCTTTTATAATGAAAAGAATGATGGTTATTACGTAATTATAATGGGTGGAGGTACATGTCCTACCAATCTTGTAACCTATAACTACAAATATACTGAAGATGATAATAATGCTTACGTATATATTGCTACAGCATACAACGATTGCAACAAAGAATTATATAAGGATTTAGATAGAGAAACTAAAATATCTGATTTAGATGAAAATACGAAAGTAGATTCAGAATATATGAAAAATGTAATGGACAAACTAAACAAATATCGTATAGTATTTAAAAAAGACAATGGAAATTATTATTTTGAAAAAGTAGAAGAGGTTAAATAAGCTCTTCTTTTTTTTACAAAAAAATATTATAATACATAAGGAAAGAGGGATTGTTATGTCAAAAAGTATACCTATAACATTATTAACAGGATATTTAGGTAGTGGAAAAACAACATTACTAAATCATATATTAAATAACCAAGAAGGAAAGAAATTTGCTGTTATTGTAAATGATATTGGAGAAGTAAATATAGACGCTAATCTAATTGAAAAAGGTGGAGTAGTAAATTCTAAAGATGACTCTTTAGTACCACTTCAAAATGGATGTATTTGTTGTACATTAAAAACAGATTTAATTGAACAAATAAATGATATTATCAAACAAAAGAAATTTGATTATATTGTAATTGAAGCAAGTGGTATTTGTGAACCAATTCCAATTGCTCAAACAATATGTGCTATGGAAGATGCTTATGATGAATATAAAATGCCTAAGCTATGTTACTTAGATTCAATAGTATCTGTAGTAGATGCTAAGCGTATGGCTGATGAATTTGCATCAGGACAAAATCTAATGCATGATCATATAGATGACGAAGATATTGAAAATCTAATTATTCAACAAATAGAATTCTGTGATACTATCATTCTAAATAAAGTAGATGAAGTTACTAAAGAAGAATTAGCTACAGTAAAAGATGTTATTAAAGCATTACAACCACATGCTAATATAATAGAAACAAACTATGCTAAAGTAGAATTAGATGAAATACTAAATACTCATAAATTTGATTTTGAAAAAGCTGCTACATCATCTGGATGGTACACAGAGTTAGAAAAAGATGAAGATGATGACGATGAAGAAGAACATGAACATCATGGTCATCATGAACATGAACATCATCACCATCATGAACATAATCATGACCATAGTGAAGAAGTAGAAGAATATGGTATTAACACATTTGTATATACTAGACGTGAACCAATGGATAGACAAAAATTCTATGATTATGCTGGTAAAGCATGGCCTAAGAAAATTATAAGAGTAAAAGGTATTACATATTTCAAAGATGATAAAGATATGTCTTACATGTTTGAACAAGCTGGTTCTCTAAAAAATATAATGGAAGCAGGACCATGGTTAGCTACTCAAGCACCTAATGTTATTGAAGAAGTATTAGAAGCCAATCCAGACATTCAAAAAGACTGGGATGAATTCTATGGAGATAGAATGGTTAAACTTGTTTATATAGGTCAAGGAATATCAAAAGAAGAAATATCAAAAGAACTAGACGAAATCTAGTTCTTTTTTTGTAAACAAAGAATTGATATAGTAGACACAAGGTCATATTAAAGATAAAATATTATTAGAATAGAGGTAGTCTATATGAAGAAAAAAATATTATTAATTCTAATACTATTATTATCTGCTACATATGTTAAAGCAGCAGATTTAGATACCATTTTTAAAGAAACAGAATTTGCTTATTTTCGTAATTCTATAAATGCACAATATAATAGTGCTAAAAATAGTTATTATGACCCTGCAGAAGCAACAACACAAGATATGCAATATAGTGTATGTTCAAGATATACAGCTAATGTTTATAAAAATGCTTTTGGTATAACACTACCAGCTAATACAAATAAATTAATGAAATTTGTAGATGCTAACTATAATAATTCAAATTATAAAAAATACATAATAGCATACCATGATTGTGTAACAAATGAAAAAGGTAAAGGTTCTTGTAATACTATGACTGAAGCTAACTACAATAAGTTAATCGGTAGTTTAAAACCAGGTGATGTTTTAGTATATACATCTGGAGAACTTTCAAGTGGTAGTGGTCATGCTTTAATTATTTATGATACCTTTGTTAATTCCGATGGAAAAAATGATGCATATGTTTTAAACTCTACCGGAGGAGGAACTATTCTAACTAGAGCTCAAGGTACAAACAGATTATTTTATAATTATAGAAGAAATAGCGATTCTTATATTCAGAATATAGACAAATCTATTAAAGAGGGAACTATAAAATTTAAAAGGTTTAGAGCTGATGATCGTTTCAAATTTAATACAAATACTTATGGATTTAAAGATAATACTGAATATCGTGTTGCTATTATTAGATTTGTTGTTGACAATAAATATCCAGTTTTTGATACTAGTACCTTTGCTATAACTGAAGAAAAAACACTAGATGTTACTAAATCAAATGGATATTTAAGAACTAAGTATAGTGATTTATCTATTTCTAAAACAGTAAGTGCTGGAGATAACGATGTAGTTATTCCTGGAGAAGAATTAACATACACATTAAAAATTACAAATAATAGTAGTAAAGCATATGGAAAATTCTATATTGAAGAAACAATTACAGATTCATCATATACTACTATTACAGAAGCTACTGGCGGAACAATAAGTGGAAACAAGATTAATTATGAAGTAGACTCTTTAGGAGCTGGAAAAACTAAAACATTTACATATAAAGTAAAAGTAACTGATGATGTAACTAAGCTTAATAAAACAATTACATCAGTAGGTAAATTTAGTAATACAAGTGATTTTACTTTATCTTTAACAACAGGTACTGTTAAAAATAAAATAGATAATAAATTAACTGAAGAAGAAAAAACATCTATTATAAATGCTTATAATAATTTAAAAAGTACTAAAACAGGTTTAGATTTAATAAATGAAACTTATAAACAAGCCTTAGATATAGACTTAGATTTAAACAATTTTAAAATATCTAAATTAATAGTTCAAAATGCAGATACTTTAAACAATTGCAAGACTAAAGGAACTAAAGCTAGAAACTGTGCAAATGCTTTTAAATTAGGTAATTACAAAATAGGAGATACCAATTATCTTTATAAAGACATGATTTTAAACAATTATTGGAGTGCTGTAATAAATACTGATGCTTCATTAAATGACGATAATATAGACTTTGATAGTTCAAAAACACAAATAGTTAAAGATCTATTTACATGGAGCGGATCAGGAGATTCATCAAAAAGAGCAAAAACAATTATTGATGAAAACTTTGAAGATGGAGATATCTTAATATATTACAATGACAATGATTATTTATTAAGTAATAGTGCAAACAGTAAAAATTCTAATGAAAGTGGTTTATATGCTTATATTTATATAAATGGTTCATTTGTGGGTGTAAATAATAGTGGTACTAAAAAGAGAAACTATTTTACTACTAAATATTATTCAGATAATTCTTCATTAAAATGGTATACACTTCAAAATGAATCCGATCTTCCAACAGGTGCTTTAGATTTTATAAATTTACAAACATTATATGGTAAATACTATTACGTAATACTAAGACCTGCTTTATCTGAAGGAATGGTAGCTGGAGTTACAGCAGAAATAACTCCACCAGAAGAAGATCCGCCAGAAGATGAAGAAGGAGATGACGAAGAAGGAGAAGAATCTGGAGATGTAATAACAGAAGAAGAACCTCCATCAGATGATAAAGATGAAGAACCACCATATACAGGGAACTTCATCTCAAAAGTAATCTTATCAATAACATTATTAATTGGTACAATTACATTAATAATTTCTATTAAAAATCAAAAATTAAATAGAATTTAAAAAGGACTAAATATAGTTCTTTTTTATTTAATAAAATGTTATAATAACAAATGGAAAAGAGTGAGAAAATGACAAAACCTTTAGTATTATGTATTTTAGATGGATGTGGAGTAAGAGAATCAACAGATGGAAATGCCTTTAAAAATGCTAATAAGCCAACTTTTGATATGTTAATGAATAAATACCCTCATTCAATATTACAAGCAAGTGGTAAAGCCGTAGGTTTACCAGAAGGACAAATGGGAACTAGTGAAGTAGGACATATGAACCTTGGTTCAGGAAGAGTTGCTCTTCAACCACTAGAAGCCATTACAGCATCAATTGAAGATAAATCATTCTTTAAAAATGAAAAGATTTTAGAAGTATTAAATCATGTTAAAGATAATAATTCTAATCTTCATATCTTTGGTTTATTAAGTGATGGTGGAGTACACTCTCATATAAACCATGCTAAGAGCTTACTTGAAATGTGTAAAGAAAATAATATTACTAATGTATATTTTGATATATGTTTAGATGGTAGAGATACTTATGAAAAAAGTGCTTTAACATATTTAGATGATTTACAATCTAAAATGGATGAATTAGGTATAGGTAAAATAAATACTATATCTGGTAGATATTATGGAATGGATAGAGATAATAACTTTGATAGATTAAAACTATCTTATGATGCCATTGTTTATGGTAGTGCTCCTAAATACAACAATTACAAAGAATTAATTGATGAGAACTATAATAATGGTAAATTTGATGAATTCGTAATACCAGGTATTATTGATTCTAATCCATTAAATGATAATGATGGTATTATAGCATTTAACTTTAGAAAAGATAGACTAAGAGAAATGTTTACATTATTATCTAATCCAACTGCTTATGAAGAACAAGCTAATGAAAAAGATTTAACTGTTAAACATTTTAATAATTTAAAAGTATTAACAATGTATCCAGTAACAGAAACAGTTACATGCCCACATGCTTTTAATGATTTAGATCTTAAAAATATCTTAGTAGATTACTTACATAACAATGGATTAAGTCAATTAAGAATTGCTGAAACAGAAAAATATCCACATGTAACATTCTTCTTTGATGGTGGTAGAGAAGTAGAATATGATGATATGAAAAAGATTCTTATTCCATCACCTAAAGTAGCAACATATGACTTAAAACCAGAAATGTCTGTATATGAAGTAACTGATAACTTCTTGAATGAAGTAGGTAACTTTGATGTAACAATCATGAACTTAGCTAATGGAGATATGGTAGGTCATACTGGTGTTTATGAAGCTGCTAAACAAGCTGTAGAAGACATGGATAAATGTATTACTAAGATATATAACAAAATTGAAGAACTAGGTGGAACACTTATTATCATAGCTGACCATGGTAACTGTGATATGATGTGGGATGAAAATCATAATCCAGTAACTTCTCATACAACTAATCCAGTACCTTGTATCATTACTAAAGAAGGATTAGAACTTAAAGATGGTAAACTAGCAGATATTGCTCCAACAATGTTATATTTACTTGGATTACCAATCCCAGAAGAAATGACTGGAGACAATCTAATTATCAACCAATAATGTAAATCAATAATAAAAAGCTCAATATGAGCTTTTTTATTATGATATAATAACAATAGGTGATACTATGAATAAAATATGGAGAGTAATATTATCAGCTTCATTAGTTATTCTAATTGCGCTATTAACATTTAATGCAACACTAGATTTTACAACTAGTTACTCACTAACAGAAGATACTAAAGAAATAACAAATACAGAAGATAATACTAAAAATGTTGAAGAACAAAATGAACAAAAAGAAGAAAAAAAGCAGCGTGAATCTAATAACAAAATATTATTCTATTCTGGTGTAGTTTTACTAATTGTATTAGTAGGAGCAATGCTATTAGTATTTATATCAAAATCAGAAGATAACTTATAGGCCATAAGGCCTTTTTTATGCTATAATATTAAATGATAGGAGTACCATATGAAGAAGGTAGTAAAACATAAATTGTTATTTTTACTTATTCTAACAACAATGTTGTTAGTCCTTTCACTTGGTACAAATCAAATACTTAAACATTACAATGTTGTAGAACAAAAAGAATTAACAGCACCAGCTAATTGGTATGAAGATTATACATATGAATTAGATGAAACTAATCATACCATTACTTTAAAAAAATATAATGGTTCAGCTTCAGAAGTTACAATTGGAGCATCAGCAACAATTAGTGGAGTAAAATATAATACAATTGTAGTCGGTGGAACTGCTACATCTGCTTTATTTTCAAATAATACAACTATTACAAAAGTAACATTTGAAAACGGTATCAAAGCAGGAGATACATTAAGATACTTATTTTATAAATGTAAAAATTTAGAAGAAATAAATTTCAATAACTTTAATACAAGTGATACAACAAACTTTGTAGGTATGTTTTATGAATGTGAATCATTGAAATCTATAGATGTAAGCAAATTTAATACATCAAAAGCAACAACTATGAGTTATATGTTCTTTAGAACTAAATATTTAAAAGTATTAGATTTATCAAGTTTCGATACTAGAAATGTAACAAATTTCTCTCATATGTTGCGAGATATGACAAGATTGCAAGAATTAGATTTAAGTACTATAGATACTTCTAATGTTGAAGATAATGGATTAAGTTATTTTCTTCATAATACTACACCTACTAAAATAAAAATAGGTCCAAAAACTCAATTTCATATTCTTGATGAAAAAAATGGACTTCCAGCATCAAGAGGTATCTTAGTAAGAGAGTCAGATCAAAAAGAATTTAATGCAATAGACTTGTTTAAAAAAACAGATACTGAAAATATGGCAGGAACATATACCAAAAAAACAAACATAATTAAGGAAATGAGTTTTCAATATCCTGTAACATATAGAATTAATAAATTTACCACAATAGAAAATGTTAAAACTTCTGATTCTAATATATTTAAATTAAATGGAAGACAAATATATATTAATAATTTACCAACACCGACAGTATCAGATTATAATCTAAATGGATATTTCGAAGCAACCTTACCAGATTCTGTAACAGATGCTAATGGAAATAAATATAATCTAAAAGTTAGAATAGATAATTTATGGCTTTATGATCTTAATAAAGATAATGTTTCTAATATTTGGATTGAACTTATGAATATAGGTACAGGAAATAGTATAAGCTTATCTAGTAATGCATTTAGCGATAGCGAATATAAAAATCAATTATCTGGTTTTAGCATAAAAATGGATATTACTTTAGAGGTTCAGGATAGTAATGGTAATCCTATAAATGGTACATTTATTTTCTCAGCAGTAGATATGGATATAGCATCTTCAAGAGATTCTAAACCAGAATATAATCCAAATGCTGATGGCTATGGTGATTATAGTGAAGGTGTAAATTTATTAGAAGGATTTGAAATGGGTACTATAAAAATGCATCAAGATACATATCTAGTAAAAGAAGGTAATAGAATTAGAGGTACAAGAGCAGATAATGCAACCGAATTATCAGAATTTCTAATAAGAGCTAGTACTAAAAAAGCTAAATTTTCATACACAGGAGGAAACTGTGGTACATCTATACTAGCTTATTATCAACCAAGAACAGTTGAATTTGAAAAACAAGATAGTAAAGGAAATAAATTACCTGGTGCTAAGCTTGAACTATATAATTCTTACAATACAAGTCCATTTAAATCTTGGACAAGTACAACAAGTTCTTATAAAGCATTCTTAAATCCTGGAGAATATACACTAAAAGAGACTCAAGCTCCAAATGGTTATAATGTATCACCTAACATAACTTTATATGCTGATATTAATGATAAATTAACTGTAGATGGTAATACTGTAAGTAAGGTAATTATAAAAGATGCTCCTAAATCTTATCAATATACTATCAATTACATAGATAAAGAAAATAATACAATCTTAGATACTAAAACAGCAACAGCACCATATACAGATGTAATAACAGCAGAAGCTAATAAAAAGACAATAGCAAATTATAATTATGACAGTTCAGATAAAGCTCAAATAACCATAGATATAGATACAAGTAAAAACATTATTAACATGTATTACTTAAGAAAAAGAGCAACTTTAGTAGTTAAATATGTTGATGCAAATGGCAATAATATTGATGCTACTAAGAATAGAAATGAAACTGTTCTATGGGGGAACACATATTCTTCATCAACATTGTCTTTTACAAATTATGACTTTGTAAATACAACAGGTGATGCTACATCAGGTACAATTAGTAAAAATAACTACGAAATAATATATCATTATAAACTTAAAAAAGGTAAAGTTATTACACATCACTATTTATATGATGGTACAGAAACTACTACTAAACTAGCAAATGATGATGAAAAAACATATGATTATACAACAACATATACTACATCTGTTTCAAGTAGTGTAACACCTAATTACGAGTTATATAGAAAAACAACCAACTTCACAGGAACAGTTAATTCACCTCAAATAGAAGTAATATATTATTACCAATTAAAAGATAGTACTCTTGAAACAAGTATTTCAAAAACTGGTCCTGAAGAAATAAATGATAAGAATGAAAAAGTTGATTACAAGATTACTTATAATGCATCTGTAAAAGATTATTTAGGTAGTGGAACAATAACAATAATTGATACACTTCCATATCCAATAGATACATCTAAATCTAATTTAGATGGTGGAATATACAATAATGATAATCAAACTATAACATGGACTGAAACAGTTAATATTAATTCATATTCATCTACCGAGAACTTACAAACTATATCAATAGAAAAAAATATCTCATTAACATATACCGGTATAGTAGGTAGAGATAGACAAATGATAAACTCTGTTAAAGGTAGCATATCACTATCTAATAATAGTAGAGATATAACTAATCAAACTGCTACTGATATTAAAATTTATGGTCAAATTAAAGTAAGATATATAGATAACAAAGATAACGAATTACTAGATCCAATTGAAGAAACAGATTTAGTAGGAGTAGAATTCACTAGTGAAGAAAAAGAAATAGAAGGTTATAAATTAATAGAAAAACCAACTTCTGAAACATTAGAATTTGAAGAAGAACCACAAGAGAATACATATATTTATGAAAAAATAATATTCAAAGTTATCACAAAAACTAATGAAGGTGGAACAATAACTGGTGATGAAGACATAGAATATGGAAACGATTCAACCAAAGATTATATTATTGTTAAAGCCGAAGAAGGCTATGTCATCGGAGCAGTTACTGTTAATGGAGAACAAATAGATATTCCAAAAGATAAAAAAGAATTAGTACTAAGTCAATTCTTAGATGTTAAAGAGAATAAAGAAGTAGAAGTTACATTTGTAAAAGAAAATCCTAATACTACAAAATTAACTACTGGAGGAATACTATTCTTATTATTAATCCTAGCAGTTATATTAATATTTAATCGAAAAAAAATATATCACATTTAGTGATATATTTTTTTATAAATGTAATAATAATGATGCTATTTGGAAATACACAAGTAAACTACAAGCATCTACAATAGTTGTAATAAATGGTGATGCCATAACAGCTGGGTCAAACCCAATCTTTTTAGCAACCATTGGAAGTGTACATCCAATTAATTTAGCAATAGTAACAGTAACTACTAAAGTTAAACAAACTACTAAAGCAATCTTAACACTTACAGCATCTACAATAAGTATCTTAACAAAATTACATACTGCTAAAGTAATAGCACATAATACAGCAACTCTTACTTCCTTCCATATTACTTTAAAAATATCTTTAAACTCAATATCGTTTAATGATAAAGCACGAATAATACTAACACTTGCTTGTCCACCAGCATTACCACCAGTATCCATTAACATTGGAATAAATGCTGTTAATATTGTATATGCTGCAAGTTGTGCTTCAAATCCTTGTATTATTTTACCAGTAAATGTAGCAGATACCATTAATAGTAATAACCATGGTATTCTAGATTTAAATATTTCAAATACAGTAGTCTTATCATATGGTTTTTCAGTAGGCACGATAGCGGCCATCTTTTCCATATCCTCTGTTGCTTCTTCCTCCATAATATCTACGATATCATCGATTGTAATAACTCCAACTAATCTATCTTCCAAATCAACAACTGGTAAAGTAGAGTAGTCATAATCTTGGAATATCTGAGCAACTTCCTCTTGATCCATTAATGTCGTAATAGAGTGTTCACACTCTTCCATAATATCATCTATTAATGTATCAGGATCATTTATAAGTAAATCTTTAACAGATACTTTTCCAAGTAACTTTCTTTCATTATCAGTTACGAAACATGAATCAAATGATACAAAATCATCTTTTTGTTTTCTAATTCTTTCAATTGATTCTTTAATAGTTAATCCTTTTTTTAAATGAATATATTCTACAGCCATTAAACTACCAGCAGAATTCTCTGGATACTTTAATAATCTGTTAATAATATTTCTTGTTTCAGTATCTACATTAGATAGTAATGATGAAACCATAACAGCAGGCATTTCTTCAAATAAGTCAGCAGCATCATCTGTATACATATCTTCAATAATTTGCTTAGCTTCTTTTTTAGTTAATGAAACAATTAAACTTTGTTGTGTTTCATCTTCAAGATTAACAAAAACATCAGTTGCTTTATCTTTAGATAATAATCTAAATACTTGAACTATTTCCTCAGTAGGTAATTCATCAATTAAGGAGGCGATATCATAATCATTCATTTCTTGTAATATCTTTTTTACATCAGATAGTCTCTTTTCTTCTAATAATTGTTTTAATTCATTATTTTCCATAATATCACTCCTTTTTAAAACTTTTTCCGTCTTACTTATACCACAAAATACCTAAAAAATAAAGAATTGCTATATATATTTCATACAAGTTATGTCAATTGACAAATTAACCTATAAATAGTAATATAACTAAAGGGTTTTTTACCTTAAAGGATATGACTTTATGAAAAAAAAGAGAAGGAAAAAAATTGATTATAAAAACCTATATAAAAAGATATGTTTCAATTTTAAGAAAAGTCTTAATAAATATTGGTTAGAAATATTTATGGTAATAACAGCAGTTCTTGCTATATTTATTTATTTTTATGATTTAAATAAACCATATGTTATTGATAAAGATTTTTCTAAATTAGATTTATCAGGTGTTAATAAATTAATGGTTGTAGCTCATCCAGATGATGAACTTCTTTGGGGTGGATTACATCTTATAGATGATGATTACTTAGTTGTATGTATTACATGCGGACCTAATAAAGTAAGAGTAAACGAATTCATATCTGTTATGAATGAAACTAATGATAAATACATATTATTAGGTTATCCAGACAAAACTAATGGTGAAAGAGATAACTGGAACTCATCACGTGATGGAATAACTAAAGATTTAAAAGAAATAATTAATTTAAAAGATTGGGATCTTATAGTTACTCATAATCCTCAGGGAGAATATGGTCATCAACATCATAAAATGACTAGTCAAATAATGACTCAAATAGTAGAAGATAAAGATAAATTATATTACTTTGGTCGTTACCATAGCAAAGCTAGAATGACTAACTACTTAGATAGTATGACACCAAATGATGATAATATAAGAAAGAAAAAAGATTTAATTGGTTTATATAGAAGTCAATCATTTATTCAAACATCATTTGATCATATGTATGAATATGAAGATTGGGAAAACTATTATAAATGGGAAGGGGTGAACAAATAATGAAAAATCTAAATAAAAGAGATGTAATATATTTATGGATTATTAACTTAATCTTTTTAGGAATAGTATTCTTACTTACTAAGGATATGTATTTGTATGGTTCTCAATTAGATTGGTTAGCTCAACATATACCAATTCCTGAATACTTTAGAACATTATTTTATAATACTCATGATTTATTTCCAGACTTTGCTTTTAACTTAGGTGGAGGTCAAAACATTTATAATTATTCATATTATGGATTACTAAATCCTATAATATTACTATCATATTTATTCCCTAATGTTAAAATGTCTACTTATATAATTACTTCTGTAATAGTAATAGTATTAATAAGTAATATATTATTATATAACTTCCTAAAAAGTAAAAAATTCAATAGTGAAGTCTGTTTACTAGCAACATTATTATTCGCTGTATCTGCACCTATATCATTACATGCTCATAGACATTATATGTTCATAAGTTACATGCCATTCCTTATAATGGGACTACATGGTATTGATAAAAAAATGAATGAAGGTAAAGGATGGTTACTAACTTTATCTATCTTCCTAATGATAATGACAAGTTATTACTTTAGTATAGGTGGTATGATATGTTTAATAATCTATGCTATATATAACTATCTAAAAAAGATGAATAAAGTAACATTTAAAGACTTATTTAAATTCTTATATCATCTAGCTATACCATTTATTATAGCTGTATTATCTTCATGTATTGTAACATTACCAACTATGGCAACTATTTTATATAATAGAGCAGATTCTAATACTACAATAGCTTTAAAAGACTTATTATTACCAAACTTTACTTTTCAAAGTATATTATATAAATCATATGGATTAGGTCTAACATTTATTGCTATACCTGCTTTAATTAATTTCTTCAAAAAGAAAAAAGAGAATATCTTCTTAGGAATAACACTTACATTATTTATAATATTTGATTTATTTAACTATATCTTTAATGGAACAATGTATATCGATTCTAAATCATTAATACCATTCTTACCATTATATATATTAGTAATAGCAACATTTATTAATGATGTCTTTAATAAAGAAATTAATTATAAAAAAATTATTATTATATCTTTAATAATATGTGTACTAATAATTAATTCTAAGTATAAAGTAGAAACTGTATTAATAGATTTTCTATTAACAATTATTTTTATAGTTCTATATAAATTTATAAATAAAAAAATAATAGTTATAGTACCTATATCTATTATGGCTATAGTAGCTTGTTGGATTGTTAATAACAATGATCAATTAGTACTTAAAAAGACTACTGAAACACAATATAAATTAATAAAGAATGAAATAGATAATATAACAGATAATGATAATGATTATTATCGTATTGATAATGATTTTGAAATATCAGAAACACCAAATGAAATATATGATAATATTAATTACTTATCATCAACAACATATTCATCTATATCTAACCAAATATATAATGAATTCTACTTTGATATACTAAATAACAATATGCCTGCTCGTAATAGAGCCCTTACAATATCAACAAAGAATATTATGTCTGATATGATAAATGGTAATAAATACATAATATCTCGTAGTAAACCATTACACGGTTATGAACTAATTAATTCTACAGATGGTGTAAATGTATATCTAAATGAAAATGTATTACCATTAGGTTTTGCAACTTCTAATATAATGAGTTATGAAGACTTCAATGATTTATCTAATCCAGTAAGACAAGAAGCTATGTTAAAAACCATAATAGCTGATTCAAAATCAAACAATGACTTTGTAACTAATGTTAAACCAACTACATTAGATTTTAAAGAAATATTACAAGACAAAAATATTACTGAAAATGAAGATGGATCACTAACTATTAATTCTAATGATGTATTAAAAATTAATTATACATTACCGGAAGAATATCAAAATAAAATATTATTTATTAGATTTAAAATGAATCGTAGTAGAAAATATAGTGACTTATCTATAACCATAAATGATGTTAAAAACAAATTAACGGCATCTACATGGAAATACTATAATGAAAACGAAGTATTTGATTATGTTTTAGCTAGTAAAGATCAAACAAGATTAACATTTAAATTTAATGATGGAAAATATATTTTAAGTGACTTTGAATCATATGTTTTAGACTATGCCACATTAGAAAATATAACTGAAGGAATAGATGTCTTTAACATTGATAGATTAAATACTAAAGGAGATAAAATAGTAGGAGATATTGATGTTACTGAAGACGGTTACTTCATGATGAGTATTCCTTATGATAATGGATTTACCATTAAAATAGATGGTGAAAAACAAAACATAGAAAAACTAGATGATGCCTTTATAGGTTGTAAAATAACTAAAGGAAAACATGATATTGAAATAGAGTATAATGCTCCATTAAAAAACATATCATTAGTAATATCTATATTTGGAATACTAATATTTATCTCAGTATCATATCTAGAATCTAAGAAAAAAATATAAGATGCTTATGCATCTTTTTTTTGTCTATTATTTGTAAAATGATATACAAAAAATATACATATATTTACATTATATGAAATAATAATAATGGAAACACGTGGTGAAATTATGAGCAATTACAAAATAGTTTTCATAGATATAGATGATACCTTAAATCCATCTAATGAAAAAGTAACAGAGTATACAAAAGAAGTAATGACTAAACTAAAAGAAAAAGGTATTAAAGTAGTAGTTAATACAGGTAGAAGTGCTAAATATGCTATAGAAAAGAGTATAGAAGCAAATCTTAGTGAATACATAATAAGTTCTAATGGAGCAGAAGTATATAACTATTACGAAAGAAAAGAAATATTTTCTAAACATATACCTAATGATGTAATAAAAAAAATATATGATTATTGTAATTCTGTTAATACTACACTAGTATTAAACTCATTAGAAAAAAGATTTATTAATATTAAAGACTATAAATATAACAATGAACCAGCTATATACTTTGAAGATATAGATGAAGTACTAAATAACAACAAAATAAATCAATTAGTAGTTCTAAGTTCTAACTTTGATAGAATGTTAGCATTACCAAATCTATTCAAAGAAAAATTCCCTAATCTAAAAGTAGTTCATTCATCTAGAGGATTAATAGAAGATCATCGAGAAAAGAATAAAGAATACTACCATGATTTTGTCTTAGAAAATACAGCTAAGAGTACTGGTATTATAGAATTACTAGATTATCTAAATATAGATTCAGAAGATGCAATTGCTATAGGTAATGGATATGAAGATATATGTATGGTAGATGTAGTAGGTACATCAATAGCTGTTGATAATGCCAATAGTACTTTAAAAGAAATATCTACATATATAACAGATTCTTCTGAAAATGACGGAGTAGCTAAAATACTTGAAAAACTATGCTTAAAAAGCTAAAATTAAAGTGGTGATTAAAATGAAATATAAACAAAAAATAGATATTATTATTGCAATAATACTAATACTAATGGGAAGTATTATTTTAGTACTACCATTATTTGAAGTTTCTAATATAAAAGTAGTAGGTATTATAATATTTTCAGTTTATACCATTGTAAATAGTGTTCAATACTATCTTACTCGTAAAAGTAAAGATATAGAAGGAATAATTAGTGCTTTAGCATCAATAGTTGCCTTACTTATAACTATTTTCACTAAACCACAAGCTAGTCCTAGAACACTTGCCATGATTCTTATGACATGGGTTATTATAATGTCTGTAGCTAAACTCCATAAAGTAGATTACTATCATGATAAAAAAGATAGAATGTGGAAGATAAGAGTACTTAATCTAGGATTATTTATTATTACAGGTATTCTTGCAAGTATCAATTTAGCATATGCTAATGAAGTACAAATAATAGTAGTTGGTTTCTTCATGTTAATACATGGAATAATAGAACTATTTGATCCAATTACAAAAATAATAATTGCACATAGTTAATGTGCTTTTTTTATGTCAAGAAATTGAACATTTAGTACATTCTTAAAAAAATTTAAATTAGATATGATACAATAAATATGATAGTAGGTGTGCCTTATGGGAATAGAAGCAAGAAGTAATAGAAGTATAAGTGGAGGATCTGTTACATCAAGATCCATCTCATTTACAAATAGTATAGAAAAATTCGTAGGAAGATCAGCTAATTCTGAAGGGAGAATTGCTTCAACTGATGTAATGGATTTTGACATCATGCTTGGAGAAATAGAAGAACCAGAGAAATTTGCTAATGCTATAGGATATATACCACCAGAAGGAGCAACATTTGGTTCAATTCTAACAAGTATTCTTTTAACTCCTTTAGAAGCTACATTTGATGGTATTTGTACTATTGCAGTTGCAGCAACATCTGTTCTATGTGGAGTAATTGATGTTGTAGATGATGTCGTAGATGGAGCAGCTCACGTTGTAGCACTTGGAGCACATGCATATGCTACAATAACTGGAGATGAAAGAGCTGAACAATTTGCTCAAGATACAGTCGACTTTATTGCTAAAGACTGGGGTAATGAATTTAACAAAATGATTTATGAAAATACTGAGTGGGGCCAAACTATAAATGAACACTCGGTTATGAAATATGATAGTACGGCGGCTAACTTTATTAGAAGTCAATCAAAGATGGTTACAGAAGTTGCAGCATCTGCCTTTATTCCTGGTGGTGGATGGATAGCAGCAGTAGGATTCTTATCTGGTAGTGGTGCCTCAGCTGAGAAAAACTATAAGGTACAAGACGAAAATGGTCATTATAACTTTAACTTAATAGATGAATTCCAAATAGGATTATCAGGTGCATTAGGTGCAGCTAAGTGGAAAGCTAATAAAGCATTAGGTGATGCAGCTAGATCAATGATAAAAGATATACATGGAAATCCTATGGTATGGGAACAAGTTAAAGCAGATACAATACTTAATAAAGAATTCTATAAAGCTGCATGGAAAAGAGCATGGAAAGGTAAAACAGCAGTTAAAAATTCAATTAACTTAGGTTTTGAAATATTACCTGATATTTACCAATATGCTAATGGTGAAAAAGAATTAACGGCAGCTAATATAGGTACAACTGTATGGAATGCTACATGGTATTTATTTGATACTATCTTTATCGATGAATTTAAAAGTTATGTTAAAACACCACACCACTATGGAAGTATCGATGATCCAGAATTGTTCGAAACCGAAATGAATAGATTGCGTGAAAAAGGATTTAATAATATTATGGGATACCCTAGTGATCAACAAGTTCAAATATATGACGCAATGAGCGATACAGAAAGAATAGAAATGTTTAAAACATTAAGTAATTCAGATGCTGATAAATTATATAAAGCTCTATCTCAAGACGAAGGAAGAAGAGAAGAAATAATGAATTTATTAGCAAGTACATTCGAAGGAAGAACAGATATCACACCTGCGGATGTTGCAGTATTCGGTAACAATTTCCAAAAGCATCTTGTTAATCGCTTGACAGAACAACAAAGATTATCTTTGGCTGAAAACTTTGCTGAAAGTTACAACATTGGTGGTGTAACAATTGAAGATGTAAGAACGATGATTGATCCAACAGATCCTGCATCAGGACAATTCATGAGCAATTTTATATCTAATCTAGATGATTCAGCTAGAAATGAATTTATTGAAGCATTAGATGTAGAAAACAAATCGCATGAATGGGAAAAATTCTTCAATACATATATTAAAACATGGACAGATATGGGTAAGAAAGTTGTATCAAGTGATTCTAAAGTTGAAACTGTTCAAGATACAGTTGAGAATTTAGCTGGCTTAATACCTGGACATAAAGAACAAACAGATTCGTAATTTAAAAAATTACGAATTTTTTTTAAATAATGGTATAATCTTCTTGGTGATATGTATGAAAGTTGTAAATGATTTTACTGAGTATCAAATATTAGACATGAGTGAAGGAATGAAACTAGAAGATTGGAATGGTAAAAAACTACTAAGACCAGATCCTCAAATAGTTTGGAATCATAAAGAACATGAAGACTTATGGAATAAAGTAGATGCAACTTATTATCGTAGTAATAAAGGTGGTGGACACTGGGAAGTAAATAACCATAAACTACCTGATAATTGGCAAGTGCATTATAAAGACTTAACATTTAATATTAAACTAATGGGATTTAAACATACAGGATTATTTCCAGAACAAGCTTATAACTGGAATCTTATTAGAGAAAAAATAAAAAATGCTAATAGACCAGTTAAAGTATTAAATCTTTTTGCTTATACTGGAGCAGCTTCTGTTGCAGCAGCATCAGCTGGTGCAGAAGTAGTCCATGTAGATTCATCTCGTGGTATGGTAGATTGGGCTAAAGAAAACTTGGCATCTTCAAATCTAGCTGATAAACCAGTTCGTTTCCTAGTAGATGACGTAGTTAAATTTGTTAAAAGAGAAATAAGAAGAGGTAATAAGTACGATATCATTTTAATGGATCCACCATCATTTGGTAGAGGAGCTAATGGAGAAACATGGGATATTGAAAAAGACTTATATCCACTTGTTGAGCTATGTACAGAAATACTATCTGATGATCCAATAATGTTCTTAATTAATTCATATACTACAGGTTTATCAATGACTGTTTTAGAAAATGTTTTAAATCTAACTGTTAATAAAAAACATAAAGGACATATATCAAGTGATGAAATAGGATTACCTATGAAAAATAGTGAATTAATACTACCATGTGGTATATACGCTAGATGGGAAAAATAGACGAATAATAAAAATTATTCGTCTTTTTATTAAAAAGTAAAAAAGTATTGCTCCATTTTATTTTTAATATGCTATAATATTATCTTAAGTCAATAACTTAAGATCGAAAAGGAGAGAATTTATGAAAATTAAAGACGTTATTGGACGTGAAATACTAGACTCACGTGGTAACCCTACTGTAGAAGTAGACGTAATATTAGAAAATGGAGTAATGGGTAGAGCAGCTGTTCCATCTGGCGCATCAACTGGAGAAAGAGAAGCTCTAGAATTACGTGATGGAGATAAAGCTAGATTCCTAGGAAAAGGTACATTAAAAGCAGTTGCTAATGTTAATGGACCATTAAGAGATTTAGTAATTGGTATGGATGCTGAAGATCAAAAAGCTTTAGACTATGCTATGATCGAATTAGATGGTACTGAAACTAAATCTAAATTTGGAGCTAATGCTATTTTAGGTATTTCTATGGCTGCAATGAAAGCTGTAGCTAATGCTAAAGGATTACCTCTATATAAATATATTGGTGATGGAACTTTACTACCTAAACCAATGATGAACATCATTAATGGTGGAGCACATGCTGATAATAAATTAGATTTCCAAGAATTCATGATTATTCCACAAAGAGATACAATTCATGAAAGAGTAAGAGTTGGAGCTGAAGTATTCCATAACTTAAAGAAAGTATTAAATGAAAAACATTTAGCTACAGGTGTAGGAGATGAAGGTGGATTTGCACCAGACCTACAATCTAATACTGAAGGATTTGAACTTATTGTAGAAGCTATTAAAAGAGCTGGTTATGAACCAGGTAAAGATGTATGTTTAGCAATCGATGTTGCTGCATCTGAATTCTACAAAGATGGTAAATATGAATTAGTAGGTGAAGGACGTTCACTAACTACTGATGAACTAATTGATTTCTATGAAGAACTAGTTTCTAAATATCCAATCATTTCTATTGAAGATCCAGTAGATGAAAATGACTGGGAAGGATTTACTAAGATTACTGAAAGACTTGGTGACAAGATTCAATTAGTAGGTGATGACCTATTCGTTACTAATAAAAAATGTTTACAAATGGGAATTGATAAACATGCTGGTAATGCAATTCTATTAAAAGTTAATCAAATTGGTACAATTACTGAAACATTAGAAACTATTGAACTAGCAAGAAAAAACGGATATGCTACAGTTATTTCTCATAGATCAGGTGAAACTGAAGATACTACAATTGCTGACTTAGCAGTAGGTTTAAATCTAGGACAAATCAAAACTGGTTCTATGTCTAGAACAGACCGTATTTGTAAATATAATCAATTAATGCGTATAGAAGAAGAACTATCTAAATAGTTCTTTTTTTATTTACACTCGCTTATCGTAAAACGATAAAAAAATATTGAAAAATAATAATATAGTGTTATTATGTAATCAGAGGAGGCATATATATGCAAATCAATAAACTAGGTAAAATATTAAAATTTATTCTAATAGTTGGAGGAATACTATACATACCAGCATTTATTTACTGTCCTTTTCTGTTACATAATAGTAAAAGTATAGTACATAGTATGATTATGATTTATCCAAACGGAATCCTTATGTTAGGAGTTATTTATGAATTTATAAGACTATTTAAAAAAATAGAAGATAACAATCCATTTACAATTTCAACAGTAAATATTCTAAAACAAACTGGAATAATAACATTTATCATGAGTATTATCTGGTTACTAGATTTAATATTTATGGTAACAATAATGAAAAATACATATATTAATTACATACTAGTGCTATTATTCTTATGTATTCTATTCTTTGGAGTATCAATTGCTTTATACATGTTATCTGTTTTAATTAGACAAGCAACAGAATACAAAGAAGAAAATGATTTAACAATATAGGAGGGTTTTATGGGAATTGTAATAAACTTAGATGTAATGATGGCCAAAAGGAAAATATCTTCTCAAGAACTAGCTGAAAAGATAGGAATTACCCAGGCCAATCTATCTATATTAAAAAATAATAAAGGTAAAGCAATTCGCTTTACTACTTTAGAAAAAATATGTGAAATACTAAATTGTAAACCAGGAGATATAATTGATTATGAAAAATAAAAAAATATATTTAATAACACTTTTAATATCAATATGGAATTTAATACTATTCTTTGGTCATAGCTTAGGTATATCAGTAATTCTATTTAACATACCTGCTATTGCTTTAATAATATATGTTTTATATAAAGAGAAGAAAATAAATAACAAATATGGCTTATTATTTGCCATACCAATAATAGTTTTATCTACTTCATATTTTCTATATACATCAGAAGTAACCTTATTCTTTAATTTTTTAGCTATAATAGCATTTTATATTCTATTGATAGTATTCACTATACAACAAACATATATATTCGGAAGACTATTTGATAGAGCAATGAATATTATTTTTTCTCCATTAGGAGAAATAGGTAAAGTATATAATGATATATTTACTAAAAAAACTAAGAAAGAAAAGAAAACTATATCAAAAGAAACTAAAAATATTATCATATCAATATTATTAATTATTCCAGTTGTATTAATAATAATTCTATTACTATCATCAGCAGATGTAATCTTCCACAATATGTTTAAAGGAGTATTTGATTTATTTGCTAAACTTAAATATATTAAAATAAATGAATTAGTATCTAAAGTAATATTCAGAGGTGTTTACTTACTAATATTCTTTACATACTTTTCAGCATTTATTTACTATTTATCAAATATAATAAATAAAAATAATTATCCAGAAGTTAAAAAGAATAATAGTGAACTAACTATTAAACCATTACTTATGACTTTAAACATTATTTATATAATCTTTGACTTCATTCAAATAAGATCATTAATGTTTCATAAAATATCAATGGATATAACATATGCTGAATATGCAAGACAAGGATTCTTCCAATTAATGTTTGTATCCTTAATTAACTTTGTAATTATTCTATTACATAAAAAGTTTAACAAAAAAGATTTAAAATTTAATAAAATAATGAGTATTATAATGATTATCTTAACAAGTATCATAGTAATATCTTCATTCATGAGAATGAATATGTATGAACAAGCTTATGGATATACTGTTCTAAGATTACTAGTATATGTAATACTAATAACAGAATTAATAATCATGATTCCAACAATTATTTACATCATTAAAGATGAATTTAACATAACTAAATATTACTTAATAATCTTAACAATTATTTATACAATAATAGGAGTACTACCACTAAACTATATTATTGCTAACAGAAATATTAATAAATATTACAAAGATAATAAAATAGATATTGATTACTTAACTAACTATAACTATGATAATCTTCCATCATTAATAGATTTATATAATAAAACAGATAATCAAGATATTAAAATAGAATTAAGTAAATACTTTGTACAATATTATGAAAATAATACTGAATCATTTGAAAATGATAAAAAAACATATTTTGGTGAATATAATATATCTAGAATAAAAGGTAGAAAACTACTTAAAGATAATTATAAATCATTTAAAGAAGATTATGATAATAACAAAGAATATTTCTTAATAGATAAATCATATATATCATATAAAGAAGAAACTATTACTAAAAAAGATTACAAAATAATATATGAAATATATAACTACAATGAAAATGGTGAATTTGTATATTTAGATAATGAAGATTATGAAATATACGGAACTAACAATTTATATGTTATAGATATGATAAAAGAAATTGAATCTATAGATATAGAGAATAAACTAACTATTGATGATGTAAACTCAGTTGATTTATACTATAGTGGAAAAAATAGTTTATATTACTACGATAGAGAAAAGAATATACTACATCATATAACTAAAGAAGCTTTATAGCTTCTTTTTTTCATAAATAAATAATAAATACATATACTTTATTAAAAGAAAGGAAATAAAGTATATGGAAATATTAAAAGTATCTAGTAAGTCTAACCCTAGTAAAGTAGCGGGAGCTATTGCTAATATATTTAGAGAAAAAGGTTCTTTAGAAGTACAAACAGTAGGAGCAGGAGCATTAAATCAAGCCGTTAAAGCTGTTGGAGTAGCAAGAGGATATTTATCACCTAGTGGTATAAATCTAGTATGTATACCAGCATTTACAGATATTGAAATAGATGGTAAAGAAAAAACAGCTATCAAACTAATTTTAGAAGCTAAATAGCTTCTTTTATTTTATTTATAAAAAAAATATAGTATAATTTAAACTAGGTGATAGTATGAAAGATTCAAACGAAGTTTTTAACCAAAAAGTTAAAGATCTAGAAACACTACTTAATAGTGATAATAAGAAAGATATTACAGAAAATGAGATTAAAATTGTTCTTTACAACTTACTTAGAGAATGTTTAGTAAGAAGACAATATGGATTACAAATAGGTCATTATTCTATAGATTTAACTCCTCAGAACTTAGGTGTTATTTATGAAGATGATGAAACATACTTAGAAGTATCTAATGATGATTTATATCAAGAATCAGAAAGATTTACTGAAGCAAGATATTTTGTTATAGATAATAATAAAGATAGACAAGAATTTGATGCTAGTATTACTAAAGCTATATTATCTGAAGGAACTGTTTTAAATAACAATGGTGAATATCAAGAAACATATCATTTAGAATTAATAACTCAATTTGAAACTGATGAAATAATTAATTATATAAAACCAGATTGTGGAATAGTAAAAGAAGAATCACCTACAAGTGTATATATTACAAGAGAAATAAATAGAGATGATCATAGAACTGATGTAGTTGATTTATTAGCAGGAGATAATATAATACCAGTTACTTATTATGAAAGAGAAAATATTTTTATACCTAATAAAGATTATTATAAAATATATAATCCTAATAACTATCATGAATTAATACCAGATAATAGTGATAAAATGAGATTAGCAAAAATGATCTATTCTTGTGTAATAGAATACTATACAGAATTTATAAAAGATCATAATTAGATAGAAGGTATAATATGAATTTTATTGAAACAATAAAAGAAAGAGCTAAAAAAAATATTAAGAGAATAATACTTCCTGAAACTATGGATACTAGAGTATTAGAAGCAGCTAGTACTTGCCATAAAGAAAAAATAGCTGAAATAATCTTAATAGGGGAAGAAAATGAAGTATTAAACTTAGCTAAAGAAAATAATATAGATATTGAAGGAATAAAAATAATCAGTCCTAAAACAGATTCTATAACAGATAAATTAATAAATGATTTATATGAATTAAGAAAAGAAAAAGGATTAACATTAGAACAAGCTAAAGACTTAGTAATGGGAGATTATATGTACTATGCTTGTATGTTAGTACATGAAGGATTAGCAGATGGTATTGTATCAGGTGCTTGTCATTCAACAGCTAATACTCTTCGTCCTGCTTTACAAATAATTAAGACAGCTCCAGATGCTAAATTAGTATCAGCATTCTTCTTAATGGTTGTACCTAATTGTGAATATGGTTATAATGGAACATTTATCTTTGGAGATGCTGGATTAGAACAAAATCCTGATCCTGAAAAACTAGCAGCTATAGCTGCATCATCAGCTAAGAGTTTTGAACTATTAACAGAATCTAAAGCAATTACTGCAATGCTATCTCATTCTACTAAAGGAAGTGCATCTCATGCTGATGTTGATAAAGTAGTAGAAGCAGTTAAAATTGCCAAAGAAGAATATCCTGATTTAGTCGTAGATGGTGAATTACAATTAGATGCTGCTATTGTTCCAGAAGTAGCTAAATCTAAAGCACCAGATTCTACTGTAGCAGGTCATGCTAATGTCTTAATCTTCCCAGACTTAGATGCTGGTAATATTGGATATAAATTAGTTCAAAGACTAGCTAAAGCAGAAGCTTATGGACCAATTACTCAAGGAATTAAAAAACCAGTTAATGACTTATCAAGAGGATGTTCAACATCTGATATAGTAGGGGTAGTTGCTATAACATCTGTTCAAGCAAGTAACACAAAATAAAAAGGACTATAAAGTCCTTTTTTTAATTTAATAAATATAATGAAATTAATGAAAGCAATGCAATTATAATAACTATAAATGCTACTACTTGAAGTGTAGCAACACTACCACCTTCATTAGGTTTTTGATACATTAATTTCTTAACATATTCTTGTTCTTTATCTAAATCAGTAGATATCTCTTTATTCTTACCTTTATTTTCTAACTCAGTTCTCTTATCAATTAATTCTCTTTGTCTAACAGTTGCCATTTCTAAATCTTCTAAATTAATTTCAGTAACAAATGCTCTTAATTTACCAAGTATTTCTCTTAATTCAGGAAGTAGGTAATCTTCATAAAGAATTAAGTCACCAAAGAATGCATAATATAATTCAACATTCTTTTTTTCTTCTGCTGTAAATTCAGCAGTATACTCAGGACTAAACATTTTCTTGAAATCTTCAAAAGGGATTAATTGAATAACTTCATCTTTTTTATCATCTTTTTTTACTTCACGATCAGATTCAACACTTTCACTAACAGTTGTATCTGTTCCAACTACAGATGTTTCTTCTCCGCTAACTTGAGTAGTTTTAACTTCATTAACATTTTGACCATGACTGTTAATAACTAAATCACCATTATCTGTATCAAATGTTTTAACTTGATTATTATTTGAATCATTTAAATCTGATACTATTGCAATATCTTCTTTTTCACTACCTATAACATCATAAGTATTATCGTTCTTATATGGATCATTAACTCTTTTCATTTTGTTAGCAAAATCTTCAGATACTTCAGGACTATCTACAACACGCTCAGCTTTAGTTAAACTAATTTCATATAGTTTTCTATCAACTTCAGCTATTAATTCATCTGGAGTAACATTATCTCCTTTAACAGCTTTTAATCTGTCATATATATCAAAGATATTAACTTCAGTTTCATTCTTATATAAATGATTTTCACCTTTAGAATCTACTATATTAATAAATTCATCTACACCAACACTATTAGGTCTAGAAACAATACTAATATTTCTCATTAAAGGATTTTCTTCTTTGATTATTTCAATCTTTTTCTCTGATTTTGCTTCTCCAACAGTTTTCATTTGACCATTGCCCATAATTAAAGCATGTAATCTAATTATTTTAAATACATCTTCAGAATTAAGAGTATTTAAAGAACTAGAAAACTGTGAATCACCATATACTAATTCTGCTAAATTAAATTCACTAATATCAACCATTTCATTTTTATATACTAAATAATTACCTTCTAATTTTAATTCACTAACACTATTAGGACTTTGTTGATATAAGTTATTAAGGATTGAACGATTGTTTTCTAACATTTCCATATCATCACCTATTATAATATTATCAAAAATATATACTATTTTCAAATAATATCATTTATACACTTTATAAAGAATAATGTTTTTGTTAAAATATTATTGAGAATGACAATTCTAGTTTTTAGATGGAGGTTTTGGAAATGAAAAAAGGAGATAAAAAAATAGCTGTTCTAATACCATGTTATAACGAAGCTAAGACTATTAAAAAAGTAGTCAAAGATTTCAAAAAAGCCTTACCAGAAGCAGATATATATGTTTTTGATAATAATTCAACAGATAAGACAGATGAAATAGCTAGAAAAGCTGGCGCTATTGTTGAATATGAATATAAACAAGGAAAAGGTAATGTAATAAGATCTATGTTCAAAAACGTAGATGCTGATTGTTATCTTATGATAGATGGTGATGATACATATCCTAAAGAAAATGCTAGAGAAATGTGTAATCTTATATTAGAGGGAAAAGCTGATATGGTAATAGGGGATAGATTATCATCTACTTATTTTAAAGAAAATAAAAGACCATTTCATAACTTTGGAAATGTCTTAGTAAGAAGTCTAATTAATTACTTATTTAAATCTAATGTAAAAGATATTATGACAGGGTATCGAGCTTTCTCTTATGAATTTGTTAAAACTTTCCCAGTACTTTCTAAAGGCTTTGAAATAGAAACAGAAATGACTATTCATGCCTTAGATAAAAATTTCTTACTTAAAGAAATACCTGTAGAGTATAGAGATAGACCTGTTGATAGTGTATCAAAACTAAATACATTTAAAGATGGAACAAGAGTATTAAAAACTATTGCTAGATTATTTAAAGAATATAAACCAATGTTATTTTTTGGAATACTTAGTTTAATTTTCTTTATAATATCAATATGTTTTGGAACTCCAGTATTTATAGAATATTTCCAAACAGGATTAGTCCCAAGATTCCCAACTTTAATATTTGCTGGATTCATGTTAATAGTATCATTACTATTGTTAATATGTGGTATTATTCTTGAAGTTGTTGTTAAAAAACATCGTCAATTATTTGAAATGTTTTTAATAAATACAAAAAATTTAAAAAACATCAAAAAAAATTAAAAGGCATATAAAACAATTATTTAAATATAAACTTAGTTAATAAAAAAATATTTTCTCTAAAAGAAAATATTTTTTTGTTAATAAATATATACTTATAAACAGAAAGTACCTATTTGCTTAACATTTTTATATCTGTTAATATCACCTTCGAAAGGAGGTATTAAATGCTTAACCAAGTCATTTTAGTTGGAAGACTTACAGATAATCTTGAAGTAGTAGAAACGGGTAAAGAAAACAAAGTTACCACACTAAATTTAGCAGTTCAACGTTCAAGTAAAAATATAGATGGTGTCTATGAAACAGATTTTATTCGTTGTGTACTATGGAATGCCATAGCAGAAAATACTGCTGAGTATTGCCATAAAGGTGATATAGTTGGTATTAAAGGTCATCTTCAAGTAAGCTCATACGATGACAAAGATGGCAATAAAAAATATGTAACTGAAGTTATTGCCGAAAAGGTAACATTCTTATCTAGTAAGAAACCTGATGAAGAATAAATAATATAATTACCGATAATTACAAAACATTCCTAAAAAAACTCCTCATAAGAGGAGTATAAACCATATCTACATTCATTATAAAGTTAATTCATCTAATTTATATAGAGGATTAACTTTTTTTAATGTTTGAATTCTATTAGTTTTATATGTTGATTTTCTATTATCTTCTTTCTTTTCATCTAGTCTTTGTAAGACAAGGAAATGATTTAATAATCTATTTCTAGTTTCCTTATCACCAGGTATAGCAGGTATACCTAAATCAGTAAGTATTATTGGTACTATTTGAGCAACTCTATCTTCTTCATCTCTAATTTTTATAACAGAGCTATTACATACATCTTCATATACATCACCAATAATATAACCTAACATAATTCTCTTATAAAAGAATTTATTTTCATCAGTTACACCAATCTTCTGTAAATCTTGTAATGGATCTACATCACTTATGAAATAAGCCCAAACACCATCTAAAGCATCTGATAGAGGAGCTCCATTATTAATATAATGATTAAATAAATTAATAACTACCTCTCTAGCTATAGTACTTAATGATTTAACACTTTGAATAGAATAAATTCTTTCAAACTTCTTTAATGCTTCTTCATCTTTATTTTCTTTAATACTAGACATATTAGTATTAAATCCTTTACTATTACCTAAATTCTTATAATAACAAGATAACAAATCTATACCAAAGTCATAATTACTATAAAAGAACTCTTTAATAGCATCATAATTATTTGCTCTTAAATACTTAATAACTGGATTATTACCATTTTGATAATTAAATACATAATAATGACTTAGTAAATAACTAATAATTCTATCTAACATATCATCTTGTTCACTAATTAAATATGTATAGACTGCATCTATTAATTGAACATCACTTAATTCTTTTCTATGTTTTAAAAAATAATCTAACTCATTTATTTGATTACCTTCGTTATCTATAAATCTACTATCAAACTCTTCATAGCTTTCACCATTAATAACACAGAATTGTTCATAGTAATCGAATAATAAAGTCATTAAATGATTATCTATATCCATAAAATCACCACTTCGTAAAACTTATTATATAAAAAAATTAAATATTGTAAAGAAAAAACATATATTTAAATAGGTGATTTTATGAAAAAAATATATAAATATATAGGTATTATATCTCTATGTTTACTAAGCTTTTATTATACTGAAAAAGTAGCTAATTATATTAAAGATAAAAATCCTATAATGATAGAATTAAAAGATAGAGTAACTAATTTAGAAATAGATAGTATTGATAGTACAATTATTAATAATATGTATATAATACCAGGACTATCTGGTAAAAAAGTAAATATAAATGCTTCATATAAAAATATGAAGAAAGAATATGATGAAACTAAACTAGTTTTTTATAATACAACACCATCTATATCTTTAAAAGATAACAAAGATAAAATAATAATAAGAGGTAATAAAGAAAAGAAAGAAGTATCACTAATATTTGAAAATATAACATCAATATCTAAATACTTAATAGATAATAAATACAATATAGATTTACTTATCTCTGAAGAAAAATATGATACTTCATATGAAATGATTAACTATTCTAATAACATAACTACATACAAAAGAATAGATTCATTTCTAAAAAAGAATAAACTAAGTAATAATTTATGCTTTACTAAAACAGATGGTATATCTTCCTTATGTAAAGATAAATACATTATTAAACCATCTATAATTCTTAACCATTCTAATTTTAGTCATAATCTTAATACCATTACCAATGGAGAAATAATACTTGTAGAAGACTCTATAAATAAAGGAGAAATAAACTTATTATTACAATATTTAAATAGTCAAAGAATAAAAATAACATATCTAAGTGATCTTATAAAAGAAGATAGATAATATTTGCTATAAAGACTAAATTTTGCTATAATTACATAGACACAAGCCTTTTTATTAAAAAAATTAAATTAAAAGAGAGACGTGATAATATATGTGTAATATTAGAATTTTTAGTCTGGGTGGACTAGACGAAATGGGCAAGAATTGCTATTGTGTTGAAATAGATAAAGATCTTTTTGTTTTTGATTGCGGTTTAAAATATGCTAATGAAAATCTATATGGTATAGATCATATTATTCCAGATTTTACTTATTTAATAGAAAATAAAGATAGAATAAAAGGAGTATTCTTAACACATGGTCATTATGAAAATATGGGTTCTACTAAAGAATTACTATTACAAATACCAGATGTTAAAATATTTGCTACTCGTTTTACTAAATTTATCTTAACTAATGATGGAGTAGATGATAAAAAAATTATTGAAATAAAACCACATAAAAAGATTAGCTTTGGTAAGATTAGTATCTTCCCAATAAGTGTTAATCACTCAGCTCCAGATGCTGTTATGTATGTAATTAATACACCAAATGGTGCTGTATGTTATTCAGGAGATTTCTTAATAGATCCAAAAATGCAAGATAAATATGGTATGGACCTAGGTAAAATTGCCTATGTTGGTAAACAAAAAGTGTTAGCATTTCTATGTGAATCAGTATTCTCTGAACATGTAGGTCATACATCTCCTTCACATAGATTAGAATCATTCTTTAAAGATTCTTTAAAACATCATGAAAATAGAATGATGTTTGCTGTACTACCAACTCATATCTATACTATTCAAGAAATATTTAATGCTGCTAGAAATACTCATCGTAAGATAGTTATAATGGGTAAAAACTTACAAAATATTATATCTTTCTCTAAAAAAGAAGGATATCTAACATTTGATGACAATCAATTAGGAGACTTATCTAATATTGATGATAAAGATTCAATTCTATTAATTCAAGATAGTAAAGAAAATCCATATGCATCTATTAGTAAAATAATAAATGGATATGATAAATTTATTCATTTAAAATCTACAGATACAGTTGTATTTGCTGAACCTAAATATGATAGTAGTGAAAAGACACTTGTTAAAGTAGAAAATGATTTAGCTACAAATGGTTGCGATATAGTAACTGTACCTAAAGAAAAGAATATCTTACAACACGCTTCATCAGAAGACTTAATGATAATGATAGATTTATTAAAACCAAAATACTATATACCAGTAAAAGGTGAATATAGATATATGGTTAATAATGCTAATATAGCATCTGAATTAAATATACCTAGTGAAAATATCATCTTAAAACAAAATGGTGATGTTATTGAAATAAATGATGGTGAACTAAATCAAGAATGTTTTGATCATATTAAAGTAAATGATATCTTAATAGATGGTAATAGTACTGAAGATGTAGGTGAACTAGTTATTAAAGATCGTGAAATGTTAAGTGAAAATGGTATTGTGTTAATTAGTGCTACCGTATCTAAAAAAGATAAGATAATACTAGTTGGTCCAGAAGTAACTACAAGAGGATTCATCTATGTTAAAGACTCAGCTGAAATGATAGCAGAAATAAAAAGAATATCAGAAGCTATTATTGATAGAAATATTATGGAAAACTACATTGAGTTCAATAAAATAAAAAATGAAATAAGAGAAGAACTAGGTAGATATTTATATCATGAAACTGAATGTAAGCCAATGATTATTGCTGTAGTTCAAGAGGTTTAATAAACCTCTTTTTTAATTGACTTTATAGTAATATTTAATGTATAATTTAATCAGAATAGAGGTAGTGTAATGAAAAAGAAAATCTTATTTTTACTTATACTTTTAGTACCATTCCTAGTAAGTGCTAAAAGTGAATATTATGAACATATGTGGACATATGATGTAGACTCTTCATTTGAGTATATTGGCTTTGTAACAAACGATATAATTGATTACAATGACGGCTATATTGCAGTAGGTTTCAAAAATGAAGATATGGCTGCATTTGTTTTAGATGCCGATGGTGAATATGTTAAAGAAGTTAACTTAAAAAATCATAACCATGGTAAAGCTAAAAGAATATTTGAAGTATCAGATGGATATGTAATTATATCAGTAGCTGGTCCAGATGTAGTAGTAACAAAACTTGATAGTAATTTAAAATATCAATACGAGGAATATTACAATGCTGATGGTGCATTTGAATGGGGTACTGATCTATACGCAATTAAAGCAGATGAAAAAGTATATATGTGGAATTCTCATCAATACGAAAGTGGTATTCTAGTATATGATAATGAATCAGGAGAAATATCTAGTATAAGATTAAGCAAAGTACCACAACCAACTCGTCAAGTATTATCAGGTTACTTTGAAGTACAAGAATACGAAAATTGCCATAATTACAATTTAGTTGGTGCTTTAGACTCACAAGCTTCAGGTAAGTTAGTAGCAACTCCATTAGGAACTATGAATAACTATTGTATTATTTTTGAACATCCTTATAAAGATGGATATATCTTTGGACTAAATGGTGATGGTAAAGGTTTATTAGTAAGATATGAAGATGATGAATTATTTACTAAAACATTTAATAACTTCTTCTTAAAAGATGGAGTACAATTTAGAAATAATATTATTGTTACAGGTGTTAGTTATAATACTGATGAATCACAACTATTAGTTATAAATGAATCAGGTAAAACTCTTGAAACAACACCTATATCTGATTATGTAGATGATGAATACTTTATACCAGAACACTTAATTCCAACAAAGAATGGATTTGCTCTAACAGGATCAGTTAAATATTGTAATGTAAATCTAGCAGAACAAAATGCTATAAATACTAATAAAAAAGTAATGCCAACTAACTTAGTAGATGAAAAAGAACCTCCTGCAAAACCAGAAGGAGAACCACCTGCAAAACCAGAAGGAGAACCTCCTGCTAAACCAGAAGGTGGTAATGGCGAAGTTCTAGGAGATGAAAATGGTTGCTATGATGATAAAATACTTTATTTCTCAGCAGACTATCTTGTAGAAACAAAAACAGATGGTAATGGAGAAGTTAAAGCTAGTAGAGTAAGAGCTAATGATGGTGATGCTATAGAATTCACAGTAACTCCTAAAGAAGGCTATGTTCTTGGTGAAGTAAAAGTAACAGATTCTAATGGTAATGTAGTAATATTTACAGATTACAAATTTACAATGCCTTCTGCAGATGTACTTATTGAAGCTACATTCATACCTATAAATCCGAATACTAGTGCAATCTCAGTAACACTAATAGTCATCTTATCAATTATATTTGGTATAGGATTAATAGTAGCAATTAAGAAATTTAAATGGCAAAGATAGCTTTACATAGCTATCTTTTTTTATTTGTTAATAATATTAAAATATTATATAATTTAATTAGAATAGAGGTAGTATTATGAAGAAAAAAATACTTTTACTTATTATATTACTAGTACCATTCCTAGTAAGTGCTAAAGAAGAAATAAATTATGAATGGACGAAAGAAAATAGTAATGGCTTTTTATTCTTAGGTGAAGAAGATAATCAATACTTAGTATTTGATGAACCAAATAATGGACCAAGAATTACATATTATCAACCAAATGGTAAGAAAGTAAATAGTGAATATATAACTCCAGATACTGATAACTTTTTTGAACTATGGCAAAAATATGGAAATCGTTCTGGTAGAAACCATCTTATAAATGAAGTAGATGACCAAATAGTAGATTTATATGTATATGATTTAGAAATTGAACTATATAATGAAGAAACAGATAGTATAGATGTTTTAGATTATTATAATTTATCAGCTAAAGACCAAATTAAATATACAGGTAAATACCATTTATTATTTGAATTAATGGCTGATAGAACTCCAGATATAGAGTATAGTTTTATTGTTAAAGATAATTGTATTGTTGTATATAAATATGTTTATTCAAATACTATTAGAAGTTATATAGAAGTATACGACTTTGAAGAAAACAAACTATTATCTAAGAGAATGGATGATAGCAGTATATATTCAGCAGATATGAATGCATATGGAATATATCTACTTAAAGAAGAATATGATGACGACGAAGAATCTATATTAGTTGAATTAACAAAATATGATTTAAAAGGTAAAGAAGAATATACTAAAGATTTAACAGATGAATTTTATGATAATTTAGATGAAGATGACTTATATTATTTAGAAATATCAGATATTGATATAGTAAATAATGGATTTGTTGTTAGTTTAAGAGATTATTGTGGAATATCATCAGGAAAAGCAGCAGCATCAGAATATATAGAAGAAAGCCCTGAACTAACAAGATTCACTACAAGCTATAATCCATGTTACGGAAGTGCTGTTTTTGATGGCTTACCTGGCGCATTTACATTTAAAGAAGATGTTGTTGGAACACAAAGCATTCCTGGTGATGCTAGACCAACTTTCATACTTGATAAAATATACAGTAGAAGAATGCCAATTGTTTTAGTTAAATTTAATATTGATTATGAAATAACTACTAAAGTAGAAGGTAAAGGAACAGTAACAGCTATTGGTAGATCCGAAGCAAATGGCTTAGTAACATTTAAAGTAGAACCACAAAAAGGTTATGTATTAAGTGTTGTTAAAGTAACAGATGCTAATGGTAATGTTATAGAGTTTACAGATTACACATTTACAATGCCATCATCAGATGTTTTAATAGAGGCTGTATTTGTTCCAGAGAATCCTTATACAGCAGATATAGCTATTGTAGCTGTATTACTAGTAGCAATAGCTGGTGGAACACTATTATTAATAGGAAGAAAGAAAATTAATTGGTTAAAATAAGACAGTAAAGTTACTGTCTTTTTTTGTTTACACTGATAATAAATGACAGATTGTAAAACAATGTAAGTTAAGATATAATATAACCAGAATAGAGGTAGTCTATATGAAGAAAAAAATACTTTTACTTATTATGTTACTAGTACCATTCCTAGTAAGTGCTAAAGAAGAAATTAATTATGGATGGGATAAAGTTAATAAAAATGGTATTGTTTATATTGTAGAAGATGAAAATAAATACTATACAGTTGAAGATTTATTGCTATTAATGAATAATAATAAAGCTCCATCATCAGCTAGTGTAAAAATTAAATCATATGACCCAGCTGGAAATCTAATAAAAAGTTTAACAATAAATGAAGATAATGCTGAAGAAGAAATGATGAAGGTTATGGATAAAATCGACATCTTACTTCCAATAATAGATAGATTACCAGTTCCATATTATATTAATAAAATGAATGATAAATATATTGTTTCCAGTCCTATGATAGATGAATTAGAAATATGTACTTTTGATGTTGAACCATCTTGTATTAATAAAAAATATAGTGAATTATCAACTGCTCAGTTAAAAAAATATTTAGGTGAATATTATGAACTAATTGATGAAGATTTCGCGGATAGAATTCAAAACGATCATATTTATGAAGTAACAAAAAAATATAATAATCATTATATTAAATATACAATTGATTTAGATGATTTAACTGGAGAAATATCTATTTATAACGAAGATAAGAAAAAACTAGTTACTCAAGATTTAGATTTATTTAATGAATATGCATCAGTTGATATAAATCAAAATGGAATATATTTTGTTTTAACATCAAGAGATCATGAAAATCATGAAGCAGAATTTTCTCTAGTTAAATATGATTTAAGTGGTAAAGAAGAATACATAATAGATTTAAATGATATGCTATCAGAAAATCTTGGATTAAATGAAGAAGAGTTATACTATGCTAATATTATTAACATGAGTTTAGTAAATGGAGGAGTAATTCTTAACCTTAATTACTCTTTAACAGCTTCAGCAATGGATTATTGTATGAATTATGAAGATGATCTTGAAAAAGTGAAAGGTGCCATTTTACCAGCAAATACACAATTATTAGATCCTACTTATGAAGCAGAACCAGAACATACATATTCATATTGTGAAAGTCAAATTCGTGGATTTGCAGCTAATATATTAAATAGACAAAACGAATCAACAAATGAACAAAACACATCAACATATAAAGAAGTATCATTTAAAGGTCAAAATTTAAAAGTAACACCAACATATCTTGACTATAAACCAAGTAGAATACCAGATTTTAGTGGTGACACTGATTATTTAATATATAAAATACTTATACCTGATACAGTAGTAAAACTAAATATTGATTATGAAATAACTACTAAAGTAGAAGGTAAAGGAACAGTAACAGCAATATCTAGATCTGAAGCAAATGGTTTAGTAACATTTAAAGTAGAACCTAAGAAAGGCTATGTATTAAGTGTTGTTAAAGTAACAGATGCTTTTGGTAATGTTATCGAATTTACAGATTATACATTTACAATGCCTAATTCTGATGTCTTAATAGAAGCTGTATTTGTACCAGAGAATCCATATACAGCAGATATAGCTATTGTAGCTGTATTACTAGTAGCAATAGCAGGAGGAGTACTACTAATAAAAGGCAGAAAGAAAATTAATTGGTTAAAATAAGACAGTAAAGTTACTGTCTTTTTCTTTACACTAGTAATAAATGACAGATTGTAAAATAGTGTAAGTTAAGATATAATATAATCAGAATAGAGGTAGTATTATGAAGAAAAAAATACTTTTACTTATTATGTTACTAGTACCATTCCTAGTAAGTGCTAAAGAAGAAATTAATTATGAATGGATGAAGGAAAATAGTAATGGCTTTTTCTTCCTAGGTGAAGAAGATAATCAATACTTAGTATTTGATGTACCAAATAATGGGCCAAGAATTACATATTACCAACCAAATGGTAAGAAAGTAAGTAGCAGATATTTAGACTTTGATGATGAAGAAGATAGAAAAATTATGATTCGCTTTAAATCATCATTAAGTGGAAGAGAGACATTTTACAATGAAGTAGATGGTGAAGAAATAATATTAGAACCATACTACATGGAACTTGGATTATACAATGAAGAAACTGATGCATATGAACATGTAAATTACTTAGATTTATCATCTAAAGACCAAATTAAATATACTGGTAAATATCATGTATTATTTGAATTAATGGCTGAAAATGATGGCAATACAGAATATACATTTCAAGAAAAAAAGAATTGTTTTGTAGTATATAAAACTGTATTTGCAAATAGCATTAGAAGATATATAGAAGTATATGACTTTGAAGAAAATAAATTACTATCTAAGAAAATAAGTAATGATGGTGTTATCATAGCTGATATAAACGAATATGGAATGTATGTTCTAGAGGCTTACTATGGTGAAGATGGTGAAATAGAATTAACTAAATATGATTTAAAAGGTAAAGAAGAATATACTAAAGATATAACTGATTTATTAGAAGAAAACGTTGATTTAGATTATGATAGTTATTATAGCTTAGTGCCATCAGCATTAGATGTAGTTAATAATGGTCTTATAATTAGTATTAGTGATAATCGTTGTGTTATAGAAAAAGAAACAAAAAGTGGATATAATCCTTGTTTACCACCTGAAGCATTTATTAGAGGAGTAGATACTACTGATCTTCTTATAAAAGATGTAGCATCTCCAAAAAATAACTTACCAATTGCTTTAATTAAACTTGATATTGATTATGAAATAACTACTAAAGTAGAAGGTAAAGGAACTGTAACAGCTATTGGTAGATCTGAAGCAAATGGTTTAGTAACATTTAAAGTAGAACCACAACAAGGCTACGTATTAAGTGTTGTTAAAGTAACAGATGCTAATGGTAATATTATTGAATTTAGAGATTACACATTTACAATGCCATCATCAGATGTTTTAATAGAAGCTGTATTTGTACCAGAGAATCCATATACAGCAGATATAGCAATTGCTGGTATTGTATTAGTAGCAATAGTATTTGGAGTAGTCGCACTTAAATACTATAAGAAAGCTAAATGGATGAATTAGTGCTTTGCACTAATTTTTTCATGCATAAAAATATCACTATTACTAATACTAATAATGGTGATTGAAATGGATGAAAACATAGAATTTTTAAACTATATTTATCAGAATGCTCAAATGGGTATTATTGGTATTGATAATATTAAGAAAGAAATAAAAGATAAAGACTTTCTTAAATTAATTAAAGAACAAGAAAAAGATTATCAAGCTATATGTAGTGAAGCTACTAAGTATTTAAATAAACAAGATGAAGATGAAAAAAGCATTGGTGCTATGGCTAAAATGATGACTCTTGTAGATGCTAAAATGAAAACTTTAACAGATAAATCATCTAATAACGTTGCTAAAATGATGATTGATGGAACTAATAAAGGTATTATTGAAATACAAGAAAAACTAAATAGATATACCGATGGAGATAAAAAGATTGTTAAATTAGCAAATAAATTATTAGAAGTAGAAAAAAAGAATATAGAAGATTTAAAAATATATTTATAAAAAAAGAAGATTTAATCTTCTTTTATTGTTTCATAAATATCTTCTAAATCTCTATCAGATCTTTCTTTAATATTATAATCTGGTAGTAAATGTAAATGAACATGTTTAACTGCTTGTGATTCTCCATAATTAATACCACATGTTAATGCTCTAGCTCTTAGTTTATTCATAATACTAGGTCCTAACTTTTTAGCAACATTAAATATATCTAATACATCATCATTACTTAATTCAGTAAAATCAGTAACATGTTTTTTAGGCATTACTAATGTATGTCCATCTACTTTAGGATTTACATCCATAATAGCTAATACCTTATCATCTTCATATACTTTCTTAGAAGGTATTTCTCCATTAATTATTTTACAAAATATACATTCGTTCATATTATCACCTAAAAATAGAATACCAAAAATAAGTGAAAAGGTAAATGCTATATAATTGAATTATATAAAAAATTATAATATAATTAACATAGTAGAAAATAGGGGTGAAAGTATGAAAAATATTAAGTATTTAAGTTTTTTACTTATATTATTTTTTCTACCTACATTAGTTAATGCCTATACTAAGTTAGGAGCTTCTACTCAAGGGCCTATTGTAGGCAAAGAGGTTTATGTATTTATAGACTTAGATTATGGTAATAACCTAATACAAGAAACACATTTAAAAGTTACTTACGATCCAAGTGCTTTAGAAATAACTGATAGTATACAATGGACTCAAGGAAGAAGTTCTAATGGAACATATAGATTAGAACCTGGAGCAATTTATATTGATAAAACATCTGCAAGTGATAACTGGAAAACTGGAACTGTTTTCATGGTTAAATTTATAGTATTAAAAAAAGGAGAAACAGTATTAAGAATCACTAGAGAAGGAGATGCTTATTATAGTGATGGTAATATAATACCTTATGAAAATAGTAGTAGTATTACAATTTATGGAAAAGAAGCTAATTCTAATACTGATTTAAAATCACTAGTTGTTGAAGGATACCGTTTAAATCCAGTTTTCTCTACATATAAAAGAGAATATAATTTAGATGTACCTGCTGATGTATCTAGTATTAATATAACAACTCAGAGAGCAGATTCAACTCAAGTAATAGAAGGCGATGGAAATAGAGAATTAAAATTTGGAGATAATACTATAGAAATAAAAGTAATAGCTCAAAATGGAGATTCGTCTGTATACACCATAAAAGTTCATAGAGATGATAAGCGTACTGGTGATACTTCTTTAAAAGAAATAAGTGTATCAAATAGTGATTTAACATATGAAAAAGATAAAACTATTTATGAAACTACAGTTAGTAGAAGTGTAGATAATGTCATAATATCTGCTCGAGCTACTGATTCTAATGCCACTTTATTAGGTACCGGAAGAAAACAACTAGAGTTTGGAAGAAACGAATTTAAACTATCTGTTAAAAGCCCTAATGGAGTTGAAACAGAATATACAGTTATAGTTAATAGATCTACAGAAGAATTCCAAGTAATTAATCAAAGTAGTAGATTACTAAGTTTAAAAGCTAACGGAATTGTATTTGATTTAAATGATAATAAGTCTAATTTCTTATTTAGTGTTGATAGTAATACTGATAAATTAGATTTAACTACAGTAGCTGAAAGTAAAACCGCTAAAATAGAAGTAACAGGAAATGAAGAACTAAAAGAAGGTATTAATAAAATAGAAATAAAAGTTACTGAAATAGATGAATCAGAAAACATATATACTATTATTGTTTATAAAAATCCTAATGCTGAGAGAGTAAAAGATATAAAAACAGCTGACTTTTATTCTACAAGTATTGTTGAATATACAACTCCAACATTAATACCAAAAGAAGCTATAGATAAGATTAATAATAATAACGTTACTCTTTATTACAATATTGTTAATATGTATAGTGGACTATTATATCAGGTTAAACTAAGTAAAAATTTAACTTCTGAATTTACTCCATCTATAAAAAGAGTAGAAGGAGATAGTAATCTTAAATACGAATCTAATATACCTGAAGGAAATGAAATAGTATTATATTTAGATGGTGCATACCAAGATGGAAATGATGTAAAAATAACATCAACTGATTCAACAGGTAAAAATAGTGTTATTACTGAAGGAGTTAGAGTAGATAACGGATATGTTAGATTTACATCAAGTGGTGCTAGTTATTACACATTTACTGCTAGTACACCAGTAGCTAATAAAATGAGTATTTTTGATTACATTAATCAATATAAAACGATTATAGTTGTAGTTTTAATAGCTGGAGCAGTAATACTATTGCTAACATCAGCTAAGAAAAAACCTAAACCAGAACCAAAAGAGCCATTATACTAATGGCTTTTTTTCTTATTTTGTGCTATGATTTATACATCTTATATATAAGTAGGTGACACTATGACCATTGAAGATGTTTTACTAGAGATAAAAAAATATAATCCTAAAGAAGTAGAAAAAGTTAGAAAAGCATATGAACTAGCAAAAGTTGCTCATAAGGATCAAAAAAGAGAAAGTGGAGAACCATATATCATACATCCATTAAATGTTTGTATGAATTTAACTCTGTTCAAAGCTGATGGAGCAACATTATGTGCTGGGTTACTCCATGATGTAGTAGAAGATACAGAATATACTCTAGAATATATTGAAAAAGAATTTGGTCCAGATGTTGCTCACCTAGTAGATGGCGTAACTAAGATTAGTAACTTACACTTTAATACTAAAGATGAAGCTACTAATGCTAATATAAGACGTATTATTAATAGTTTAAATGACGATGTAAGAATAATTATTATAAAACTATGTGATAGACTTCATAACATGCAAACGCTTCAATATAAGGCTCCAGAAAAGCAAATTAGAAGTGCTAAAGAAACATTAAATATATTTGTACCTCTTGCTTACTTTATTGGTGCATTCCCTATGAAATGTCGTTTAGAAGACTTATGTTTATTATACTTAGATCAAGAATCATATGAAGCTATAGAAACTAAGATAAAAGAAATAACAAGAGACTATCAAAAATGTTTTGAAATATCTACTGAAGAAGTATCTAAATTACTAGATGAAAACAATATTAAATATACATATAGAGTTAAAATACTAAATACATATCATTTATACCAAAAACTTAATAAAGGTTATAAACTAAATGATATTCATGACTTAGTTAACTTTAAACTTATCTTAGATGATAGAGAAGATCCATATAGAGTATTAGGTTTAATTCATAAACTATATACTCCAATGAATAATAAATTTAAAGACTATATAGCATGTCCTAAGACAAATATGTATAGATCATTACATACAACAGTATTTGGTCCTGATAACCATATACTACAATTTCAAATTAAAACTCAAACTATGGATGATATTAATACCATTGGTTTAGGAGCATACTGGAAATTCTATAGAGAAAAAGGTAAAGAAAGAATGCAAAATGAATTAAGACTTAATTACCAATTCTTTAACACTCTAAGAGAATTAAATGAAACTATTGAAAGCGATTCAGATTTTATTGAAAGAGTAAGACAAGAAATATTCTCTAATAATATATATGTATATACTCTAACAGGAGATATAGTTGAATTACCTAATGGATCTACAGTAATAGATTTTGCATATAAACTACATACTGAAATGGGTAACCATTTACATAAAGCATATATAAATGGTAAAGAAGTTAAATTAATTCATAAATTAAATAATAAAGATAGAATTCTTATTATTCAAAAAGACAATGCTCATCCTAACAAATCATGGTTAGATCATGTAGTAACAGTAAATGCTAAAAAGAAAATAAGAGATGCTTTAAACAAAAAAGAAAAAGAAGAGTAATCTTCTTTTTTTATTCAAAAAAATACACTTACTTGCATACATTACATTAGAGGTGAATATTATGTCTAATTACAAAGAAATAGTAGCTAAGACTATAATAGGTAAAGGAAGAAAAACATCTAAAGATAAATATACTCTTATTCCAGAATATAATCCTGATACAGTATTAGGTTGTTGGGTAATAAACAATAACTTTAAAGGTACTAATAATAAAAATGACATAACTATAAATGGTTCTTTTGATGTTAATGTATGGTATTCATATGATAACGACTCTAAAACAGCTGTAACTACTAAAAACTTTAACTATGATGATACTATGAAATTACGTGTTAAAGATTATGATGCCTTAAATAATCAAAACGAAATTATAATCCGTAATCTAAAACAACCTACAGTACAAGATGTTAAAATAAAAAATAATGAAATAATCTTAACAATTGAAAAAGAATTAGGAGTAGAACTAGTAGGAGAAGGCAAAGTAAAAATAGCAGCATATGAAGATGAACTACCATGGGATGATGTTATACCAGATACTCCAAATGATATTAAAGAAGAATATCTAAGTGATAAAGAATAATTATCACTTTTTTTATTTGTAGATGTTAACCATTTTAGGTTGACATCTATTATAAAATCTGTTATATTAATAGAGCTAATTAAAGGAGGGAAAAATATGGCAGTTAAATTAAGATTAAAAAGAGGCGGTTCAAAACAAAGACCTTTCTATCGTATTGTAGCCGCAGATGCACGTAGTCCAAGAGATGGTAGATTTATAGATACAATTGGTACTTATAATCCAATCCCATCAGAATATGAAGTTACAGTAGATGAAGAAAAAGCATTATATTGGTTAAATAATGGTGCACAACCTACAGATACAGTAAGAAGTATTTTAAGCAATAAAGGTATCATGGCTAAATATGCTAATACTAAAAAAGAAGGTAAATAATTATGGAATTAAAAGAATTTACTGAATATTTAGTTAAAAGCATTGCGAAAGAACCAGATATGGTAAGTGTTCAAGAGTTTGGTGGCGAAGAAGACTCAGTTATTTTAGAAATTATCGTTCATGAATCAGACATGGGTGCTGTAATTGGACGTAATGGTAAAATGGCTAATGCTATTCGTACTTTAGTACAAGCTCATGCTTACATAAATGGGGAAAAGAAAGTTAAAATAAATATAGATTCATTCTAAAAAAGAAGTACATTGTACTTCTTTTTATATTGATAAACGTAATACTTTACTACTATAGATACGATAAGATAATAACTTAATATTTAATTGCTTAGTCTTATCTAAATACTTAGTAATTATTAATACATCTTCTTTAGAACATTTACCTCTTAAGAACTGTTTATAAGTAGTAGGACTAACACCAACTACTTTAGTAAACATCTCTGAATAATACTCTAAACTATTAAAGCCATTATCTAATGCTACTTTAAGTAATCGATCATTTCTATATATACCTTTAATACTATTAAATATTCTTCTATTATTTTGATATTCCTTAATACTAATACCTATATGTTTCTTAAATAACCTCATCATATAAGCCTTATCATAACCAAAATAAAGAGCTAGTTCATCTATACTAACGAATCTATTAATATTATTATTCATATAATCAATAATACAACTAACTAACTCCTTTGGTTTCATAATAATCTCCTCACACTTTAATTATATCATACAAGTCATTTTTGTTTAAATTTTGCTCAAATATGTATTATATAATGCAATTATGAAAGAGAGGGATTATTATGCAAAGTTACTCAAAATTTGCTGATAATGAAACAATTAAGAAAGGATTAACTAGAATAGATAAATCACTTAATGTCAAAGCATCTGGTATTCCATATTTCTATGATGAGGATAGTATTTATGTAGAAGATAAAGATTCACATACTGTAGTAATAGGATCTACTGGTAGTGGTAAAACACAATCAACAGTATTACCACAATTAAGACTATCTATGTTAGCTAATGAATCAATAGTAGCTATTGATGAAATGGGAGAATTATATAAAGCATTAGGTTCAGAACTTAAAAAAAGAAATTATAAGACTATTGTTATTAACTTCCAAGATACAAAACATAGTAATAACTTTAATCCATTATTAGTCCCATATCGTTTATATAAACAAGATTACCAAGATGTAGCTATTCGTATGGTAGAAAGAATTGGTGGAATTATCTATCCTGAAAGTAAAGGAGGATCTGACCCATTTTGGAATAATTCAGCTAGAAATTACTTTGTAGGATTAGTACTTTATTTATTTGAAAATGCAAAAGAAGATGAAATAAATTTCAATAGTGTATATGACTTATCTAATCAAATAGAATCATCTGGAAAAGGTAAAGAAATATTAGTAACTCTACCTCCAACAAATCCAGCTAATATTAATTTAGCTTCAACAATCTTAGCTCCTAATGAAACTAGAGGAGGAATTCTATCAGTATTTAGACAATCATTAGGATTACTAACTAGTAGAGTCCAAATATCATCTTTAATGTCTTCTAGTGATTTTAATTTAGATGAACTTGTTGACGAAAAATTTGCTTTATTCATTGTAGGAGAACCATCTAAAGATAATTCTAAATATATGTCTACTATAATTGATGAATTATATTATGTTGTTAATACTAAAGGTAAAAGAGAAAAAAGAATAAATGTTATTCTAGATAGATTTACTGAACTAAGTCCTATAGAAGATTTCCATAATGTATTATCAAGAAGTAGATCTTTAAATATTAGATTTACAATTCTAATAGATAGTATTAGTACATTAACATTACTATATGGCAGAGAAGAAACATTACTAATATATAACAACATTGCTAACATTATCTATCTATATTCATCTGATGAATCTACACTAAGAAAAGTATCAGAATTAGCAGGTATGGAATCAGAAAACAATCCATTAGTATCAGTTCAAGAATTAAAAACATTTAAAATATTTGAAGCTTTAATTCTAAAAATGAGAGAATACCCTATAAAAACTAAAATGATACCTGATTATCAGTTACCATGGAATATGTCTAAAGAAGAAATTGAATTCCCTGTAAAAACAGATAAACCATTAAAAATATTTAATATAAATGGTGAAGATCCAACTACGAAAAAATTAGACGAAATGATAAAAAATATAGATAAGGAAATAAAAGAGTTAGAGAACAAATAAGAAGATATTAAACAATATCTTCTTTTTAATTCCTTGCCTTTACCACGTATAAATAGTATAATTTATGAAGAAGGATTTGATGTAAATGGAAAAGAATTATCCAAATCATGTTGCCATCATTTTAGATGGAAATAGAAGATGGGCTAAAGAAAGAGATTTACCTTCTTTAAAAGGTCATCAAGCAGGATTTGATAATATATGTGATTTAGTACCATATATTATAGATAAAGGAGTAAAAGTATTAAGTGTTTATGCTTTCTCAACAGAAAACTTTAAACGTAGTGAAGAAGAAGTAACATATCTTATGGATTTATTTGTAAGAATGTTCAGAAAAGAATGTAATAAAATTCATAAAGAAAATATAAAAATTGTTGTTTCTGGTCGAAAAGAAATGCTACGTGAAGATGTTCAAGAAGCAATTGAATATATTGAAGAAAAAACTAAGGACAATACAAAAGCTATATTTAATGTTTGTATGGCATATGGTGGTAGACAAGAAATTGTAGATGCTACCAAAAAAATAATTGCTGATGTTAAAGCTGGTAATCTAAAAGAAGAAGACATTGATGATGATTTAATGTACAAGTATATGTACAATGAATTACCACCAATCGATTTATTAATTAGAACTAGTGGAGAAGAAAGACTAAGTAATTATATGTTATATCAAATGAGCTATGCTGAAATGTACTTCCCTGAAATATATTTCCCTGATTTCAATAGAGAAGAATTTGAAAAAGCTATAGATATTTATAATAAAAGGGATAGAAGATTCGGAGGAAATACTAAGAAATGAAAAAAAGAGTAATTAGTGCGATTATTGTAGTAGCTGTATTTATTCCTTTATTTCTAATCGGAGGTATTCCTTTTGGTACTGCGGTTGGTTTAGTAGCTGCTCTAGGTTTTAAAGAAATAATAGATTTAAAAGAAAATAGATCATATCCTATTACTGTAAAAATAATAGGAATGATATGTCTATTATTACTTATTGTTGTTGGTAGATCATATCAACATATATATACAGGTTTATCATATGGTTTAATAGGACTAACAGTTCTATTACTATTAATACCTGCTATATTTGATAAAAAAGAAAAATATACTACTAAAGATGCTTTATATTTAATAGGAGCTATACTATTAATAGCATTATTCTTTAAACAAATGATTCTAATAGAAGAAAAGAATAAATGGATATTACTATATTTAATCTTAGTAGCAACAATTACTGATACATTTGCTATGTTAGTAGGTTCATTAATAGGAAAACATAAACTTATTCCTGATGTATCTCCTAAAAAATCAGTAGAAGGTAGTATTGGTGGTTCACTAGTAGGTACTATAGTATGTACTATATACCATTACAATGTTATTGGTGTACTAGTTAATCTACCAGTAACTATAATTGTTACCTTAGTATTATCAATACTAGGCCAACTTGGAGATTTATTCTTCAGTAAAATGAAAAGAGAAAGTGGTATTAAAGACTTCTCTAATATAATGCCAGGACATGGTGGTGTCCTAGACAGACTAGATAGTATGATATTTGTTATAATTGCATATACTATTATTGTCAACTTATTACATTTATTTTAAAAGATAGGTGATTAAATGAATACATTAATAAATATATTACTATTTATATTTATTCTTGGTATTTTAGTATTCGTCCATGAATTTGGTCACTTCATCACCGCTAAAAAAAGCGGTGTTCATATCCATGAATTCTCTATAGGTATGGGACCAGCTATTAAAACTATCAAAGGTAAAGATGGAATTGATTATTCCATTAGAGCTTTACCAATTGGTGGATATGTTCAAATGGCTGGAGAAATATATGAAGATGATGATACTAAAAAAATACCCAAAGAAAAATTTATGTGTAATCGTCCATGGTGGCAAAGACTAATAATCTTATCAGCAGGAGTATTTAATAACTTCTTATTAGCTTTAATACTATTATTTGTCATAGCTCTTATTTGGGGAGCACCATCATATAAACCAGTTATAGAAAAAGTATTTTCTGGATCAGCTGCTGCATCTACTCAAACCATTGAAACAGATGAAGATGGTAATGAGAAAATAGTTAGTGGTATCCAAGATGGCGATGTTATTACAAGTATTAATGGTAAAAAGGTAAGAACTTGGGATAAAGTTAGAATACTATTAATATTAAAAGAAAAAGATAATAAATATGATATTACTGTAAGACATGAAGATGGTAAAGAAGAAACATTTGCTATCGAACCTGGTGAATACAAAGACGATGAAGGTAATGAACAAACTGGAATAGGAATTCAAAGTAAGGTAGAAATAAAAAAAGGATTTAAAGCATCTCTAGAATATGCATTTGTAAAATTTGGTAGTACATTTGATCAAATGTTATTAACATTGGGAAGCTTATTCACTGGTAAATTATCTATTAATAACTTATCAGGACCAGTTGGTATCTATACAGTAGTAGGAGAAACAAGAAAATCTGGTATAGAAAATGTTATCTTCCTAATAGCATACTTAAGTATTAACTTAGGTATAATGAATATCTTACCAATTCCAGCATTAGATGGTGGACATATTCTATTCTTAGTAATTGAATTACTAACTCATAAGAAAGTAAATGAAAAAGTAGAAGCTATTACTACAACAATATTCTTTGTTCTACTAATGGCTTTAATGTTATATATAACAATTCATGATATATTTACTTTAATAATAAAATAGAGGCTTAAACCTCTATTTTTTTATAAAAATTGACAAAAAATGCTTGTAAAAGTATAATGATTATGTTATATTTAATTTGCTTACTTATGGCGCTGTAGCTCAGTTGGCTAGAGCATCCGGTTCATACCCGGCAGGTCGTGTGTTCGAATCACACCGGCGCTACCATTAGTAATTAACTCTAACTTAGGTTAGAGTTTTTTTGTTATATAGTTTTAATAGTACTTCTATAAATATAATAACAGTGGTACATTAATGATAATAGAAAGAGGTAATAAAATGGAAACAGGAAAAAAGTATTATTATGCATAATTGTTATTCTTGCCTTAGCAGTTGTTGGTGTAGGTGGATTCTTTTTAGGTAAGAATTATTCTAATTCTGATAATAATACAGCTGAAAAAGAAACAAAGCAAGAAGAAAAGAAAGAAGATAAAAAGGAAGAAGAAAAAGAAGGAGAATTTAAGTACAAAGATTACAGGGGTTTACCATTTAGTTTATGTGGTTTTCCAGGAATTCCAATCGAAGAAAAAGATGTATACTTAAAAGATTTAACAGCAGAAGAAAAAATGAACATTATAATTGGATTAATTGACAAAACAAATAGATACGATGATGATGAAGAAGAATATGATGACAAAGGTGGAGTTTTAATTAGATCATTCACTGAAGAAGAAGCTAAGGTATTCTTTGAAGACACTAGTTTCATCAGTAGTAAAAAGAATTTTGATTACAATGTAATGTATCCATTTACTGTATACAAATCAGATGATAAAATAGATATCGTTGAATATGCAGGTGGTTGTACTGGTGATGGTAGTGGAGAATATGTTATACAAAAAGACAAAAAAATAGAAGATGGTAAAGCTATTTATACATTTGTTTATTACAATCTATCTGTAGAATATCCTGATGATAGTAATGATCCAAAAATAAGTATTTATAGTGATATTGCTGGTAAAAAAATAGTAGCTAGTGATATAGATGATTTTGATAAGATATCTGATTACTATGATAAACTAAATACTTATGAAGTATATTACGACATAACAGACAATAATATGCGTTTTGAAAAAATGATATTTAACAAAAAATAAGATAAAGACCCTAACTTAGTTAGAGTCTTTTTTATATCTAAGAATAAACGTAATATAGTAATATTCCGATGATGTAAGTTTATAATAAAAATTGATAATTATATAGTATAATAACTGCAATGGAGATGAGTTACATGAACTTAAACGAATTAAAAATTATCAAATCTAAATTAAAGAGATTATCAAAATTATTACAAAAGAAACAAAAAAAGAAATATTATTTAACTATAGAAGAAAAAAAAGAACTTTTAATGGATGGCAAAAGAATACCTATAAGAGTAAAGGGTAATGGAAGAGATATAAAGCTATTAGTTAAGACCAGAGGAACAATCGAATCAGGAGATTTAAAAAATAAAAGGATGGGATTATAAATTCTAATTTACGGGTAATATGAAAGAAAGATAGTATAGATGTTTTTAAGATTATTTGAAAATTTATTTCAGATAGAGTATTAAATTATACTATATAAATGCCAATATTGATAATATAAAATAATCGGAAGATTAAGATATCACGCTCAATTAAGTCAGGATAAAAATCCTGATTTTTTGTGTTATAATAATTATGTGAAATAGTATTCATATTAGGAGTTGATTATATGTCAAAAAAAGATTTTGTAGAATTATCTAAAAAATGGTTTGATAAACAAGCCCCAGTATATGATGAAAAGAATGTAATAATATATTCCAAATATGGAAAAATTAGTTGTCAAAACATATCTGAATATCTAAATGATCAAAAATATGATAATTTACTAGATATTGGTTGTGGTACAGGATACTTAATAGATATGTTATCAAAAAATCATAAAGCAGAATATACAGGTTTAGATTTATCTCCAAAGATGATAAAAGAAGCTAATAAAAAGAAAATTAAAAATGCAACCTTTGTTGAAGGAAGATCAGATGATTTACCATTTGAAGATAATACTTTTGATATAGTTACATGTTCTCAAAGCTTTCATCACTATCCTGAAACAGATAAACCACTAAAAGAAGCTTTGAGAGTACTAAAACCAGGTGGATTATATATTATATCTGATACTGGCGTAGGACCTTTTAGAATGCTTGGTGTAAAAATAGATGATTTCATCTATAGACACTTTAGTAATAGTGGAGACTGTAATATTTCTTATAAGGAAAAAATGATAAAAGATATGATTAGAAATGGTTTTGAAATAGTAGAAAGTAAGAAAATTAATACTTTTATTTATTTTATTGTAGGTAAAAAGTAATGAAGAATAAACATTTACCATTATATGGAATAGGTCCAATTTATGTAGGTATTATACTTATAATGACAATTCTATTTAGTATTTTATCTTTCAAAAGAATTATACCTTATTTTCAATTCAATATTTTAAAGATACTTTTCATTATCATAGGAATATTATTAATTATTTTAGGAATATATATTTGGTACCAAGGAGCAATAAAATCTAAATTGGATGATAATATCATTAAGAATAAATTAGTTACAACAGGTATTTATTCTTATACGAGAAATCCATTGTATACAGCTTTTATATTTATTTTTGCAGGTATTCTTTTTATAATGAATAATTTATATCTATTAGTATTACCAATCATTTATTGGCTATTACTTACGATACTTATGATTAATACCGAAGAAAAATGGTTAAAAGAATTGTATGGAAAGGAATACATTGACTACTGTAAAAGAGTAAATAGGTGTATTCCTATAAAAAAGAAGCAATCGGAAGATTAAGATATTCCCGTACATTAAGGTGAGAAATAATCTCATCTTTTTTTAGTAATATTCCGATTAGTGTAAGAAAGACAAAAAAGTATGGTATAATATTTATTGAAAGATTGTCAATATCAAAAGTTTTTTGTGAGAAATCTCACAAAAATTCTAAAGGAGGGATTTGTAATGAAACTATTGTGCAGGTATTGGTACTATATTGGATTAGGCGTTGCTATTATTGTAGGCATAATTCTTGCATTTATATGGAAAGATGCTGATGTATTAGTAAGAGTTCAAATGTTAAGTTTTATAGCAATATTATTACATCAATTTGAAGAGTATGGTTTTCCTGGTGGAGAACCTGCAATCATGAACAAAGTCTTACGAGGCAGCGATAAACCAGATAGATACCCACTAAATCAATTTTCTGCAATGCTAAGTAATGTGCTAATTTCATATATTGTGTATGTTTTACCAATTGTCTTTCCAAATGTAATATGGTTGGGATTAGCACCTATACTTATGGGAATGATGCAATTTATAGTACATGGAATACTTACCAATATAAAAATGAAGTCATTGTATAATCCTGGCTTGGGTGCAGTTGTATTATTGCATATCCCACTTGGAATTTTCTATATCAATTATATTACAACAAATGGGTTGGCAACTGCAAATGATTGGATATTTGGAGTCATATACACAATATTAACCGTAGGATTTGTTTTAGGAGTATTAACATACAAAATATTGCCAAATGAAAATACTAAAAATATTTTTTCTGAAAAGGAAATGAAAAAATTTAATGTTTTTGAAAAAATAGGCGATAAATAATGATAATATTATGGCTAAATTTATCTGTTAAAGGCAAGAGAGAATTCTCTTGCTTTTAATTTTTGTAATACTTATACAAATTAAAAACTATTATAATGTTCGTAAGATTAGGATATTCCCGTACTAACAGATGAGAGAAATCTCATCTGTTTGATTGTTCAGTTTTTAGTAAACTTCCGATTATAAGTCAATAAAAAATATGACTGAAAATGTGGTATAATTAAATAGATGGATAAATAGTAATTTGTAGTTTATATTGGGAGGTAGTTTTTAATGAAAATTATAACAGTAGAAGAACATTTTATGGTAAAAGAAATAAACGATAGGTTTAATGAAATAATAAAACCTAAAGATGAATTTGATAAAAATCAGCTGAATTTTGTAAATATGTTTGTTAATAGAGGTCAAATTACTGATATTGATGAACAAAGAATAACATTTATGAATGAAAACGGAATAGATGCTCAAATAATAGGATATGGAAATAATAGTCCTATGCATATTTCAAAAGAAGATGGTGCAGTAGAAC
>FLNX01003313.1_pt1 | contig 61403 bp, 67 predicted proteins | sample 1140341 | NCBI WGS metagenome assembly FLNX01 (sample SAMEA3878208, study PRJEB12797) | bioreactor metagenome | biome: Moose rumen | place: Sweden | collected 2011-10
CGCGCCATTCCATAAAATACGTCTTGGATGACGCATCATACTCCGGCATACGGAAACGGCCTGCCTCCAAACGCTTCACGTACATCACCAATCCGCCGTCTTCGGCATGGAGCAGCTTCATCAGCTTGCGCTCTTTGTTGATGAAGATAAACACATCGCCGTTCTTGATGTCTAACCCCATCTGCTCGTGGACTACACCACACAGACCATTAATTCCTTTGCGCATACATGTCGGGGCGAGACAAAGGTAGTAGCGCATCGTATCATTCAAATTGAACATAAAAATTTTAGGATTTGTTTCGACTGCAAAATTACTGCCGCCAAACAAATCCCAAAATATGCACTTTAATGGAGGGTTACTTACTTCTCAAACGACAAATTATAATTCTACTTTTTTATATTTCGGGACGAGAAGTTTCATTACGCTCCAGCCAATGAGGTACGCTACTGCACAGATGCAGAATACAATCATATAACCTGACGGTGTGCCGGCAAAACCTAAAGCTTCCATAGGCTGACGAACAATCTCACCTCCGTTGGCTAAAACAGTATCAATAAAGCCTGATGCTTGTGTTCCTGCCTCTAATTGAACATTGAAGGCTTCTTTGATTCCGTCAGCATTCAAGATAAACTCTTTACCGTCTGCAACAAATGCACCTGCACTATAATCAAAGAGTTTACCTGAACATTTGTTAATCAGGAACGAACCTATACCTCCTGCCATAGCCCCGATACCGGTGATGGTAGCAATAGCTGATTTTGGGAACATATCACCTACAGTGGAGAATATATTAGCCGACCAACTTTGGTGTGCAGCACCTACTATACCAATAATTATAGCTACTGCCCACGGTCCGTAAATACCACCGAGAGGCTGAGCAAACAAAGCTAACAACGGGAAGAACGCAAAGATAAGCATTGCCAACATACGACCTGAATAAGGCTCCATATTACGTTTTTCCACAAATACCTTTGGCAGATAACCACCGCCGAGAGATACAATGGTCACAATAGCGTAGAGGGTAAAAATAAGAGCAATTCCTTGCGGGTCGGATGCTTTGATTCCAAACTGATCCTGGAAATAAGCAGGTGCCCAAAATAGGAAGAACCACCATACGCCATCTGTCATAAATTTACCGAAGGCAAAAGACCATGTCTGTTTATAGCTCAATGCCTTGGCATAACTCATATGTTTTTCTTCAGCAGGTTGAGCACTTATAGGTTCGCTATCGTCATCTTGGTTAATATACGCAAGTTCAGCATTATTGACATGTTTTGATTCAGTAGGCTTATCATAAACAAAAATCCATATACCTGCCCAGAGGAAACCGAGAGCACCGATAATGATAAATGCCCATTCCCAACCGCATGCTTTAGCGAGCAATGGGATGGTAGCAGGGGCAGCGAGAGCACCTACAGAGGCGCCGGCATTGAAGATAGACGTTGCAAAAGCACGATCTTTCTTCGGGAAATACTCAGCTGTAACCTTGATTGCAGCAGGGAAGTTGCCTGCCTCACCAAGTCCGAGAATCAAACGGCAAGTCAGGAACAGATAGACAGAAACCATAGCTATCGCACTTGCCGTATCACCCACGGCACTGATAAGAGCAGCTTTGTCTGAAACACCAACAATCAACTCTGTTACGATACCGCAACCGGCATGCATTACTGCACCTACTGACCATACGATAATTGCGATAAGGTAGCCCTTTTTGGTACCCATCCAGTCGATGAATTTACCGGCAAAAAGACAGAAGATAGCGTATGCTATAGAAAAATAACCTGTTATATCACCATACTGTGAGTTAGTCCAGTGAAACTCCGGTTGAATAAATTCCTTCCACGTCAAGGACAATACTTGACGATCCATGTAATTGACTGTTGTGGCAAAGAAGAGCATCGCGCACATCACCCAACGCCAATTAGTCATTACTTTTTCACGATTTGTAGTCATAAAATTTGAAGATTTAAAGATTTGATGGCTTGAAGATTACGAAAAATCTTCAAATCATCAAATTACCACATTATTTAACTTGTGCGATTATATCAAAACATTCGCGGCATTTATTTGTGATATAGGTCCAGTTTTGAGCTGCAATTACATCTTTAGGGAATAATTTACTCCCCATACCAACGCAAAATACACCTGCTTTGAACCATTTTTCCAGATTGTCTTTTTCAGGAGCCACACCGCCTGTAACCATAATCTTGGACCACGGCATAGGAGCCATTAGACCTTTAACCAGATTAGCACCTACTACATCACCGGGGAAAACTTTGGTAAAGTCACAGCCAACCTCTTGTGCAGCACCGATTTCAGACGGTGACAGACAACCGGGACAATAAGTGACACAACGACGATTGCAGACAACAGCTATATCTTTGTTAAACAATGGTCCGACAACGAAATTAGCACCTAATTGCAGATACAATGCAGCTGTAGGAGCATCAACGACAGAACCGATACCGAGAGCTAATTCCGGACATTCCTTAAGAACCCATTTGCTCAATTCGCCAAATACTTCGTGAGCGAAATCGCCTCGATTAGTAAACTCGAAAGCACGCACACCTCCTTCGTAGCATGCTTTAATCACATTCTTGCAAATCTCAACGTCTTTATGGTAGAAAACGGGAACCATAGGTGCAGCTTTTATCTTAGCCATCACCTCAAACTTATCAAACTTTGCCATAATTCAAATCGTTTCTTATCTTTGTACACGTCCGTTAGCATTACCTCTTGCAAGGGATTCTACTTCTTCTTTTGATACTAAATTGAAATCACCCGGTATGGTGTGTTTCAATGCAGAAGCGGCTACCGCAAATTCAAGTGCTTCACCTTGAGTCTTATATGTCAGCAAACCATGAATCAGACCACCTGAGAAACTATCGCCACCACCTACTCGGTCAATAATAGGATTAATCTCATAACGTTTTGACTGATAGAATTCTTTGCCGTCGTAAATCATGGCTTTCCAACCATTGAATGTAGCACTGAATGATTCACGCAATGTGCTTACGACGTATTTGAACCCGAATTCTTTTGCCATTGCTTCGAATATTCCTTTGTAACCTTCAGCATCAGTCTTGCCGCCTTCAACATCAGCATCCGGCTTAAAACCGAGACATAGTTCTGCATCCTCTTCATTACCGATACATACGTCAACATATTTCATTAACGGGCGCATGATAGAGATAGCTTTTTCCGATGTCCAAAGTTTCTTGCGGAAGTTGAGGTCAACACTTACGGTAACTCCATGACGTTTAGCAGCTTCACAAGCAAGACGTGTCAACTCGGCTGCTTTGTCAGAAATAGCCGGTGTGATCCCTGACCAGTGAAACCAATCAGCACCTTCCATTATTGCATCAAAATCAAAATCCGATGGATCAGCTTCTGCAATAGCTGAATTAGCGCGGTCGTAGATAACTTTCGATGGGCGCATCGATGCACCTGTTTCAGCATAGTACAGACCTACTCTATCTCCGCCACGGGCAATAAATTCGGTATGTACACCATAACGACGCATAGCATTAAGAGCTATCTGACCAATTTCATGTTTCGGCAATTTGCTAACAAAATAAGCATCGTGACCATAGTTGGCACAACTAATAGCCACATTGGCCTCACCACCGCCGGGAATAATTTTAAAACTCTCGGCTTGTACAAAACGATAATTTCCTTCCGGAGACAGACGAAGCATAAGCTCGCCCAAAGTAACAATTTTTGCCATATCAAATAATTTTAACAATATTCATTTTTACCAAATGCAAAGATACAAATTAATATTTATATCAATGTGTATTTTTATGCAAAAAAGGTGTAAAAACATTATTTTCCCATAAAAAACAATAAGCCGATACATACACAATTTGTACATATCGGCATTATATCAGTGAGTATCAGAGTGCGTATTCCTTTTGACGGCAAAGGATTTCTTATTCTTGAGCCACTGGGCTTTACGTTTCTCATACTCTTCGTATTGACGTTCCAAATAATTGTCCGCCATGATTATTTTATTCCTAATTGAGCTTTGACAAGCGGTTTTACATCGTCGGCATCAGGTGCAGTATAGAGCATAGCCGATGCGTCAAAGATATAAGTATAGTTGTTGGCTTTGCCTACTGCTTCGATAGCTTCTTTGAGTTTTTTCAAAACAGGCTCCATCAGTGTACGCTGTTTGTTCTGAAGGTCGGTCTGGGCAGTCTGTTGGAACATTTCAATACGTTGTTGCAACTCACCAATTTCAGAGGCGCGGACTTCTTTGATACTCTCCGGCATAGTTTCTACATTTGCCTGATACTCTTTAATTTTATTCTCGTACTCCTGACGCATTTTCAAAAATTCGTTTTCATACTGTTTGGTCAGTGTATCCAATTGAGCAGAAACAACCTTTACTTCAGGCATCTGCTCTATTATTTCCTGATAATTCACATAGCCCAGTTTTTGAGCGTTCGCTACTAATGGCAACACCATTGCCACCGCTAAAATGATTAATAACTTCTTCATTGTTTATTCTATTTATAATTATTTATCCCTAATTCCATATTTCGGTTTTATTTCGCATATCCCATCTTCTGCAACACTGCATCCGAGATATCCAATTTGGAGCCCATATAAATTAATGTCGGGTCGGCACTGCGATCTTTGACTATGTCGTAGCGTTTTTCTTGAGCCACCTCTTGAATCGCATTATATATTTCGTCTTGAATAGGTTTAATTAAACTCTCACGTTTTTTAAACAGTTCGCCTTCCGGTCCGAAATACTTGCGTTTCAAATCCATTGCTTCTTTTTCTTTGGCAATAATCTCGGCACTCCGCTTCTCCTTCATTTCATCAGAGAGAAATATCATCTCGGTCTGATAATTGGATTGTAACAACTGCGCCTCCTGTAGTGCAGATTCAACTTCTTTCTGCCAACGTTTAGAAATCAGCGTCAACTGTTCATTGGCTGATTCATACGATGGAATATTCTTCAAAATGTATGCCATATCTACAAAGACAATCTTCTGTGCGCATACCTTATCAGCCCAAACTGCTGATAATAAAACAATTACTATGTATAAAATTTTTCTTTTCATATATATTGAGTAAAGTCTAATATCTTACGGCTTAATTCTATTACAGTTCCTGTCCCAGTACGAAGTGGAACTGACTTCCGCCGTACTCTTTTGAGCCGTTGATTGGATCAAATCCCCAACCCCAGTCTATACCCATAAGTCCGAACATCGGCAGATATATACGCACTCCGACACCTGCTGACCGTTTCAGATTAAAGGGGTTATAATCCTTTATCGATGAGAAACAATTACCGGCTTCTGCGAATACAAGAGCCCAGATTGTTGCGCTCTCGCCAAGAGTTATAGGATAGCGTAACTCCATCGTGAATTTGTTATACACATAACCCATGTTACGTCCGGTAGTGGCATTATACGGAGTCAGCGAACCACTTGAATAACCACGCATGGAGACATACTCGGTCGAATAGGTCGTGTATGATGTCATACCGTCACCACCCATATAGAAAGTTTCGAACGGTGATTTTGCATAGTCATTATACGAGCCTAAATAGCCGAAATCGGCTCGTGTCATCAACACCAACTTGCTGTCGCGGGACAAAGGTGTAAACACCTTGGCCTGGAATTTCCATTTATGATATTCGATAAACTTATACTTCTCCGAAATGGTCATCTGGCTGTAATCTTTTCCGTTAATAACGGAATACGGCGGGGTGATTTTCAGTCCCAGAATAAATGAAGAGCCACGGCGGGTGTAAATAGGATTATCAATAGAATTGCGGCTCAGAGTAAGATTCAATGACACATTGTGCGACACACCATCAGTTATAAGCAGGTATGGCCAATCTTTCATCTTATACATCTGATACGATAGTTCTCCGTAGAATGTGAAATAGTCATCTGGCCATTTCAATCGTTTCCCGTAACCTATCGACACACCGAACATACGCATATACTTGTCCTTATCCGATTCTGCCCTTGCTAACTGCTCTGCATAATTACTATAACCGCTATTGTAATAATAAGAGTAGTAAGAATTATACAGATTTTCATACGCTCTATAAAAACGGTTTGAGTAACCGGTTTGCGAAGCAAAATAGATAGATGCCGACAACGCATTAGGTCTTTTGCCGCCTAACCATGGTTCGAGGAATGACGCACTAACCGATGTGTAATACACACCATTGGTTCTCGCATTGATACTGAATGTCTGACCTTCGCCCTGCGGAACAATACGGTATGTCTTAGGTTTGAAGAGATTTTGGATGGCAAAATTAGTAAACTTAACACCAACTGTACCTACAAGTCCTGAAGCACTCCAACCGAGAGAAAACTCTAATTGGTCAGACGATTTGGTAGTCAGATTATACGTAATATCAACTGTTCCTTCTTCGGGATTAGGCTGAATATCCGGCACTAATTTTTCGGGGTCGAAATGCCCCATCTGCGCCAACTCACGCAACGAGCGCATAATATCACTCTGACTGTAAAGTTGACCTGGTTTGGTATAAAGCTCACGGCGTACTACATGCTCATAAACGCGGTCATTACCGGCTATGGTGATATTCTTGATTGTTGCAGGACGCCCCTCGTAAATACGCATCTCAAAGTCAATAGAATCGTCCTCAATCTTAACCTCTACAGGATCAACATTGAAAAACAGATAACCACGGTCGGTATATAATTTGGCAACAGCATCGTCGTCAGTCTGTAAGCGCTCGTTAAGTGTTTTCAGATTATATGTGTCTCCGCGTTTGATTCCCAAAAGAGCATCTAAATATTCGTGCGGGTATAGAGTATTACCTGTCCATGTTATGTCGCGGAAGAAATACTGCTTGCCCTCGTTGATGGTCATATATACATCAACACGCGTTGTATCCACAGGCGAACGAACTACGCTGTCAGCCACAATATAGGCATCACGATAACCTAACTCATTATATTTCTCAATCAGCGTCTTCTTGTCGTTTTCGTATTCTTCGTTGACAAACTTCTTAGTCCTAAACAGATTAAGAATATTATTGTCGTTGGTTTTCTTCATCACATGGTTAATCTGACGATGAGTCATCGCCTCGTTTCCTGTGATGTATATAGCATTGACTTTCGTCCTCGACTTTTTGTCAACATCAATATCCACGTTTACAGCACCTTTGTGTTCTGCATCATACCGCTCTATAATCTTTACCTCGGCATTGTAATATCCCTTTTCCGCAAGGTATTTTTTTATGACTGTTTCGGCTTTGTTTACAAGGTTGGGCGTCATCTGGCTGCCCTTGGAAATACCTACTTTAGGTTCCAAATCTTCCAACTCACTCTTACGCAAACCGTTGTAATTCACCGACATTATTCTCGGACGTTGCTGCAAATAAATTGTCAGCCACACCTGTCCGTCCTCAATCTTGTCAGCCAAAATCTTAACATCTGAAAAAACTCCCTGCTTCCAAAAACGTTTGACCGCATTGGTTATCTCGGCTCCGGGAACTTCAACTTGGTCACCAACCGACAATCCGGAGAAACCTATTAACACGAAATCTTCGTAGTTATCTGCTCCCTTGACTTTTATATCCGCAATTTTATATTTATTGTTTTTATACGAATATTCTATCTTCGGAACATTTGCTGAAACAACGCTGTCGCTTTGGGCAAAAACACCCACAGCCAATAATATAAGCAATGATATGTATAATATTTTTTTCAATTCAAATAACTAATTATTACCGAATTTGCTCGCTCGTTTTACCAAAACGTCTCTCTCTGTGTTGATAATCAACTATCGCCTTATAGAACTCCTCTTTGTTAAAATCTGGCCACAAAACATCAGTAAAATATAACTCAGTATAAGCCAACTGCCATAATAGAAAATTACTTATTCTCAATTCGCCGCTCGTGCGAATGAGCAAATCAGGCTCCGTCATTCCTTTTGTCATCAGATAGTCTGACATCAGACGCTCGTTTATACTGTCAACCGACAATATGCCTTTTTCCACATCAGCAACTATACGTTTGATTGCCCAAACAATCTCTGCGTGAGACGAATAGCTCAACGCAATGACCAACTTCAAACCCGTATTAGCGGCTGTTTCTGACATACAGCGTTCAAAACGTTTACGTGTTTCTTCCGGCAGGTGTTCCAATTCGCCTATCGACATCAAGCGCACATTATTATTCTGCAAGGTTGGAGTCTCTTTCTCAATGGTATCCACCAACAAACCCATCAAAGCATCAATCTCCTGCTTTGGACGATTCCAATTCTCGGTTGAAAAGGCATATAATGTCAGATAGTCAATTCCCAATTCCGCAGAAGCCTCGGTAACATTGCGAACAGACTGCACTCCATGCCGATGACCGAAAGCACGCTGCAATCCACGCTGCTTTGCCCACCTGCCGTTGCCGTCCATTATTATCGCCACATGGCGGGGTAAACGCTCCTTATCTATCTGTTCTTTATACATAACTCTTTGTCAGAAAGCATACTTACCGGTAATTCCGCATTGATTGCATGTCTTAATTCGGGTCATAAAGTCAAACGACAAACTCATAACAAAAGTTGACACCCAGTCATTATTCAGCACATCCCATCCGTTCAACTCATTTTTGTTATTCAGATTATCAACACCTTCCAAATTGTCAGCGAAATACAGCTGATGCTGCCACATTATGCTGAGATGACCATGACGCGTGAAATTCCACTTAAAGCCTATTCCGAACGGGATATATACTCCGACTTTACGCCACGAATCGTGTAATGTTGCACCTAAACCGAGATACATAAACGGAGTATATACTTTTACTCTTGAGTCATACTTAGCTATGCCGTAGGGAAGAAAATTATACTCTGCACTTGCATCTAAATGAACCATCCGGTTTTTAAATTCGACATTATCAAAACTACCCTTAACATCTGAATACAAAGCCTTTGCGGTCAGATTCCAACGCTTGTCAAATTTATATCTGAAATAACCTCCATAAGCCGGTCTGATATTCATAAAAACATACGGTGTTGCATCACCTACATAATACGAGCCTCCTCCCAATGCGCCAAATTCAAGCAGATAATGAAGGTCGTCCTGCGCAAAACAGGACAATGAAAATACTACCGATATAAGAATTATATGTATTCGTTTGAAAAACACTAATCGGAAATTTCTTCTTCTATTTCAACGCAGAAAACTTGCAAAAATTATACCTTCTACACAATCTGGCTGCAAAATTACAAAAAAAAAATGAATTAAGCACTATTTTCTGAGAAAACACGACATTTTTTAATAGAATTGACAATAAGTCCATCACCACCTCGCTTTGCACTGCAATAAAATGAATACCGCGCAGCATGCCATATGCTGATTAGAAAAAACTTATATCCAATCAACTGACCCCAAAGCCGCATTTTCTTTTTTTGTCATTTCCGCCTTTGTTTCAGGCGTCTTATCGCCTTGACCTGTAAGGTGAAGTAATCCGTGTACTATGATACGAAGCAATTCATGCTCGCTATCTACACCCAACTCTTGAGCATTACTCACTACGGTTTCAAGAGAAATAAATATATCACCTGAGAGTACATTTCCGGCACAATAATCGAAAGTTATGACATCGGTATAATAATCGTGTTGTAAAAACTGTCGATTAACCTCTAATATCCGCTTGTCGCTGCAAAAGATATAATTCAAATTACCTATCGTAAAACCATATCCGGCTGCCACTAAACGCAACCACTTGCACACTTGCCGCTCATTAATGCGCGGCATTGAAATATCATCTGTGTTAAAAACAATCATTTAGTGAAAAAATATGTAACCGATTATTATTGCAGCTATTATTCCTGCCATATCGGCAAGCAGACCGCATATTACTGCATTGCGTGTATCCTTGACACCTACAGACCCGAAATAAACAGCTAACACATAAAATGTTGTATCAGTTGAGCCTTGCAAGATACAAGCCAAACGCCCGATAAAGGAGTCGGCTCCGTATTGGGTCATGGCGTCAACCATAAGCGCTCTTGCACCACTTCCGCTCAATGGTTTCATCAAGGCAGTTGGTAATGCTCCGACAAAATCGGTATTCAAGCCGATTAACGCAAACAACGCTCCCAAACCACGAACCAATAAATCCATACCTCCGGAGGCACGAAACATCCCTATAGCCACAAGCATAGCTATTAAATAAGGTATTATTCCAACCGCGACTTGGAAGCCCCCCTTTGCTCCTTCAATAAAAGCATCATAAACATTAATTTTTTTTACAATGCCCTTAATTATAAACCATGCTATCAAACCAAGCAGCAAAAGGCTCGACACAATGCCCGACCAGAGTGAAATCTGCTCTTGGGACATTCGGGTGGCAGCAAACAGCATACCTGCGACAACAAGAGTGATTACCCCAAGAGTACCCAAAATGACTTTATCCCATAACCTGATTCTCTGTGAAATAGCAACAGATAGCAGACCAACCAAAGTGGAAAAATACGTAGCCAACAAAATAGGCACAAACACATCCGAAGGATTGGCAGCACCTAATTGCGCACGATAGACCATAATACTGATTGGAACAAGGGTCAGACCTGATGTATTAAGCACCAAAAACATTATCATTGCATTTGTAGCCCGCGTCTTATCCGGATTCAACTCTTGCAACTCACTCATCGCTTTTAATCCCATCGGAGTTGCAGCATTATCCAGACCCAACATATTAGCAGATATATTCATAAACATGCTCCCCATAGCAGGGTGATTACGAGGCACCTCAGGGAATATACGACTGAAAAATGGTGCTACAAAATGAGAAAAACTCTCTACCACTCCGGCTTTCTCGCCTATCTTCATTATACCCATCCATAACGACAATACACCGGTCAGACCTAACGAAATCTCGAAACCGGACTTCGCCGAGCTGAATGTGGAATTGACTATATCAGAAAAAATACCGGTATTGCCAAACGCAAAAAACTGCACTATGCCGAAAATGATGGCAAGCAGTATAAATGATACCCAAATAATGTTTAAAACCATAAGAATATTTTATTGTCATGAGTCGTAAACCTCATCAGTTTCATATCTTACAATTCACATCTACGCCTCATATCTTTTTTCCCGCCACAAAATTAATGAAAAAAAATCATACATAAAAATTTGTTCAATTAAAAGTTTTTGTCTATTTTTGCAAACCGCTTTTGAAAACCGCTTTTGAGACAAGACATTACCATGAGTACCATCTTCGAGACATACAGATATTTCGCACATTGGCTGACCGCAAGGCATACACTCGGATACAATGTCCACTCACCATATCTCTACGACTTTACGCGCAATGTCATCTACGAAGACAACCCATACTACTGCTATAAAAACATCGAAAACCTGCGCCACAAACTGCTAAACGACAACAGGATGGTTTTCGTACAGGACTTCGGCACAGGACAATCAGGCAATAGAACTGTCGCTCGCATTGCCGAAACATCACTTGCACAACCCAAGGAAGCCCAACTGCTATTCCGCATCGCCAACCGCACTCACGCAAGAAATATCCTTGAACTCGGCACATCACTCGGGATAACAACTGCATATCTCGCATCACACAACTCAAAATGCCGCGTAACAACACTCGAAGGAAGTCAGGAAATTGCCAATATTGCAATGGATAATTGGAATAAACTCAATCTACAACAACAAATAACCCCCTTCACAGGAAATATAGACAACACCCTCGCGTTAATATTAAAAAAACAACCCCGTTTTGATATTATATATTTCGATGCCAACCACTCCTACGAAGCAACAATAAGATATTTCAAACTCTGCCTGCCACACAAAACCCAAAACTCAATATTTATCTTCGATGACATCTACCACTCACCACAAATGTACAGCGCATGGCAAGAAATAAAACAAAACAACGAAGTAACCGCCACTATAGACTTATACCACCTCGGACTCGTATTCTTCAACAAACACCTTATCAAACACCATTACAAAATGCGGTTTTGAAAAGACACATGACAAACGCAAAATATTACTACCCATTGCAATTTGATTATTTGCACCTTATAGTTTAGTGCTAATAACACATTTACCTTGTACTAAATATTCAGTACTTCATATTTATTTTCGAGGGTGTGGACGTGCAATGTGCGGAACATCGCAAAAGCTCTCGGTACAGCATCAAATCTTCACCGATGTTAATTTTTTATCGGATATATAGCTAAAAAAAATCTTTTTTTTCAAAATTATTGCAAAATATAAAAAATATAAATAATTTTGCAGGTCAATTGCTAAATCGAAAGTCAAGAAATTTAAACTACCTTATTTATATATAATAGGAAACTATAATAGGAAACTATACACCATGCACGTATATACCAAACGCGGAGACAGCGGAGAAACAGATTTGATTGGCGGGACGAGAACACCGAAAGACGACCCGCGCCTTGAAGCATACGGCACAGCCGATGAACTCAACTCGTTTATAGGACTGCTTAGAGCACTATCATCGGACGAACATACAACCGAGATATTAAACCATATTCAGAACAAGCTTTTCAACCTTGGAGCCTATCTTGCCACCGACCAAGACAAGACAACAATAGGCGACTATGCACAGATAACTGACAACGACATTACTATCCTTGAAACCGAAATAAACAATATCGAGCCTCAACTGCCCGCAATACATCGTTTCATCCTGCCGACAGGAAGTCAGGCGGTTGCCGTTGCACACATCTGCCGGACTATAACGAGACGGCTCGAAAGAAACATCACACGACTGCAAAAAAACTACAATATTGACAGAAATATACTGCAATTTACCAATCGTTTATCCGATTATTTCTTTATCCTTGCGAAAAAAATTGCGGTTGATAATAATGAAAATTTTGTGTTTTGGGAAAAATAATTTAAAAAAAACTTGTAAGTTTAAAAAAAAAGATATAATTTTGCAAGATAATTTAGGACTATTGTGTCCAAATCGTATCTATCTAATTTATAGTTGATTATGTATTGGACTTTAGAGCTTGCATCAAAATTGGAGGATGCTCCTTGGCCTGCCACAAAAGACGAGCTGATTGATTATGCCATCAGATCGGGTGCGCCTGTTGAGGTGGTTGAAAATCTGCAAGAGATTGAAGATGACGGTGGAGACTACGATTCAATTGAGGATATTTGGCCGGATTATCCCAGTAAAGAAGACTTCTTCTTCGATGAAGAAGAATACTGATATTTAAGAACTTACACACAACTAATCGGTACTATGTACTTGAAACTCGGTACTTGACGATATGAAGCAGCGTATACTCATTTTTCACTTGTTATTGTTACCGATTACCCTTTTTGCACAATTCGATTCACAGATAGGACACTACACATTCTTACCCAACGCCTACAACCCCGCAACGGCGGGAGAAGATGATTTAATGAAAGTCGCAGGTCTTTACCGACTACAGTTTACAGGAATAACCAACGCACCGCAGACATTGTTCTTCACTTTCAGCTCGCCGTTTGTTATAGGAAACACAAAACACGGTGCGGGAGTTAAATTTATGAACGACACCTACGGATTATTTAAATCACGGGCATTTGAACTACAATACTGCTATAGGCAAAAGTTAGGGAAGGGATATCTTTCCGTCGGAGCGGAGTTAGGCTTCGTAAGTCTCGGATTTCAAGGCGACAGCGTCAATCTCGAAGACCTCAATTCCGACTATCACCAAACCGATGACCAGTACATCGTTTCGGGAGAGTCAAACGGAATGAATTTCGACCTCGCGCTCGGACTATATTACTCAACTGACAAATGGTATGCCGGAATAAGTTACTCTCATGTAACCTATCCGGAAATACACTGGGGAGACTACTCCACCCTCCATATCAGCGGAACAATGTATATGCACGGAGGCTACAATTGGAGGCTGCAAAACAAGAAATGGTTGCTCAAGCCAAGTGCATTGGTAATGACTGACTTTCACGCATGGAATGTATGCCTGACCGCTCTTGCCGAATATAACGACAGATGGAGGTTCGGACTGAACTACAGCATTGCAAGCAGTGTGGGCATAATGCTCGGAATGGAAATAATAAGCGGACTACAACTCGGATATACTTACGAAATACCTACCAACAGACTGATAACTAAAACTTACGGCTCACACGAAGTATATCTCGCCTACGGATTCAACATCCTCCGACCGAAAAGAAACAACAAATATAAAAGCGTACGATATCTCTAATAGCACGCAAAATACGAAAATAACAAAATAATATGATAACAAGCATGAAATCAACAAGAATTCTGTCGATTATCGCTATCGCCGGTCTCATCCTTACCGGTTGCGGACAACCTAAAGGTGAACTTACCGGTGTAGGTAGTATTGCCAAATTTAACGAGGCAAGCCCATACGGAATGGTTTATATCAAAAGAGGCTCATTCATGATGGGTAGCAACTCACAATCAGCTATTTTTAATTCTCCTGACAATCTGCTCTCCGTAACTGTTGATGCTTTCTGGATGGACGAAACTGAAATCACCAATGATGAGTACAAACAATTCGTAAACTGGGTACGCGATTCAATCGCTTACAAAGCACTTATTGAGGCAGGTCGCACTGAATTTGCTCTGCAACAGGGTGATGACATGGACGATGACGAAGTACTTATCAATTGGAAAAAGAAAATTCCATGGAACTCAAAAGAAGAAGATATCCAGGAAGCACTTTATACCATGTATTATGAGGACGGAGTGGAACTCAACACCACCCTTCTCCACTATGAATATACATGGATTGACTACGACCAGGCATCTTTGGCATCAAACCGTTTCGATGTATCACGCGGCGTTTATCCTCCAAACGCTATAGCACGTGTCGATACTTCGTGGGTTGACGAAGAAGGCATCATTCGCGATAGTACTCTCGAGCGTCCCCTCAAACAAGCCAAAGACTTGACCTCACGCCGTATCATAGGTGTTTATCCGGATACTCTGATTTGGGTGCGTGACTTCAAATTTGCATACAACGAACCATTGCTACGCATGTATTTCTCACACCCCGGTTATGCTTACTATCCTGTAGTAGGTGTTACTTGGGAACAGGCTGAAGCATTCTGCCATTGGCGCACCAACCTATTCAACAACAGCAACCCGATTCTCGGTCAGGACTACCGTCTACCGACAGAATCAGAATGGGAATATGCTTCACGAGGCGGACGCAAAATGGCTGCTTATCCATGGGGCGGCAACTACGCACGCGATGACAAAGGCTGCTTCATGGCCAACTTCAAACCCTATCGCGGAAGTTATACCGACGATACAGGAGGTATGACAATGAAAGTTGCTTCATTCAAACCTAACGACTACGGTCTGTTCGATATGGCAGGTAACGTGGCTGAATGGACATCATCGGCTTTCAACGCAACATCAAACAATTGGATTCACGACTTCAATCCTTCATTCCAATATACAGCAAAGAAAGATGACCCGGATATCTTGAAACGTAAAGTAATCCGCGGTGGCTCATGGAAAGACATTTCCTATTACATGCAATGCGGTACACGCACATACGAATATCAATACGAGTGCCGTCCTTATATCGGCTTCCGTTGCGTACGCTCATATATCGGTGACGGAATCTAATTAACACAACAATCTGATAATTAACAAGAAAATTAAAAACACAAAAAAGATATGGCTAAACAAGAATCTAAATTCAGACAATGGTATGAGAAAGAATCTACCAAAACCGCTGTTAATGCGATTTATTCAGTTGGTGCATCAGTCGTAATTATCGGCGCATTGTTCAAAATCATGCACTGGCCGGGTGCCGGTGCTGTGCTTACAGTCGGAATGTGTACGGAATCATTCCTATTCTTTCTCTCGGTATTTGACAAAGTACACGTTGAATACAAGTGGGATAATATTTTCCCTGCATTGCTCTCAAAAGAACCGGCTCCTATTACATCCTTCGGACAAGAGAATGTTGCTGATGCACATCCCAACCGCATTCTCACAAGTGAAAGTCCTGTTCAGCAAGTCAGTGTAGTAAGCGGTGGTAAAGCAGGCGGTGCACAAAATCTGCCTTCAATTGCTGAAGAAGATGTTAAACTGCTTGAAGAAGGCATCAAGAATATCGGTTCAACAGCCAAACAACTTGCAAGTATAGGTAAAGTTGCTGACTCAACATCAGACCTGACCACTAATATGTCGCTCGCTTCACAGGCAGCAGCACAATTTGCAGGATCTCAATCAAATCTTGCAGCTGCAAGTGACGGACTCGGACAGGCATACCAGAACATCATCAACGATATGGTTAACACCGGTTCAAACTTCAACAGCCGCTTAGGACAGGCATACGACGCCATTGTCAACGATATGAAAAATGCTGCAGCCAACACACAAACCTATGGCAGCAACATGCAAGCACTCAACACACAAATGGCCTCACTCAATTCAGCCTACGAACTTCAACTGCAAAATATCAACAATATCGCAGCCGAAATTAACAAACTGCAACAAGCAACAGCAACAACGGCAGCAGCTGCACAAAAATACACAGAAGGTACTGAAAAACTTGCAGCACAAATCGCTGACCTCAACAAAGTATATGGTGGAATGTTGAATGCACTTAATTAATACTCACTCATTCCTTAATCAACTTAATCAATTTAATCAACTTAATTAATTTAATTAACTTATGAGTGGTGCAAAAAACTGTCCGGAAACCCCGCGACAAAGAATGATAGGTATGATGTACCTCGTTCTTACCGCGATGCTGGCGTTGAACGTATCTACTGATATCCTCAAGGGTTTCACAATGGTGGATAACAGTCTTCACGCTTCAATAAAGTCATCCGAGGTAAGAAACGCAGGACTCTATGATGATTTCCAATATCTTTACGAGCAGAACCCGACAAAAACAAAGGAATGGCTCGACAAAGCTAATGAAATCCATGAGAAAGCCGACATGATATTCGACTATATCAAACGATTTAAATACGAAATGGCTGTCAAAGCCGATGGTCAGAAAAAAGTACTTGCCAATAACCCTCTTAAAGACGACGAAGAGATTCCTGACGTAATAAAAGTTGAAGCAAATTCAAACCTTGACATCAGCGGTGAGTATGGTATTGTTCTCCACCATGGCGACACACTGAAAGAAATGATTGAACAATATCGTGACTACATGATTAAATGTGCGGAAAATGACTCGAACAAGATAAGTTCAATCAAATCAATTTTCAATACAGAAAACGGAGGAACAAACCAAGACGGGGACACGTTGAGTTGGGTTGACGGTATGTTTGATGGAATGCCTTTAGGCGCAACAATGACTATTCTTACCAAATTCCAAAACGATGTTCGCAACATGGAAGGCGAGATGGTTACATATCTGAAAAACAAAACCGATGCTTCAGACTTCCGCGTAAACCGACTCGAAGCACTCGTTGTCCCGAAGTCAACATACGTTCTTCGAGGCGGCTCATACGAAGCTCAAATTGTACTTTCAGCTGTTGACTCAACCAAAGCACCTCACTATATAGTGAACGGCAACCGAATTGGTGACAATGGTATATACAAGACAGGATGCGGCTCAACCGGTACTTTTAAATATCGTGGACAAATTGTACTGCCGCGAAACGACGGATCAAACCTTGAACTGCCGTTTGAAAGCGAGTATAGCGTAGGCGAGCCGAATGCTACTGTATCCAATACAGACCTTAACGTTGTATATCGCGGCTACGACAACCACTTCAGCATATCTGTTCCCGGTGTTTCCGATGACCAGATAACAGCATCAGCTGATGGTGGTACAATCAACAAAGTAGGCAAGGAATACATTGTAAAACCGGGTAACGGAACCGAACTACGTATCCACGTTAAAGCCAAACTTAACGGCAACCTTACACCGATGGGTGAATACCGTTTCCGTATCAAACCGTTACCAAAACCAAGTGCATTCGTAGTGGTTAACGGTAATGTACACGAGGACGTTAAAATACCACGTAGCTTGGTTATCAATCCTGACTGTCACCTCGAAGCTAACTATGGTAAAGATGGTCTGCTTAACATGAACTTCCGCATAAATGAATTTATGATTATGACTCCTGACGGAACAATAGACGGCAAGGGTAATAAATTCACCACGCGACAAATGGAGAGTATTAAGAAGCTCAAAAAAGGCGACTACCTGAATATCGTAAACATCCGCGCATCCGCGCCGAGCGGTGCAGAGATTAAGTTGGCTCCTATTCCTCTGATTTTGAACTAACATAAAATGTGCAACTATATGAAAAAGTTTAGTCTGATTTTAATCCTTTCACTTGGGACTATTGTAGCTACACAAGCACAACACGTTGTCAACCCGTTCTTCGATGAAGTTGGGGCTATAAGACCGGAAACACAAGAGCTGAACGATGCTGCTGACACATTAGCAACAATACCTCACCGTGCTGACGATGTTGTATGGTCACGTACTGTGTATCGTATTATAGATATGCGTTTCAAACAAAATTACCAGCTCTATTTCCCGACAAGTCCTGACGATGTTGAATACCGCAGCTTGCTCAAAGTGATGATAGACGCGATAATTGAAGGATTGCCAATCTATAAGAAACAACTTCGTGACATCAAACCGGACTTTGGTTCACCGCTTTCAAAGAAAGAGATACCAAATAGTTTTATGACAGGTGACCCTCTTGATGAATATATGGATTGGGATATATCCAAATCATCCGACTTCCTTATCAACTACGATTCAATTAACGATGAGTTGACATTCAACGGATATTCATACGACCAATACATCAAGAACCAAGTTAAATTCCTTGTACAGGAAGTTGTCTTCTTCGACAAGCATTACTCACGTTTGTACTCAAAAATTATCGGTATAGCTCCTATGCAGTGCGACCATGCTGTTTACAATTCAGGAGGTGCTCCGGAAAGAAGATATATGGAATTCATGTTGTCATCAATCCCGTTTTGGATTTCTTATGACCAATTGAGACCATTCCTTGCAAGACAGTATGTCATCCCGCAATCAAACGATGTAGCGAGAATAACATTTGAAGAGTTCTTTACCAATAAATTGTATTCTTCCTACCTGATTGGTGACAGCAACATGTACAGCCGTATGTTTCTAAACTACGCGTTCAACGAAAAAACAGTCCGCAAGGAGCAACAACGTATTTTCGACGAACTGCTCAATTTCGAGCAAGACTTGTGGGAGTATTAATTGCATAAAAAATAAAATTCACGAGGTTAGGAGTCGGAAAATTGTCTGACTTCTAACCTTTTTATCTATAAAGACAATCCCTATGGCAAGAAAACACCTACATTCTGACATGTATTTTACAACAACACTGAGCATCACATTAGTGTTGTTATTAGTCGGTTTGGAAGCGGTAAGTTACCTGACAACGAAAAACCTAATACAAAGTGTAAAGGAAGATATATCATTCGAAATTATACTGAATTCCGACAAGGACACCACAGAAATACAACGGTTGTATCGTGTCCTTGATGCAGCCGCGTTCTGCAAAAGTTACAGGACAATAACTGCCGAAGAAGCTCTTGAAGAACATATTAAGTATTTGGGAGAAGACCCGACGCAATTCTTGTCATACAACCCGCTTAACCCGTCAGTTGTTGTTAATCTGACAGAACAATATGCGAACAATGACAGCATAGAAATTATCGGGAGAAAACTCAAAAACATTAGTTCGATTGAGAGAATTGAATATCCCGATGACATTGTGACAATAATCAACAGAAATGTAGGTTTAGCGTCTATAATACTATTTGCAATAGCAATAATATTGTTGGTTATAGCAATAGCCTTGATTAATAACACAATCCGACTGACAATATACTCAAAAAGATTTCTGATTCACACAATGAAACTCGTTGGAGCGACATCTTGGTTTATCAAAAGACCGATTATCAGAAACGGAATGTTAATGGGTATTTGTGCATCAATTCTCGCTTTTGGCATAACATGGTTAGCAATCTACTACACACAATCAGAACTGAATGTAATACTATTCCCGAATAACCTACAGAATATGTCATTTATAGCAGCTGTGATTACCATATTTGCACTGCTAATAACCTGTATAGCATCATCAATCGCCGCCAACAGGTATATAAGAATGAAAGTTAACGACTTATACTATATTTAAATATGAGCTACAATCCACAAAAACTGTCAAAGACAAATCTCATAATGATAACTGTATGTCTTGCAATTATTGTCTTGGGATTTATACTGATGATAGGTGAACCCAATGGTGATATAGAATACAATCCGGATATCTATTCCTTCAGGAGAATAACGGTAGGTCCTATGGTTTCATTCTTCGGTTTTCTTGCGATGATTTTCGCAATACTTTATAAACCAAAGAACAAGAAGGATAACGAATTACAAAACAAAGAATAATAATGTCCTGGTTAGAAGCTCTCATATTGGGAATTGTTCAGGGTTTAACAGAGTTTTTACCCGTCAGCAGCAGCGGTCATCTCGAAATAGGTCAGGCATTGCTACACACAACAAGCAGTGACAATCTGACATTTGCCGTTTTGGTACATGTGGCAACAGTATGCAGCACACTGATTATTCTGTGGTCTGAAGTTTCATGGTTGCTGAAAGGCTGCTTTTCAACTATCAAATGGAACAAAGAAAAAGACTATGCGGCAAAGATAATCGTGTCAATGATTCCTGTATTTATTGTCGGCATGTTCTTCAAAGACAAAGTTGAATCGTTTTTCGGAAATAGCCTAACTCTCGTCGGAATATGTCTGATAGTAACAGCATTGCTTTTAGCGGTCAGCGACTACATTACGCTGCATAGACAAAAGAAACAAACAGGCTCGGAAGAAGTAGGACGCTCTGTCAATTATCTTGACGCTTTCATTATCGGTATTGCGCAGGCAATAGCCGTCTTACCCGGTCTGTCACGTTCAGGAAGTACAATATCCACAGGTCTTCTGTGCGGAGTAAAAAAATCTGAAATAGCACAGTTCTCGTTTCTGATGGTTATTATTCCGATATTGGGAGAAGCATTGTTGGACACAATCAAGATAATATCAACAGGTTCTCTTTCAACCGACTTGCCATTGTCATCGGCTATTGTCGGATTTGTGGCAGCATTTGCGACAGGCTGCTTTGCCTGCAAATTCATGATTAGTTTGGTGCGCAAAGGCAGACTTGTCTGGTTCGCAATCTACTGTCTCATAATTGGTATTCTTGCAATTTGCCTGTAAGACAATGGATTTTATTGAAGGAGAAATACTATATTTCAACAAACCGCTCAATTGGACGAGTTTCGACCTTGTAGGAAAAATTAGACGTGATATTTGCCGACAGTTTCAGATAAAGAAGCTCAAAGTCGGGCATGCAGGCACTCTCGACCCGTTAGCTTCCGGAGTAATGATAGTCTGTACCGGAAAGAAAACCAAACTAATAGATACATTCCAATACCAAACCAAAGAATATACAGCCACACTACAACTTGGCGCCACAACACCATCCTTTGACCTTGAGCACCCGATAGACAAGACTTTTCCGACTGAACATATTACTGCAGAATTAGTAAAAGACACTATTCCGAAATTCAGAGGTGAGATATGGCAAATACCACCGGCATATTCAGCAGTCAAGATTGACGGTAAAAGGGCATACTCTTATGCCCGAAAAGGATTAGACATAGAGTTAAAACCCAAACTGCTTGTAATTGACGAAATAGAGATTCTGTCATTCGACACAAAAACAATGCAACTCACGATACGTATTGCTTGCAGCAAGGGTACATATATCAGAGCTTTAGCTCGGGACATTGGTCAAGCACTCAATTCCGGGGCTTACCTTACAGAACTGACAAGGACAAGAATAGGAGACATAACCCTTGATAGGTGCCTTACTATCGAACAATTCGAGCAAAAGCTGAGACAAGCACCATTGTCCTGACGACCAAACATTACCAAAATGAATAAAACAATATGAAATTAAGCCAATTCAAAATCCGTATTCCGCAAGACCTCTTCGCACAACGACCGTCATACTTCCGCGATGAGTGCCGTCTCATGGTTTTACACCGCAAAACAGGCAAATTACAACATAAAAAGTTCAGCGACCTGCTGTCTTATTTTAAGGAAGGTGACCACTTTGTATTCAACGACACAAAAGTTTTCCCCGCCAGATATGTCGCCAACAAGGAAAATACCGGTGCTGTCATTGATGTGTTTTTGCAACGCGAATTAAACCCCGAATTGCATTATTGGGATGTTATTGTTGAGCCTGCGCGCAAAATACGTATAGGCAACAAACTCTTCTTTGGAGACGAGAATGCCATCTTCGCCGAGGTTATTAACAACACCAATTCTCGAGGTCGCACGATTCGTTTTCTCACCGACATGAATCACGAGGAATTCAAACAAGCCCTTTACAAACTCGGTAAGATGCCGATACCGAAATATATCACTCGCGAAGCAGACAGCCGGGATATAGAGGATTATCAAACTATCTATGCCGAAAAAGAAGGTGCCATTGCCGTTCCTGCCGCAGGTCTGCACTTCAGCCGGGCAGTGCTGAAGAAGATGGAAATACTCGGTATAGAAAAAGACTTTATCACATCACATATCGGTCTCTGCAATTATCGGGGTATAGAAGTTGAAGATCTTACAAAATTCAAGATGGAGTCGGATGAATTGATTATCGGACCTGAGATGGTCGGTATTGTTGACAAACTTCATGAGGAGAAACGGAATCTTGTAGCTGTGGGTGTTGATGTGCTTCGCGGTTTGGAAACGGTTGTAGGCACAGACGGTCATATCAAATCATACAACGGATGGACAAACAAATTTCTTTTCCCGCCATACCGGTTCACGACAGCTAACGCGCTGCTGACCAATTTCTATCCTTCCGAATCTATATTACAAATAATGAGTTTCGCTTTCGGTGGTTACAAAGAAATGATGCATGCATACGATATGGCAATAAAGGAGAAATACCGTTTTGGCGATTACGGAGACGCACTACTTATTATAGACTGACAAACAGTATTATAAAAAAAACGGTGATTAACCACCGTTTTTTTTATCTCTCCCACTTCGTTGCCTTGTTCTCAATAATACGCCGCTATATATTTTCGCATCTTCTCTGAACGCTATTTCATTAATGCGGTCTTTTGCCTGCACATCCATCTGCCGATAATTGGTATGCACAAAGTCTTTTGCAATACGGTGATTCTTAAAATCAGATTTTTTTCTCATATCTTATTGAAGTTGTTTTTCTGTTTATCGAAACATGCACTCTTGTATGAGTATATTTTGAAGTTTGGTTATTTAGCGATTTGATGGTAGGCTAAATCTTCATGTCAATCTTGCGTATATAAATAAAATATACTAACTTTGCACTTGCAAAAGTAAGTTTTTTCTGACATGAGCAAACATTTTGCAGAACTTTTAGCCCCGGCACGAAATGCAGACACAGGCATCACAGCAATCAATAGCGGTGCTGATGCCGTATATATAGGAGCGCCTCAATTCAGTGCCCGCGCCGCAGCAGGCAACTCAATACAGGATATTGAGCGGCTTGCAACCTATGCCCACAAATTCAACTGCCATGTCCTTGTCGCGCTGAACACTTTATTGAGAGACGATGAATTATCCAAAGCCGTCAGAATAGCATGGGATGTATATAATGCCGGTGCTGATGCATTGATAATTCAGGACTTCGGTCTTTTACAGTCTAACCTGCCCCCCATACGCCTGCACGCATCAACTCAATGCAACAATGTATCAATAGAACATATTCAACGGCTGGAACAGATTGGTTTTTCAAGGGTTGTCCTCGCACGGGAACTTTCAATTGATGAAATCCGTGCTATCCGACAAGCTACCTCTATCGAGCTTGAAGCTTTCGTACACGGAGCGTTATGCGTCAGTTACAGCGGACAGTGCTATATGTCGGAAATATTGTGCGGCAGGTCTGCCAACCGAGGCGAGTGTGCACAGATGTGCCGACTGCCGTACGACCTGTTAGATGCCGAGGCAAACGAGATTCTTCACCAAAAGCACTTGCTCTCCCTCCGCGACCTGAATCGCTCCACCCGTCTTTTGGAACTCGCAGAGGCGGGGGTCACAACATTCAAGATAGAAGGACGGCTCAAAGATGACGACTACGTGAAAAACATTGTGACATACTACCGACAATTACTTGACAATCTTAACCTTGGCTGTCAACAATCATACAACATTGAGAACTCTTCGGATTTCAATCCCGACCCTCAAAAGACTTTTCATCGCTCTGAAACAGACTATTTTCTCCACTGTCGTACACGCCCGATGGCCAATTTCGACACACCTAAATCAACAGGTGAAAAGATTGGTAAAGTAATTCAAACCGAGATTGACAATGTCAGAATCTCTACCGATAAGGCTGTCGGTATCGGGGACGGAATATGCATTGCGTCAGAAGGATTCCAAGTCAGCAAGACAGACATAACCAACAATACGGTAAAACTATATTGGGATACATACCGCACTGAAATCAACACCGCTAATATCCAACCAAGCATGTTTGTTTTCCGCAATGCTGACATTTCATTTCTTGACCGGCTCAAACGCTTTAAACCTGTTCGCAAACGTCCTGTATCAATAGAGCTATCCGAAACGGCTGACGGTTTCATTCTCTCAATGCAAACTACAGACGACATTACCGCCTCACATTCGTTTAAATACCACAAAGAAACAGCTAACAATCCGGCGAAAGCACGACAAAACATCAAAACACAATTGTCAAAGCTCGGAGATACAATATTTACTCTCCAATCATTTAATGACAAACTTTCTGAACCATATTTTATACCTATTTCAGTTCTCAACAATTGGAGAAGACTCGTTACAGAACAACTTGAGAAAGCCTGTCTTGACAACTATCAACGACCGCAGCAAGCCACTGTTTCACAAACTAAAGTATTTACATATCAACATTTTGACCAATACTCCAATATTTCCAATAAAGAGGCAGCCGCCTTTTACACCGAGCACGGAGCCAAGTTGGACGCAGAAGCCATAACAACCACGCCAACAACACTGATGCGCTGCCGCTATTGTCTGAAATACGAACTCGGTTGGTGTCATAAAAATAGAACTGCTGCAACAGATATTCCACAAGAGCCATATTATCTACGACATCATAATTTTATTTTCAAACTATCTTTTGATTGCAAAAACTGCCAAATGCTTATAACTTCAAATACCCGACAATAGGTAACTACCGTCAACTGACGGACAACCATACAGAAATAACCGATAGTATGAAAACAACAATAGAATACGTATGCCAATCTTGCGGAGCAAAAGCCTCCAAAGAACTCGGTCGTTGCCCCGTGTGCGGACAATGGGGGACTTATATGGAAGAGATTCACCAAAAATCGCCTACATCCAAAGTAGCACATATTGCGCCGACTCAATCCCGTCCTTTCAAACTTGAGGAGATAGAAACTACAGCCGAAATGCGCATCGATACTAATTCGGTTGAGTTCAACCGCGTGCTTGGCGGTGGTCTTGTACCGGGGTCACTTGTTTTACTTGGCGGCGAGCCTGGGATAGGCAAATCAACACTTGCCCTCCAAGTGGCAATGCAACTTGGCAATCTGCGTTGCCTATATGCTTCCGGCGAAGAGTCGGTTAAGCAACTCAAGTTGCGAGCCAACAGGTTAGAAGGCAAACCCGAAAACTTATATATATTGAGCGAAACCAACCTTGATAATATACTTCAACACATTGATAATCTGAAGCCTGACATTGTGGTCCTTGACTCAATTCAGACTATATCGGTTGAACAGATAGAATCAACAGCCGGTTCAATATCGCAAGTTCGTGAATGTGCCTCGAGACTGCTCAAATATGCCAAAGAAACAAATATACCTTTTATCATTATCGGTCATATCAACAAAGAAGGCAATATAGCCGGTCCGAAAGTTCTGGAACATATTGTTGACACAGTGCTCCAATTCGAAGGTGACCAACACTATATGTATCGTATCCTGCGCTCACAAAAGAACCGCTTTGGAAGTACATCGGAGTTAGGTATATTTGAAATGCGCCAAGACGGACTGCGCGAAGTTGCTAATCCATCCGAACTTTTGTTGTCGCAGAATCATGACGGACTTTCAGGCATAGCCATTGCTTCAGCTATAGAAGGTATCCGCCCGTTCTTGATTGAGGTACAGGCATTAGTGAGCAGTGCGGCTTACGGCGTACCGCAACGCGCCTCTACAGGCTTTGACCTGAGAAGACTCAACATGCTTCTTGCCGTATTGGAAAAACGCGTAGGTTTCCGCCTGCCGCAAAAAGACGTGTTTCTCAATATCGCCGGTGGCCTGCGCGTCAATGACCCGGCTATCGACCTTGCAGTCCTTGCAGCTATTCTGTCATCGAACACCGACTACGCTCTCGAACCCAATATATGCCTCACCGGCGAAGTAGGTCTTGCAGGGGAAATACGTCCCGTCAATCGCATAGAACAACGCATAACGGAAGCCGAAAAACTCGGTTTTCAGAAAATCATTATCCCGGACGGACAAAGCCTGAGCCGCAACAACTATAAGATTCAAATCCTACCTGTTCGCAAAGTTCAGGACGCATTCCGACTAATTATACAAAAATAAAAAAATCCGACCTCTAACTACACATATCAAACCACTATCATCATGCAAGTCAAAATCGAAGAATCGTGGCGGCAAGTGCTGCAATCGGAATTTGACAAACCATATTTTGAGCAGCTCGTCAAGTTTGTCAAAACAGAATATGCCACACAACAATGTTTTCCTCCTGCCGGATTGATATTCAACGCATTCAACTCCACTCCATTCAATAAGGTGAAAGTTGTAATCATTGGTCAAGATCCGTATCACGATGACGGTCAAGCGCATGGTCTGTCGTTCTCTGTTCCTGACGGTATTCCGTTTCCGCCGTCATTACGAAATATTTACGAAGAAATCAGCAAAGAATTTGGCACTCCGATCCCACAGTCCGGCAATCTCAAGCGTTGGGCAGAACAGGGTGTATTACTGCTCAACTCCGTACTTACCGTCCGAGCCCACCAACCGGCATCGCACCAGAACAGGGGATGGGAAGAACTGACAGATGCAGCGATTTACAACCTTGCCAAATACCGCCAAAACATAGTATTCTTGCTATGGGGGTCGTACGCTCAACGCAAAGCACGTTATATTGACCCTGATGCGCATTACATCTTGCAGACTGCCCACCCCTCGCCGCTATCAGCCTATCGCGGCTTCTTCGGCTGTAACCATTTCAAAGCCGCCAACGAATACCTCACCGACCACGGCATAGAACCAATACAATGGTAGAAAAATTAAAACGCATTTTTGGATTTTTAAAAACGTTATTATATTTTTGCAGTATTTCACGGATTTGGTTAAAAATTACTGACTTTAATCTCGATTCATTTACTATTTATTGGTCTAATGAGATAGGTTTTGCGCCTGAATATCTTTTATCAAATAGGAAACGAAGTAGTATATTGCCCAACTCAAGACAGCAACCATCACTCACTGACGTAAAACGGGAGGACATAATAAAATGTTTATTTTGAGACTAAAAGATATAAATGTTTTGTAATTCACTTTTAACACTGCACATTGTTGCAGTGTTTTATTTTCGCAAAATTTGGTGATATAAAATTATTTGTTTAATTTTGCAATCGTAAACTCACGCCGAATGGGTAATGTCTAATATCGGGTGGGTTTGCAGACATAATATAAGGCGTTTGTTGAACGCTTGTTTTGGCACAGTGAAAATAGGGGAAAGTATGGAGAATACAGATAAAGTAAAATATTGGCTTGATATTGCAGCATACGACCTCGAGACAGCAGAAGCAATGTATAAGACAAAGAGGTGGTTGTATGTTGCATTTATGTGTCATCAGGTTATTGAAAAATCACTCAAAGCCTATTGGAATGGTACGCAAGACGATGATCCTCCATATACTCATAATCATGCGCGATTGGCTGTTGGCTGTGGCTTATATGATGAAATGAGTGACGAACAAAAAGATTTCATTGACACAATAACTAATTATAATATTGCTGCAAGATACCCTGAAGATAAAGATGCACTTGCACACACATTATCACCGATGGTATGCAGAAATATTATTGACCAAACGAGACTATTGCAAAAATGGATAATAAGCAAACTTTAAGTCGTGATGCCGTACTTGAACTTGTAAGAGAGTACAAGCGCGTTATTTCATCTCGTTTTGATGTAGAGCCACGAGTGATGTTGTTCGGTTCTTATTCAAAGGGCTATGCAACGCCGGATAGTGATATAGATGTGGCTGTGATTGTGCCATCCTATGGTAACCGCAAAATGGAGATTTCACAAGGATTATGGCACGATGTGCGCAATGTGAGTTTTTTAATTGAACCGGTGCTTATGGCAGAAGACAAATGGTCTCCTCTGTATAGCGATGTGATGAAAAACGGGATTGCAGTATAAGGGTATATTTTTTTGTGAGAATTTGCATTCTTACATTTTTATATATTTTTGCATCGCATTGGGATATTTTTTTACATTATATTCTCAGTTTGCAGACATAATAAAAGGCGTTTATTGACTCAGAAATAATTTGCACATTCAGTTTTTTTGTTGTTATTTTACACCATAAAATCAAACGAAATAGTTATGGCAGTCATTACATTAAACTACAATCAACATGATGCGGCATCACGCCGCCTGCTGAATAATCTCTTGGCAACAGGGCTTTTTGTGGACCAAGAGACGCTGGACGAACATCGCCGCATGAGAGACGCGGCTGTCTATACTTCACAGCGCAATATGGCTTCATTCGTTGCTAAATACGTCTAATTATGGTATTTAAACAGCGTGACATTGTAGAGGTAAACTTTCTCTTTGCGGATGGACAAACAAAAGTATCTTCTAAATATCCGCTGCCACCGACAGTGTAAAAAAAACGGTGCGTCACTCACTGACGTAAAACAGGAGGACATAATAAAAGGCGTAAGTGCTTACAGCATTTATTTGACATAAAACACATATAAGAGTTATGGTAACAACATTAGATACAGAGTTTCTGCGCGAATTGAGTTATGTGGCAGAAGATGAGGGTATGATGAAAAAACTTACCCGCTATGTTCATCGTCTGCTTACTGAAAAGAAAGACGACACTCTTTATACCGAAGAAGAGTTCCGTCGCAAGTTAGAACACTCAAGTGCACAAGCAGCAGAAGGTAAGTTTATTGAGATGCGTAAGGACGAAACTGTTGATCAATTTATTGACAGATTGCTATGTATGTAATTAGATTTTCTCCAAGAGCGCAAGAAGACTTGCTACTTTTACAAAGGAATGAACCGCAGGCAATTAAGAAAGTGCGTAAATTGCTTCAGGAAATAGCAGAACATCCCAGAGTCGGAAGCGGTCAGGTTGAACAACTAAAACACTTCAAGAATGAAACGTGGTCAAGAAGAATCAGTAGCAGGCATCGTTTGGTGTATGAAATACACGATGAGCAAATATATGTTCTAGTTATTTCTTCTTACGGACATTACGACGATAAGTAGTTTTTACTACGAAGATAAAATAGTTTTGTTGCAAACTCAAAACAGCAACCATCGCTTACCGATGTAAAACAGTAAGGACATAATAAAAGGCGTTTATTGACGCTTGTTTTGGCTTAACGGAATCGACCAAATTTCAGCCTCCGAAACAAGATTGTACAATAAATGTCCCATGGGTATGATATACTTTCCACGCCCGATAGAAGGGCGAGGTGGGTTGACATATCGGGCGTGGGCGTTATTGTTTATTCTTAGGCAAGGTTTTTGGTCGAACCCCGTTAAGGAGAATAAGCGTAGAATAAGGTTCCACGCTTATTTTTTGTATTATCGGGTCGTTTGGAACCGACTTCCCAAAAACTTTATAAAGTTATGGATAAAAACAAAAACGAAGAACTGCAGTCGCGACGCGAGTTCTTCAAGAGTGCCGCTAAGGCTGCGTTGCCGGTGCTGGGGGCTATCGTCTTATCGCAGCTTCCACTGAAAGCAGATGCAACTGAAGTAACTGGTTGTAGCGGATGTTGGACCGGCTGCTGGGGTGGGTGTCAAGGCGGATGCAAAGGAAGCTGTTCTGGTTCTTGTAAAGGCGGTTGCCGTGGCGGAAATGCTAGTTGGTAAAACTGCCCTGTCCACAAGATTTCAGGGGACTGTTGCCACTTCCATGGTTGGCAGCGAATCTATAAATGAAGAGTATATGCGTAAAAAACATGTAAACACTAATTTGTAGGTTGTCGTAAAGGTTAATATTAACCTTACAGACATCCTAATGTTTGGACTTTTCGTATTATTGCTTTGTCTTTAATGTTGAAGTAAGGTTGATTGAAACCGCTGGGTGGGTGGGAAAAAGATTTTGTTTTGGTGAAACAAATTCAATAGATAATATTGTTTAACAAAACTCTTTATGATTATGAAGAAATTCAGAAAATTGAGAAAGTAGGTTGGCTTTATTGTGAAAGTCAGCCTTAAGTTGCTTGAGATATTGTCTTATATAGCAACTATTGTAATGGCCATCGGTTAGTTAATCGGCTGATGAGTAGTGCAAGGGTGGGTGGTGGGATCATTTTATTAATAACTTAACAATGACAATCATGAACGATAAAACAATTAAAGCCATAGACACTTTGGTAAATTCAACACCGGAATATGTTGATATTCCCATTAATGCTTTTGATGAAAATCGACTATTTAATGTTGCAAAAGCCGTTATAGAAACAGGTGACGCGCTTTCAGATGTAAATGATTATCTGAGAGAAAAAATGGCAGGAAAAGATTTTGATAATCCAGAAAAATTTATAGAATACTCCAAGACTGTGATATACGCAATTGTAAAATTCAACGAATACCAGCAGCAATAATGCCTTACACTTCATGTAATGATAATTGTGCTTATATTTGCAGGAACACTTGTCGAGGCAAATACGAGGGACAATGTGCGGGGGCTTGCATGAATGGGTGTATAAAAGATTGTACGCAATCATGTTCACAAACAAGAAGAAATATATGCAGAAGCCCTCGTGGTTGCCGTATGGCAGGTGGAGTAAGAGGATGTATTTACCACATTCCATAAATGTATGCTTCTTATAGTAGTCCTTCGGTGGTGGTACCTGACTAACATAGTAACCATATAGTAACGACATACTAATCACATACTAATATCATACTAATATCATACTACAGATGGCTATAAGGAAGCTACTGTGTGGATGAGTAATAATAGGGATATAGTAAATTACGTAGAAAACACTATGAGGAAATAATAGCGAAAATAAAGATTATGAGTGAATTGAAAGAAGAAATAAAAAACAATGTCAAGGCGTGGCAGGAAGGTATGGCGAAAAACATCACCTTTATTGTTACGAAAGACTGCCAACTTGCATGCAAGTATTGCTATCTTGTGGGCAAGAATGAGAAAGAGCGCATGCCGTGGGAGGTGGCGAAAGCGGCTATTGATTATGTACTTGACCATGAGAACGACCCCGATTTCGCTTACGAATCGGTGATATGGGACTTTATCGGTGGTGAGCCGTTTCTTGAAATAGACCTTATCGACAAGATTTGCGACTATATTAAACAAGAACTATTTGCTCGTAATCATCACTGGTTTAACTCATATCGTTTCTCGTTCTCAACCAACGGCATCAACTACGATTCAGACAAAGTGCAACGCTTCATTGAAAAGAACAAAAGCCATTTGAGTATCGGTATTACTATTGACGGCACGGAGCGCAAGCACGACCTGAACCGTGTGTATAAGAACTCGGAGAAAGGCTCATACAAGGATGTGGTGCGTAATATACCGCTATGGCAGAAGCAGTTTCCGGGCGATGGCACGAAAGTAACTATCTCGTCAGCGGATATTCCGTATATATGTGAGTCGGTGCTGCACCTCTACGACCTCGGTATCCATCAAGTGAATATCAACTGCGTGTTTGAGGATGTTTGGAACTTTGGCACAAATGCGGGCGAGGACCGGCAAGCCTACCGCGCTCCAAGGAAACCCGATGATCAACTCTTTGAAGAGCAGTTGATGCAGTTGGCTGATGCCATTATTGACAAAGGGCTGTATAAGGACTACGCTTGTTCGTTCTTCTCGGAGAATATGGGTAAGCCGCTTGATTGTAAGTTGCAGAATCAGAACTGGTGCGGGGCGGGGAAGATGCTCGCAGTGGATGCGGCAGGGAATTTCTATCCGTGTACACGCTTTGCATAGTATTCTCTCCGAGATAAAGAGGCGTGGATAATCGGTAATATACATGACGGCATTGACAAGAACAAACTGCGCCCATTCCTGACGCTCGACCGATGCACACAATCCACGCCGGAATGTATTGACTGCGAGGTGTCAGAAGGTTGCGCTTGGTGTCAGGGTGAGAATTTCGATGCAGCCCAGACGCATACGGTGTTTGAGCGTGCAACGGCCATTTGCAAGATGCACAAGGCAAGAGTGAGAGCAAACAACTACTACTGGAACAAACTCTACCGCAAACTCGAACTTGAAGGCTTGCGAGAGGAGTATGAGGCAAACAAGAAAACAATGAACCCTGAAATTTGTTAATGCCATGCTACAATACTTAGTTATTCTACTTGACGATACAAGCGTGGCATACTGCCATGCCGATAATCCGCTGACCGAGCGTAACTTGATGCCGCTTGACACACTACGCAAGGCTATTCTGTTCGGGATGAAAGAGAACCTGATGATTCAGTATGTACTGCCCGAATATGAGTTGCCGGAGGAGTATTATGTGGTTATGGAAACGATTGATAATGTGAAGATATGTGGGGCGCAGACGGCTCGTCTGCGGAACCTCGCGGACGAGCCGTCCGCGTCCCATGTGGCAGATGTTCTCGTTTACGACCACGTGCCCGAAAAAATTGAGACGCAAAACATCGTTATCCGCCTGCCCTTTGAGGAACTGATAGGAAAGAAATATGACATAGCCATGTTACTTGGAGCACAAGGAACAACTTCTGCAAAAAAGCGTATCAATATCGTTGTCACCGATGTGGAGAAATTCATAGATAAACAGATTGATGACTATAAAAAGGCATTGAGCGAGTGGGCAAAGGTGATTGCTGTGGGATATAAAGCCGCACTCGGAAACGAGTGCTTTCCCAATGCCGCAGACGAGCCGTCTGCGTCCCATGGAGGAGGCAGCGATACAATCGCTGTCGGTATAGAGACGAGAAAATCGGGAACGAGACAAATCGCAGACGAGCCGTCTGCGTCCCAAGTGCCGCAGGTGAATATACTCACCGACCGACTGCAACTTGACAAAATGCACAACTGCGATGCCGGCGTGAATAATATCACCGTTGCACCTAACGGGCATTTCTACCTCTGTCCGGCTTTCTATTACGATGAGCGGATGGGCATAAATAATAGGCTTAATCATCACAAACCGCAACACGATTATTCTGTGGGCGACATTGATGCAGGCTTGCAGATTCCTAATCAGCAACTCCTGAAACTCGACCATGCGCCGTTGTGCCGTATCTGTGATGCATACCATTGCAAACGCTGTGTCTGGCTCAACCAACGACTGACATGGGATGCCAACACTCCCTCGCACCAACAATGTGTGCTGGCTCATTTGGAACGGAACGCAAGCAGGGAGTTGCAAATGATGCTTTTTGAAGCACCCGAGGACGGGTGCGTAGCCAATACCGCAGACGAGCCGTCTGCGTCTCGAGTGATACCAAATGAAATAAAAGAAATAACCTATTTAGACCCCTTTGATGTGAGGGAAGAATTTTAATCCATAAGAACATGAAAAAAGTAATAGGTCAGGTAACACCTGAAGAGAAAAATGAGATTCAGACGCTGTTTGAGCGTCGTAACGGTTTGAACGAACTTGCCAAGATTCTCACGGCAGACAATACTGAACTCTATGAGAGACTCGTAAAAGACATGGGCGAGACGGGTACTAAATTCCAAAACTGGTGGGATACGATGGCACAGAAATACCATTGGGAATCAGCCGAAAATGGTAACTGGGAAATCAATTTCGAGACTTGTGAGATATTTCTTGTAACACCGGAATGATATGACAACAGTTGTGATACTCGCAGTCATATCTATTATGGCAATAGCCTCGTTGATAGTTTATGCGGTATGGCTGTTTCGTCAGCATACCACAGCATGTACGATAGGCGGTGTGTGTGCTGTCGTTGCTGCCGTAGGAATTATATGTATTTGGGTGTTGGTTTATGAGCTGACACAAATCAATTTGCCGCCAATAAATTAAAATCTAAATAATTATGACACTACTTATGATTGGTGCACCGGAGATAATCTTTATCACGCTCATCGTGTTGTTGCTTTTTGGTGGCAAGAAAATTCCCGAACTGATGAAAGGATTAGGCAAGGGTATGCGCAGTTTCAAACAAGGCATGAACGGCGAAGATGAGCCGATGGACTATGCCGCGGGCGAGTCTTCAGCACCTCAAGCGAAACCGACTTCCGCACCCGAAGACGGGCGCGTACCCAATGCCGCAGGCGAGCCCTCTGCGTCCCAAGCTGATGGCGAGTAAATCTGATAAGATGACCTTCTGGGAACACCTCGAAGTGTTTCGGGGTGTGCTGTTTCGCATACTGACCGTCTGGGCAGTGTGCGCTGTGGTCGCACTCTGCTTCAAAGATTGGGTTTTCAATATTCTGTTTGCACCCTCCGAGTCGGACTTCATCCTCTATCGCGGAATGTGTCGTCTTGCTCAACTTACTCATCTGAACGGACTCTGTCCGGGAGATTTTCAAGCACAGTTCATCAATACCGAACTTGCCTCACAGTTTATGACTCACTTGTGGGTGTCGATATGTTTCGGTGTGATTGCCGCCTTCCCGTATCTAATCTATCAACTCTACGGCTTCATCGCGCCTGCGTTATATGAACAGGAGAAACGCTATTCGATTATGCTCATCGGTTTCGGAGTACTGCTTTTTGCCCTTGGCGTATTGCTCAACTACTTCGTTATCTTTCCTTTCTCATTCCGATTCTTGAGTACTTATCAAGTTCAGGAGCAAGTTGTTAATCAGATTGCCTTGAAGTCGTATATTGACACATTCTTGATGCTCTCGCTTCTGCTCGGCATTTTGTTCGAGATACCTATATTAGCATATTTTCTTACCAAACTCAGCATCATTGATGCCCCGATGCTCCGCCAATACCGCAAACACGCTTTTGTGGTTATCTGTATCATCGCCGCCATCATCACACCCACGGCAGATGTGTTCACGCTGATGCTTGTCACATTACCGATATACATGTTATACGAAATCAGTATAATAATAGTGAAACACACCAAGGTATCCGGTGAGAAACAACAAAAAACAAAATAAATTTCACGGATAAAAAAAAATATAGTATCTTTGCACTTTAAATATACACACTGCAAAGACACTCTGACATGATTCAGAAATTCCTTGAATATCTTACGATAGAAAAACGCTACTCTCGGCTAACTATCGAGGCATACCACAATGACCTCGTTCAGTTCTGCCGCTATCTCAATGTTGAGGAAGGCGAGCTTGACCCGAAATGCATCGATGCGGATGACATTAGCGGGTGGTTGGCAGAATTGGCAACCGACAAGATTTCCGCTTTATCGCGCAACCGCAAGCTTTCATCTATCCGTAGTTATCTGAAATACTGCCTATCAGTTGGTTATATCGACAAAGATATCAGCCGCAAAATCATTCGTCCGAAAACACCCAAGCCTATGCCTGTGTTCTACAAGGACTCAGAGATGGAGCGGGCATTAGAGTCGGAACAATATGCCGATGACTTTGAATCAGTGCGCGACAATCTTGTAATCGAAATGTTTTACCAGACCGGCATGCGACGGGCTGAATTAGTGGGACTCAAAGACGGCGATGTCCGCACAGAGGAACATATAGTCAGAGTATTGGGCAAACGCAGCAAAGAACGACTTATCCCTATCGGGGACAATCTCATCAACCTCATTGAACAATACCTTATTTATAGAGATACCATACCCCGTGAGAACGACTCGTTTTTTATAACCTCCAAGGGCAAACCCATAACCGTAAATATAGTATATCGCATTGTCCACAACCGCATGTCGGAAGTCAGCACACAGAAAAAACAGAGTCCGCACGTCTTGCGTCATACTTTCGCAACCACCATGCTCGACAACGGAGCGGACATAAACACGATAAAGAAGCTCTTGGGTCATGCCAATCTTGCCGCCACACAGATATACACCCATACTTCAATAGCAGTGATGAAAGATACATACAAAAAAGCACACCCGAGAGCAAAAAAATAATCAAACTCTTGCACAGATAAATAAAAACAATTACCTTTGCACTCACATTCTATATTCTAATCAACCTAAATTGTCAAATAATTTTAAATAAATATAATCATGGACACAAGGATTCAAGCCGTAAATTTTGAGATGGCTGACAAACTCGAAAAGCACGTTGAGAAGAAGCTCAAACGATTTGAAAAGACTCTTGATGATTCTGCACTTGTTGAAATCAAGATGAAAGTTGTAAAACCGGAGACCAATCTCAACAAGGACACTCAAGTTAAAATCAACGCTTTCGGAAGCGAGTTTTTTGCCTCAAAAGTAGCCGACACATTTGAAGAGGGTATTGATGACACTTTTGACGCAGTGGCACGCCAAATCGAGAAATTCCGCGAAAAAAGAGCCGGTAAATAACGGTCAACAACAGATGTTTCAAGTCCCCGAAACATTATGTTTCGGGGACTTGGAATCCCGCTACAATTCTACAAATTACTATATATCAACGCAGTAAAATAAAAACGTTTTGCATTTGGCAAATCATAAATCAAAAAAATCAAAAAAAAAATGCAAAACATTTTGTAGAATGAAAAAAAAGTAGTAATTTTGCAGCCGATTTCGATAAAAGCGAAAGTCGAATCATGTTCTTTTTCAACGATAGACCGTATTAACCGCCTCTTTAGCTCAGCTGGCCAGAGCACGTGATTTGTAATCTCGGGGTCGTTGGTTCGAATCCGACAAGAGGCTCAAGACATTATTGCAACAAGACAGGGGCAGATACCAAAGTGGCCAACTGGGGCTGACTGTAACTCAGCTGTCTTTCGACTTCGGAGGTTCGAATCCTTCTCTGCCCACCACGAACGCTACCTCCCGCAAAAGGTAGTGTTTTTGCGGAAATAGCTCAGTTGATTAGAGCACTAGCCTTCCAAGCTGGGGGTCGCGGGTTTGAGTCCCGTTTTCCGCTCTTTTGCTGTTGTAGCTCAGTGGTAGAGCACTTCCTTGGTAAGGAAGAGGTCGCGGGTTCAATTCCCATCAACAGCTCAAGATAAAATAAAGCTTTTATAAACTTATAGTAATTTTAGAATTATGGCAAAAGAAAAATTTGACCGCTCGAAACCGCACGTAAACATCGGTACTATCGGTCACGTAGATCACGGTAAAACAACCTTAACCGCTGCTATTACCCAAGTATTGGCTAAAAAAGGTTTATCAGAAGTTCGTTCATTCGACTCTATCGACAACGCTCCTGAAGAGAAAGAGCGTGGTATAACCATCAACACTGCTCACGTTGAGTATCAGACAGCAAACCGTCACTATGCTCACGTTGACTGCCCGGGACACGCCGACTATGTAAAGAACATGGTTACCGGTGCTGCTCAAATGGATGGTGCAATCATCGTAGTAGCTGCTACCGATGGTGTTATGCCTCAGACACGCGAGCACATTCTTTTGGCACGCCAAGTGAACGTTCCGCGTTTGGTTGTATTTATGAACAAATGCGACATGGTGGACGACCCTGAAATGCTTGACCTCGTAGAAATGGAAATGCGTGAATTGCTCTCATTCTATGAATTCGATGGTGACAACACTCCTGTTATCCGCGGTTCAGCACTCGGTGCATTGAATGGTGTACCTGAATGGGAAGAGAAAGTTATTGAACTTATGGACGCTGTTGATACTTGGATTCAACTTCCTCCTCGCGCTATTGACAAACCGTTCCTGATGCCTGTTGAAGACGTATTCTCAATCACAGGTCGTGGTACAGTTGCAACAGGTCGTATCGAAACCGGTGTTATCAAAGTCGGTGACGAAGTTCAAATTATCGGTCTGGGTGCAGAAGGCAAGAAATCCGTAGTAACAGGTGTTGAGATGTTCCGTAAACTTCTTGACCAAGGTGAAGCAGGTGACAACGTAGGTCTGTTGCTTCGCGGTATAGACAAAGACGAAGTAAAACGCGGTATGGTTATCACACACCCGGGTGTTGTTAAACCTCATTCAGAGTTCAAAGCTTCAGTTTATATTCTGAAGAAAGAAGAAGGTGGTCGTCACACTCCGTTCCACAATCACTATCGTCCACAATTCTACATTCGTACAATGGACGTTACCGGTGAAATTACTCTTCCTGAAGGAACAGAGATGGTAATGCCGGGTGACAACCTCGAGATCCAAGTTAAGTTGATTTATCCTGTAGCATGTTCAGAAGGTCTCCGTTTCGCTATCCGCGAAGGTGGTCGTACAGTAGGTTCAGGTCAAATCACAAAAATTATTGACTAATCAATTAATGTGTCAGTCTATTATTGGCTGACACACATACAGAAGTCCTCCAATGGTAGGAGAGCGGTCTCCAAAACCGTCAATGTGGGTTCGATTCCTGCCTTCTGTGCTAAAATTTTTCCACAGAAATGAAATTTGTAAATTACGTAAAAGAGTCTTACAATGAGCTTGTTCATAAGGTAAGTTGGCCCACAGCCAAGGATCTTACGAACAGTTCAGTCATAGTGCTTGTCGCTTCCCTTGTATTAGCACTTGTCGTATGGGCGATGGATCTTGGTTTCAAAGAATTACTAACCGCTATTTACAATCTCCTTTCATCTTTCTAATCTGAAGTGATATGGCAAAAAATGACCAACATTGGTACGCATTATGCGTAAGAGGCGGCAGAGAGACACGCGTTGCTGAGGAAATCAACAATGCTGTTTCAGGCGGCTCATTGTTGAGTACCTATGTATCACAGGTGTTAGTACCTACAGAAAAGAGATATGAAAACCGAACAGGCGGCAAGAGGGTTCTTCGCGAACGCTGTCTGATGCCGGGTAACGTATTTGTTCGCTGCAACCTTACGCGCGAATGTATTAATATGCTACTCAACATTGACAACGACACTTTCCGTTTTCAATGTCTTCCGGGTACCAAAACTCCTGCCATAATACCCGATCGTCAGATTGAGGCATTCATGGGGTCGGTTGACCAGAACATTGAGAATATAGAGGTTGAAAATCCGTATCAGGAAGGTGACAACGTTCGCGTTGCGTCCGGTTCGTTCTCGGGTTTCAACGGAGTAGTGGAAGAAGTCCACGGCAAGAGACTCAAAGTACGCGTTACAGTATTCGGTCGGGAGACACTTATGGAACTCGACTGCACAGAAGTGGAGAAACAATAGCGGAAAGATTATGTTACGGATCTGACTGCGCAGTTTTGAAAGCCCGAAAACGCTTTCAAAATTGATTGTGTAAAACAACAAAAACAAACACAAATTATGGCAAAAGAAATTGCTGGCTTTATTAAATTGCAAATTAAAGGAGGTGCGGCAAACCCATCTCCCCCTGTAGGACCTGCACTTGGTTCTAAAGGTATCAATATTATGGAGTTTTGCAAGCAGTTTAATGCCAGAACCCAAGACAAAGCAGGTAAAGTACTTCCTGTAGTCATCACCTACTATGCTGACAAATCGTTTGACTTCGTTGTAAAGACGCCGCCTGTAGCGATTCAGTTGCTCGAAGCTGCCAAAGTAAAAGGCGGTTCAGCAGAGCCTAACCGCAAGAAAGTGGCATCAATAACAGAAGAGCAGGCACGTCAGATAGCAGAGGACAAGATGGTTGACTTGAACTGTTTTGAAATCGAATCTGCAGTGAAGATGGTAAAAGGTACCGCACGCAGTATGGGAATAACCGTTAAATAATTAAAAACTTCAATTTCATTATGAGTAAACTGACAAAGAATCAAAAGTTGGCTGCTGAAAAGATTGAAGCCGGAAAAGCCTATACATTGCTCGAGGCGGCAAGTGTGGTTAAAGAAATCACTACTACCAAATTTGATGCATCAGTAGATATTGATGTACGTCTTGGCATTGACCCTCGTAAGGCAAACCAGATGGTTCGCGGCGTGGTAAGTCTGCCAAACGGCACAGGCAAACAAGTACGGGTTCTTGCACTTTGCACTCCTGATCAGGAAGCAGCAGCCAAAGAAGCTGGTGCCGACTATGTTGGACTTGACGAATATATCGAAAAGATTAAAGGCGGTTGGACAGACATTGATGTTATTATCACAATGCCTCAGATTATGGGTAAACTCGGAGCATTAGGACGTATCCTCGGTCCGAGAGGTCTTATGCCTAACCCTAAAAGCGGCACTGTAACACCAAACGTTGCCCAAGCCGTTAAAGAAGTTAAACAAGGTAAGATTGACTTCAAAGTAGATAAAACCGGTATAGTTCACACATCAATAGGCAAAGTATCTTTCACAGCCGAAAAAATAGCTGAAAACGCAAAAGAGTTTATCAACACTCTGATTAAACTCAAACCGGCTGCAGCAAAAGGTACATATATCAAGAGTATCTATCTTTCAAGTACGATGAGTGCCGGTCTGAAGATCGACCCGAAATCAGTGGAAGAATAATTTAGAAAGGGCATAAATCATGAAGAAAGAAGATAAAAATCTTGTTATACAGGAACTGAAAGCAACCTTAGGTCAGTATTCACATTTCTATCTGACTGACATAGAAGGTTTGAACGCTGATAAGACAAGTCAATTACGTCGCGAATGTTTCAAGAAAGAGATTAAACTCATGGTAGTTAAGAACACTCTTCTTGAAAAAGCCCTTGAAGGCAGCGATGCCGCTACAGAACAATTCCTTGCATGTCTCAAAGGCAATACGGCAATTATGTTCTGCAACACAGGCAACGCACCTGCAAAGGTTATCCAAGAGTTCAACAAAAAGAACAAAGGTCTTGGAAAACCTGAATTGAAGGCAGCATTCGTAGAAGAGACAGTCTTTATCGGAGCTAATCAACTCGACACTCTTGCAAGTATCAAGAGCAAGAACGAACTTATTGCAGACCTTGTTGCATTGCTGCAATCTCCTGCAAAGAACGTTATCAGTGCCCTCCAGAGCGGTGGCAATACCATTCACGGTGTATTGAAGACTTTAGCCGAGAGAGAGGCATAATAAATTATTAATAACATTATTAAAAACATAAGAAACAATGGCAGATCTAAAAGCTTTTGCTGAACAATTGGTTAACCTCACCGTAAAGGAAGTAAATGAGTTGGCCGAAATTTTGAAGAACGAATATGGTATTGAACCGGCAGCTGCAGCAGTAGCAGTAGCAGCAGGTCCGGCAGCTGCAGTTGAAGCAGTTGAAGAAAAGACCAATTTCGATGTAGTATTGAAAGCCGCCGGCGCAGCTAAACTACAAGTTGTAAAACTCGTTAAGGAACAAACAGGTCTTGGACTGAAAGAAGCTAAAGACTTGGTTGACGGTGCTCCTTCAGTAGTTAAAGAAGCTCTTCCGAAAGCCGAGGCTGAAGCCCTCAAGAAAGTTCTTGAAGAAGCAGGTGCAGAAGTAGAACTCAAATAATCTACCTTCTCCATCATAACATCAGGTTTAGAATTCCTATGGGAATTCTAAACCTTGTTTATGCCTAAAACCTAAATTTTAGCTAATTTATGTTAAATTGCACCCTAACTATACAAAATAATAGTTAATACCTGATTTAAGAAAAATTATGATACGTAAATTCATAGCCATACTCACTCTATCACTACTGCCGTTCGCGGCAAATGCAAAAATGGTGCTTACTATTGACGGACCTGAGAATACTTACAACCAGATAAGAATAGTAAACGAAACATCACAAGAGAATTTCAAATGCCGCGTTATTGTTTTAAACGAAGATGAATCTCAAAAGTTTGTTTACGGAGTTTACAAGCTGAAAGAATACAGCGATTCTGATTCAAATACCCAATCTATTAAGAGAGGTACAAAAATCGGGATAGAATTACCACAGGATTTTAACGCAGAATTGAATTATGATGTAGAATACCTTGACCTCCCGCTGTTTGATATCGTTGTCATCCACCTTAAAGACAAGGACGACAACTCATGGAAATAGACAATACTAACATATTAAATATAAGAAAAACAAAATGTCTCAGAACACAAACCAAAAAAACCAGAGAATCAATTTCGCTTCAATCAAGAAGCAAATGGATTACCCTGACTTCTTGGAAGTACAGCTGAAATCGTTCCACGATTTCTTCCAGATGGACACCTCTCCCGAACAACGCAAACAGGAGGGTTTGTACAGAGTATTCTCAGAAAATTTCCCTATCACTGATTCACGAGGAAATTTTGAGCTGTCGTTTCTTGACTACACTATTGACCCGCCTCAATACGATATTGAGGAGTGCTTGAAACGCGGTATGACCTATGCAGTTCCGCTCAAAGTAAAATTGCATTTGTGCTGTAAAGACACTGACAACGATGATTTCCCCGACGTTATTGAAACAGTCTATCTTGGCAATATACCATACATGACTCCCAAGGGGACATTCGTATTCAACGGTGCTGAACGTGTTGTTGTAAGTCAGTTGCACCGCTCGCCGGGTGTGTTCTTCGGAACCAGTATGCACCAGAACGGCACCAAGCTTTTCAGTGCTCGAATCATTCCTTTCCGCGGTTCGTGGATTGAGTTTGCCACAGACATCAACAACGTGATGTATGCTTACATCGACCGCAAGAAGAAACTGCCCGTAACCACACTATTGCGTTCCATCGGTTTTGAATCCGACCGCGACATCCTCGATTGTTTCCACCTTGCGGAAGAAATCAAGGTCAACAAGACCGCTCTGAAAAATGCTGTCGGTCGTGTCCTTGCTGCCCGTGTTATCAAGATTCACCAAGAGGACTTTTGGGATGAAGATACCGGCGAGGTTTCCACAATCGAACGTACTGAAACCATTCTCGAACGCGAAACGGTTATTGAGAAAGAGGATATCGAGAAAATTATCGAGAGCGGCTCAAATGCCATCCTTGTCCATCCGATTAAGGACGAGAACGATAATGATGACTACAGCGTAATATTCAACACTTTAGCAAAAGACTCCACCAACTCGGAGAAAGAAGCTATAGATTATATCTACCGCCAGATACGTAATGCAGAACCTGCTGACGAACAGACAGCCCGCGACATGGTTCAGGGCATGCTGTTTTCAGAAAAACGTTATGACCTCGGCGAAGTAGGTCGTTACCGCATCAACCGCAAATTAGGTTTGAAAACCAATATGTCGGTTCGTGTACTGACAAAAGAAGATATAGTAAGTATCATACAATACCTTATTCGTTTGTGCAACGGTCATGCTGAGGAGGATGATATCGACCACTTGTCAAATCGTCGCGTCCGCACTGTTGGCGAACAGATGTACAATCAGTTCGGCGTGGCTCTCAACCGTATGAGCCGCACAATCAAAGAACGTATGAACGTTCGCGACAATGAGGTGTTCAAACCGAGTGAACTTATTAATCCGCGAAGCATAACGGGTGTTATCAATTCCTATTTCGGAACCAATGCTTTGTCGCAATTCATGGATCAGCAGAACCCGCTTGCAGAGATTACGCACAAGCGTCGTTTGTCAGCCCTCGGTCCCGGTGGTTTGAGTCGTGACCGTGCAGGTTTTGAGGTTCGTGACGTTCACTACACACATTACGGTCGTTTGTGTCCGATTGAGACTCCTGAAGGTCCTAACATCGGTCTTATCTCGTCACTGTGTATCTTTGCAAAAATCAATAACCTCGGATTTATTGAAACACCTTACCGCAAGGTTGAAAACTCCAAGGTTGATTTGAGCGACAACGGTGTTATATACCTTACTGCCGAAGACGAGGAGAGCCAGACCGTAGCGCAAGGCAACGCGCCGCTTGATGACAACGGAAACTTTGTTCGTCCGCGTGTAAAGGCTCGTAGGGCTGCCGATTTCCCTGTTGTTGAACCATCGGAGATAGAACTTATGGACGTTGCTCCATCGCAGATTGCTTCTATCGCCGCCGCTCTGATTCCGTTCCTTGAACACGATGATGCCAACCGTGCCTTGATGGGTTCAAACATGATGCGCCAGGCAGTTCCGCTGTTACGCACCGAGGCTCCTATCGTTGGTACAGGTATTGAAGGTCAGTTGATTCAGGACTCACGCACACAAATTGTTGCAGAAGGCGACGGCGAAGTAACCTATGTTGACGCTGACACGATAAAAGTGCTTTATGATCGCACCGAAGAGGAGATATTCGTCAGCTTCCAACCGGCTGAAGTTGCATACAAACTGCCCAAATTCCAAAAGACGAACCAGAACACTACTATTGACTTGCGTCCTATTGTTCGCAAAGGCGACCGCGTAAACAAAGGTCAGATTCTGACTGAGGGCTATGCCACATGCAACGGCGAGTTGTCGTTAGGTAAGAACCTGAAAGTAGCATATATCCCTTGGAAAGGTTACAATTATGAAGATGCTATCGTTCTTTCAGAGCGAATAGTTCGTGAGGATATGTTCACCTCAGTACATGTTGTTGAGCAACTGCTTGAAGTACGCGAGACCAAACGTGGTGAGGAGGAATTCACATCTGATATACCTAACGTAAGCGAGGATGCAACAAAGGATTTGGACGAACAGGGTATCATACGCATCGGTGCACATATCGAACCGGGAGACATCATCATCGGTAAGATAACACCTAAAGGAGAATCTGATCCTTCACCTGAAGAGAAACTCTTGAAAGCCATCTTCTCCGACAAAGCCGGCGATGTCAAAGATGCATCACTCAAAGCAAGTCCGTCATTGTCCGGTGTGGTTATCGAGCGTAAATTCTACCAGCGCAACACCAATAAGGACAAATCGACCAAGGAGCGCCGCGAGAGTCTTGAAAAAATAGAGAAAATCAAGAAAACCACAGAAGAGAAGAAAGAGGCTTTGCGCAGTATTCTGATAGACAAACTCATCACATTAACAAATGAGAAGGGTTGTGTCGGAGTAAAAGACATTACCGGCACCGAAGTGTTGAAAAAGAGAATGCCGAAGAACTCAATCACTGTTGAGGAGCTCGGCAATATCAACGATTTCTCAACAATAATGATAAACCGTTGGACAACAGACGAACACACCAACTCTCTGGTTCGCACGCTTATACAGAACTTCCTGCATGAGATTCGCGCTCTTGAGGTAGAGCAGAAACGCGAGATGGGTCGTATATCGACAGGTGATGAACTGCCTAACGGTATCACCCAGATGGCAAAAGTATATATTGCCAAGAAACGCAAGATACGCGTGGGTGACAAGATGGCAGGTCGCCACGGTAACAAAGGTATCGTTTCTAAGATTGTACGTGTTGAAGACATGCCGTTCCTTGAGGACGGAACGCCGGTGGATATTGTACTTAACCCGTTAGGTGTGCCTTCTCGTATGAATATCGGTCAGATATTTGAGGCTGTACTCGGTTGGGCAGGTCGTGAGCTCGGTGTTCGTTTTGCAACACCTATCTTTGACGGCTGCTCTCTTGACGAACTTAACGAATGGACAGACAAAGCCGGTCTGCCACGCGCAGGTAAGACCTATCTCTACGATGGCGGAACAGGCGATCGTTTCGACCAACCGGCAACTGTCGGTGTTACCTACTTCTTAAAACTCGGCCATATGGTTGACGACAAGATGCACGCACGCTCTATAGGTCCGTACTCACTGATTACCCAACAACCTCTCGGTGGTAAGGCTCAATTCGGTGGTCAGCGTTTCGGTGAGATGGAGGTTTGGGCACTTGAGGCATTCGGTGCCGCCCATATCCTGCAAGAAATTCTAACCGTCAAGTCTGATGACGTAACAGGTCGCGCACGCACCTATGAAGCAATAGTCAAAGGTGATCCGTTCCCGACACCTAACCTACCGGAATCCCTCAACGTTATGATTAATGAATTACGCGGTCTCGGACTGAGTATTAACCTCGAATAATTTACAATTATGGCATTCAATAATAATAAAACAACCCAGCAGAAAACGAGTTTCAATCGTATCCGTATCGGACTTGCAAGTCCTGAGGAAATTCTGCGCCAATCACATGGCGAGGTTACCAAACCGGAAACCATCAACTACCGCACCTACAAACCTGAACGCGAAGGTTTGTTCAGCGAAAGTATTTTCGGTCCGACAAAGGACTATGAATGCTCATGCGGTAAATACAAACGCATTCGTTACAAAGGTATTACCTGCGACAAATGCGGTGTTGAGGTAACAGAGAAAAAAGTACGTCGCGAACGTATGGGACATATCCAGCTTGTGGTACCTGTCACTCATACATGGTATCTGCGCTCATTGCCTTCAAAGATGAGTGCGCTTCTCGGTATGCAAACCAAACGTCTCGACCAAATTATCTATTACGAAAAATTCGTTGTTATACAACCCGGTGTTCTTGACCAGGAAACAGTAAACAACGAAACCGTACTTATTGAAAAAGAAGCCCTTTTGAGCGAAGACGAATATTATGAGGCTATTGCAAAACTGCCCGAAGGGAACCAACAGCTTGAAGACAGCAACCCCAAGAAATTCATTGCAAAAATGGGTGCTGAAGCCATCTATGACATGCTTCAGCGCATCAACCTTGACGAGTTGTCGTATGAGTTGCGCGACATAGCCAATACTTCATCTTCACAACAGAAGAAGACCGAGGCTCTCAAACGTCTGCAAATTGTTGAAGCTTTCCGCCGCTCAAAAGACACTAACAGACCGGAATGGATGGTGCTCAAGATTGTGCCGGTAACCCCACCCGATTTGCGTCCGTTAGTTCCGTTAGATGGCGGTCGTTTCGCCACTTCTGACCTTAACGAACTTTATCGCAAAGTTATCATTCGTAACGCACGTCTGAAAAAACTTATTGAGATTAAGGCTCCTGATGTTATCATGCGTAACGAAAAACGTATGCTTCAAGAGGCTGTGGACAACCTGCTTGACAACAGCCGCAAGACTACCGCAACAAAAGGCGATGCCAACCGTCCGCTCAAATCCCTGTCAGACGCTCTGAAAGGCAAGCAAGGTCGCTTCCGTCAGAACCTGCTCGGTAAACGTGTTGACTATTCAGCACGTTCGGTTATCGTTGTCGGTCCGGAACTGAAGATGCACGAGTGCGGTCTGCCTAAAGATATGGCAGCCGAGCTGTACAAACCTTTTATTATCCGCAAACTTATCGAACGCGGTATAGTAAAAACGGTAAAGTCCGCTAAAAAAATTATTGAGCGCAAAGACCCCGTTATCTTCGAGATTCTCGAACATGTGATGGAAGGACACCCCGTATTGCTCAACCGTGCGCCGACACTGCACCGACTTGGTATTCAGGCTTTCCAACCGCGAATGATTGAAGGTAAAGCAATTCAATTGCACCCTCTTGCATGTACCGCGTTCAATGCCGACTTCGATGGTGACCAAATGGCTGTTCACCTTCCGTTGTCGAACGAAGCCGTACTTGAGGCGCAACTGCTTATGCTCGGTTCACACAATATTCTGAACCCTGCCAACGGTGCTCCTATCACCGTGCCCTCACAGGATATGGTGCTTGGTTTGTACTACATCACCAAAGAACGTAAAGGAGCGAAGGGCGAAGGACTGATTTTCTATTCACCCGAAGAAGCAGAGATAGCTCTCAACGAAGGCAAAGTGGATATGCACGCTCCTATAAAAGTCCGTATCGAAGACATTGACGAAAACGGCAAACGCGTCCGCCATATTGTTGAGACAACAGTTGGTCGTATCCTTGTCAATCACTACGTTCCGAAAGAAGTGGGTTATGTCAACAAAGTGCTGAAAAAGAAAGTTCTTCGCGACATCATCGCTGACGTTATCAAAGCCTGCGGTGTTGCCCGTACAGCCCAATTCCTTGATGACATCAAGAACCTCGGATATTATATGGCATTCAAAGGTGGTCTGTCATTCAACCTCAACGACATTATCATTCCTCAAGAGAAAGCCCAACTCGTTCAGAAAGGTAACGATGAGATTGAAGAGATTACCAACAACTACAACATGGGTCTTATCACCAACAACGAGCGTTACAACCAAGTTATCGACACATGGTCACATATTGACTCTGAACTTACCGCCGTTCTTACCAAACAGATGGAAGAGGCTGACCAAGGATTCAATGCTGTGTTTATGATGATGGACTCCGGTGCCCGCGGTTCAAAGCAGCAGATTAAGCAGCTTTCGGGTATGCGTGGTTTGATGGCTAAACCTCAAAAAGCCGGTGCCGAAGGCGGTCAGACAATTGAGAACCCTATTCTTGCCAACTTCAAGGAAGGTCTGTCGGTGAACGAGTACTTCATTTCAACTCACGGTGCACGTAAGGGTTTGGCTGATACCGCGTTGAAGACTGCCGATGCCGGTTATCTGACACGTCGTCTTGTTGACGTAAGTCACGATGTTATCGTAACTGAAGAAGACTGCGGTACATTGCGCGGACTTGTTGCTACAGAGATTAAGAACAATGAGACTATCGTTGCAACTCTGTATGACCGTATCCTCGGACGGGTAAGCGTTCACGATATTATTGATCCGTTGACCAACGAGCTCATTGTAAGTGCCGGTGAAGAGATACGTGAAGACACGGCAGAACGTATCGAAAAATCGCCTATCGAGGCTGTTGAGATACGTTCGGTACTCACATGCGAAGCCAAACATGGTGTTTGTGCAAAATGTTATGGTCGAAATCTTGCTACCGGTCGTATAGTTAACAAGGGTGAGGCGGTAGGTGTTATTGCCGCTCAATCAATCGGTGAGCCGGGTACACAGCTTACTCTTCGTACATTCCACGTTGGTGGTGTGGCAGGTAACGTGGCTACTGAAAACAGTTACGTACTCAAACATGAAGCTCGATTAGAATTTGAGGAATTGCGTACCGTTACTGCCAAAACAGACAATGGCAACCAGCAAATAGTTGTCAGCCGTATGACTGAATTGAGAGCCGTTGATGTTGCAACAGGTATCATACTCACAACATTCAACATACCTTACGCAGCCAAACTATTCGTAAAACCGGGCGAGGTTTATCCTAAAGACACCAAGATATGCGAATGGGATCCTTTCAATGCTACAATAGTTATTGAAAACGATGGTAAACTGCGTTTCGATGATGTCATAGAAAATGTCAATGTCAAGACTGAGTCTGATGAGACAACAGGTATGAAAGAGCGCATTATCATTGAGTCCAAGGGTCATAACAAAGTGCCTATGGCATCTATTCTTGACCCGAAAGGCAATGTACTGCGCACCTACAACCTGCCTATTGGTGCCCACCTCGTACTCAACGATGGCGACAAAGTCAAGGTCGGCGACCAACTTATCAAGATTCCACGAACAGTTGGTAAAGCAGGCGATATCACCGGTGGTCTTCCACGCGTTCAAGAGCTATTCGAAGCCCGCAACCCGTCCAACCCTGCTATTGTATCGGAAATAGATGGTGAGGTAACATACGGTAAGATCAAACGCGGTAATCGCGAACTGATAATAACGAGCAAACTCGGCGAAGAGAAACGTTATCTCATACCTCTGTCAAAACAGATATTGGTACAGGAGAACGACTTCGTCCGCGCCGGTTCGCCATTGTCAGACGGTGCTATCACACCTGATGACATCCTCGCAATCAAAGGTCCTACCGCCGTTCAGGACTATATCGTCAACGAAGTTCAAAGCGTATATCGTATGCAAGAGGTTAAAATCAACGATAAACACTTTGAGATTATTGTACGCCAGATGATGCGCAAAGTGGAGATTCTCGATCCGGGCGATACCGACTTCCTTGAAAAACAGGTAGTTGACAAACTTGATGTACTTGAGGAAAACGATCGTATCTACGAAAAGAAATACGTTGAGGATCCCGGTGATTCAGAAAATCTCCATGCCGGTCAGATTATCACCGCCCGCCAATTGCGCGATGAGAACTCTACACTCAAACGGCGTGACTTACGTCTCGTTGTTGCCCGCGACTGCCGACCGGCAACTACCAACCAGATTCTGCAAGGTATAACCAAGGCGGCACTCGGTACACGAAGCTTTATGTCAGCCGCTTCATTCCAAGAAACAACAAAAGTACTCAATGAAGCTGCTATCAGCGGCAAAGTGGACTACCTCGAAGGTATGAAAGAAAACGTAATATGCGGAAAACTCATACCCGCAGGTACCGGACAACGCGACTTGCAGCGTATCATCGTTGCCAACCGCACCGAATACGAAGCCTCAGTAGCATTACAAGACGAAGAAGACGAGTAGTTTGTATAGCATTTGCTTTTCAAAAGTAAAATAATTATCACTTTATAAAATATCGGAGATGCCAAATTTGTTGCATCTCCGATATTTTATGTAAATTCACTGTAATTTATTTCACTTTTTTATCAATTTGACAATTTGTCTATATTTTGTCTATTTGAACACACAAATAAAACCACTAATTTTGCACCGCTTTTCTATTCATAAACTACATATAAGACCCAAAAGTCATGTTCTCCCTAATTTTTTACATGACTTTTTCTCCTCCGCGTTGGTTGTTGTGTCGCGGAGGAGTTTTTTTTTTAATTTCACAGCAAAAAACAAAATATTGCCATTAAAAGACCATAAAGACAAATTGTCAATACAAGACCATAAAACCAAGGATAAATAATTTGTTTATATTCAGTTTGGTAAGATTAAAGTCAATTTTTTCCGGGATTGCAATGATTTTTTTCATATATTTACTGCATAATCGTATTGTATAATTCAGAAAAATATATTAACTTTGCAACGCGAAATTTCGCAAACAGACTGAATTTAATTAACCAAGTAAATAAAAAAACTAAAACAATATGCAAATTAAAGTAAGTAATGTTAATCAGAACAATTGGCGCGAGCTGTCAGTTCATGCCAAATTGCCGGAAAAACTCAACAAACTCGAAGAAATCGCCTACAATCTCTGGTGGGCATGGAACTCTGACGCGAAGGAGATATTCCGTACCATAGACCGCGAGGCTTGGAAAAAAGCCCAGTCCAATCCTATTGTATTGCTGAACATCCTGAGTTACGACAAACTCGTAGAACTGTCAGAGGATAAAGACTTTATGAAAAAGGTCGATGCCGTATATGCCGATTTTCGCGACTATATGGACGAACCGTTTGACAATAAACGTCCGTCGGTTGCATATTTCTCAATGGAATACGGTCTTAACAATATATTAAAAATTTATTCAGGCGGTCTCGGTATTCTTGCCGGTGACTATATCAAGGAAGCCTCTGACAGCAATGTGGATATGGTTGCAATCGGTTTTCTTTACCGCTACGGTTATTTCACACAAACCCTTTCTATGGAAGGTCAGCAGATTGCCAACTACGAAGCTCAAAACTTCAACAACCTGCCTATCAAACAGGTACTTAATTATGATGGCACTCCGCTAATTGTTGACGTACCCTACCCCGACAACATCGTTTATTCATACCTATGGGAGGTATCTGTAGGTCGCATGAAACTCTATCTGCTTGATACAGATAATGATTTGAACTCAGAATTTGACCGCCGCATTACTCACCAACTTTATGGCGGCGACTGGGAAAACCGCATCAAGCAGGAAGTTCTGCTCGGCATCGGAGGTGTAAGAGCCCTTAAGAAATTAGGTATAGAGAAACAAGTCTATCACTGCAACGAAGGTCATGCCGCGCTACTGAATATTGAGCGTTTGCAAGATCTGATTGAAACCAAAGGTCTCAATTTCAATCAAGCACTTGAAGTTGTTCGGTCAACATCTTTATATACCTGCCACACACCTGTTCCCGCAGGTCATGACTATTTTGATGAAGGTTTGATTCGCAAATACCTCGGCAGCTACGCTAAAAAATTCGGCATCGAATGGAGCCAATTGATGAATATGGGACGCTTCTATCCTGACACAGACGAACGTTTCTGCTTATCAGTATTTGCATGCAACACATGCCAAGAGGTCAATGGTGTTTCGTGGCTACACGGCAAAGTATCGCAAAAGATGTTTGCTCCTATTTGGCAAGGTTATTTCCCTGAAGAGCTTCACGTCGGTTATGTAACCAACGGTGTTCACATGCCTACATGGGCAGCTTCAGAATGGAAAAATATTTACAAACAATACCTGCCAAAAAAATGGTATAAAGACCAGTCAAATCTCGAAATGTGGGCTCCGTATGCCAATATCCCCGATGAAGTTATCTGGGAAACACGTATGTCATTGAAACGCAAACTGATTGACTATATTCGCGAACAATTTCTTAACACATGGATTAAGAACCAAGGCGATCCGAGCCGCATCGTATCCATTATTGACTCTATGAACCCCAACACGCTGATTATCGGTTTCGGTCGCCGCTTTGCAACATACAAACGCGCACACTTATTGTTTACCGACCTTGAGCGTCTTTCAAAAATAGTCAACAACCCCGACCGTCCGGTACAGTTCCTCTTTACCGGCAAGGCTCACCCCGCTGACGGAGCAGGACAAGGACTTATCAAACATATTATCGAGATTAGCCGCATGCCTCAATTCCTCGGCAAGATCGTATTCCTTGAGAACTATGATATGCGCCTTGCCAAACGTCTTGTTTCCGGTGTTGACGTATGGCTCAATAATCCGACACGTCCGTTAGAAGCATCCGGTACATCAGGCGAGAAAGCACAGATGAACGGTGTACTTAACTTCTCAGTACTCGACGGCTGGTGGTTGGAGGGCTATGTAAAGGGTGCCGGTTGGGCCCTGACGGAAAAACGTACCTATGAAAATCAGGCACACCAAGACCAGCTTGACGCTGCAACCATCTACCATATCCTTGAAAACGAAATAATACCAATGTATTATGCCCGCAACACCAAAGGATACAGCCCTGAATGGATTGAAACAATCAAAAATTCCGTAACCAAGATTACTCCGCGTTTCACTATGAAACGCCAACTTGACGACTACTACGACAAGTTCTACAACAAACTTGCTAAACGCTCCGCTTCACTCAAAGCCGATGATTATAAGAAAACACGCGAACTCGTTGAATGGAAAGAACATATCGCCGCTAATTGGGATTCAATCGAAGTGATTAGTGCCGAAGGCATAGACCAATCAATGAATCCACAGGTAGGTGAGAAACACACACTTCGTGTTGTTCTTGATACCCACGGACTCAACGACAAGGGTATAGGAGTTGAACTTGTAGCTGTTCGCCGCGATGAACAAAACCAAGACCAACTCTACGAAGTTGAAGAACTCAAGCTCGTAAAAACAGAAGGTTCGCGACTGACATTTGAAAATGTGTACCAACTCGACTACTCGGGTTCGTTCAAATACGCATTCCGCATGTTTCCCAAGCATGAAGACCTGCCTCACCGACAAGATTTCTGCTACGTACGCTGGATATAATTATGTAAGCAGCCAACAGGCTGCTTGCTTTTTTTCTTTCTATATCTTTCCACTTTCTGATTATGAACATTTCTCAACGCGCCAACCTAATGCCATCTTCGCCTATTCGCAAGCTGGCAAAATATGCCGATGCAGCCAAGCGCAACGGCATACATGTCTATTATCTCAATATCGGACAACCGGACATCAAAACGCCGCAATGCGGTATTGATGCAATACGCAATCTCGATCGCGACATCCTCGAATACTCGCCATCGCAAGGTACGTTGTCGCTACGCACCAAGATGGTAGGCTACTATGCATCATACGGCATAGACCTCTCACCCGACGAGATTATAGTAACAGCCGGAGGCTCCGAAGCAGTGATGTTCGCCTATATGGCATGTCTCAACCCTGGTGACGAAGTCATTGTTACCGACCCGTTTTATGCCAACTATATGGCATTTGCCATCAGCTGCGGAGCAGTAATCAAATCCGTAAAAACTTCTATAGAAAACGGCTTCCGACTCCCGTCGGTCGAAGAGTTTGAGAAACAAATCACGCCTAAAACAAAGGCTATCATGATTTGCAACCCTAACAACCCTACCGGCTATCTATACAGCAAACAGGAAATGTTCCAAATACGCGACCTTGTAAAAAAATATAATCTCTACCTCTTTTCCGATGAAGTATATCGCGATTTTATCTATACCAAACGACCATACATTTCAGCATGCCACCTCGAAGGGATAGAAGAAAACGTCGTACTGATTGATTCTGTATCAAAACGTTACTCTGAATGCGGAATCCGTATAGGCACATTGATTACCAAAAATCGCGAGATACGTGAGGCAGTGATGAAATTCTGCCAAGCCCGACTGTCACCTCCTCTGTTGGGACAAATCGTGGCTGAAGCAAGTATGCAGACACCTGAGCAGTATATGGAGGATGTGTATGACGAATACCTCGCACGCCGTAACTTTTTGATTGACGGACTCAATCAGATTCCCGGAGTATATAGCCCGACCCCGATGGGGGCATTCTACACTATGGCACGACTGCCTGTTGACGATGCAGAAAAATTCTGCGCTTGGTGCCTGACCGATTTTCAATACGAGGGACAAACAATAATGCTTGCGCCGGGAAGCGGTTTCTACACATCACCCGATGAAGGACGCGATGAAGTCCGATTGGCATATATCCTTAATCGTGACGACCTTGCCAAAGCACTTGTTGTTCTCCGAAAAGCCCTCGAAGCCTACAATCAAAAAAACGACTGACACTTTTTTTGACAAATATTAACACATTTCCCGATAAAAAATACACATTGACATGTTATTTCTACAATTCATCCGTAAAAATTAACTATTCAGTGTGCATTTTTTGATTTTTCAAGAAGTTTTTTTTAAATTTGCAGGTTGATATATTATTATCACAAATACTATTAACACACAATTACTTTAACCAACCGTGAGAAATATTAGGAAATATACGATTTCTTCTATTGTTGTAATGCTATTTACGGCTCAACTGTCTTTGCAGGCGCAGGTAGTTATCAGCGATAAAGCACTGACGAGTCGCCACCGTCATAGTTCGACTCTGTATATGTCATCTGCTCCGACAAGTATAGGAAGTGCAGAGCCGGTTATGAATTATAATATAGGTAGCCGGTCAATGCCTTCAGTCAATCTGAATAGTTATTATTCTCCATCCGGCAGCCGCTATTCCAGCACAATTTATACCCCTTTCACATCCACTTCTCCGCAAACTATCCGCCGGACAGGCGATGGTGACGATGACGATGAGCCGCCTGCTGTTAACCCGGGTGACCCGGGCGACCCGATGCCTATTGGCAACGGATTATGTACGTTATTATTGATGATAGCGGCTTACATTATTTTTAAGCAAAAAAAGCAAGACACTTCAAAACAACTTCAATAACGTACTCGCAGCAATTGCGATCTGCCTGCTCACCCTCGGCGTGGCGCAGATGTGGGGACGAGAACAATATGGTAATCACGCTATCACACTACTATCCAATAGAATTAACATCTCTCTATGGCGGAGGCTTTGAACGGAGCAGTTTGCATAAATATGTCCGCTTTTATCAATACTATCAAAAGATTGTGGACACAGTAAATCCACAATCTTTTCTGCTCAATTGGTAACACAACAAAGTACTTCTTCAAGGAGCGAAGAGTGATGAACGAGGATAGGTTTTGTTCGGCATATGGCGGCGGTGGTACTCTGCCAGTTCACCGTAGGCGCGAGACAAATGTGGGGGATGTGAAAGGTGAAAGGTGAAAGGTGAAAGATGAAAAGAGTATCGCGGACGAGCCGTCCGCGTCCCCGGGCGGGGAAAAGTAAATATGAATAGATACAAATATAGTACACATATCAACCGATTATGGCAAATAGTAGGACAACAAAACATACAGCCAAACAGATTGCAGAACAAGAAACTGAAACTCCCGTCACAATGGTGACGATGGATGATGTAAAGGATAAGGTTATCATTCTGCGCGATGAGCCTGTCATTCTGGATATGGATGTAGCCGCCTTATATGGTGTACAAACCAAAGAGATTAACCAAGCTGTGAAGAACAACCCCGGCAAATTTCCTTTCGGATATATAATGGGACTTGATGAGTATGAGAAAGATGAACTGGTCAAAAATTTTGACCGGTTTAACATACTGAAACACAGCACAGTGCCGCCAAAAGCCTTTACAGAGCGTGGTTTATATATGATGGCAACTATCCTGAAAAGCAAACAAGCCGAACAGACCACATTAGCAATTATTGATACCTTTGCGTCGGTTAAGGAACTGACACGCACCATCAAAGCACTCAATGAGGTGGAGAGTAAGGAAGAACAGAAAGGACTATTAAAGCGTAGTGGCGAATTGATGGGGGATATAATCGGCAGCGATATGATAACAGACGAAACAGAAACAGAGTTGGAACTTAATTTCGCGGTGCTGAAAGTAAAACACACCATCAAACGTAAGAAAAAGAAATAGAATATAATACATAATGCGCTACTATTCGGCACTACAAAACGAATAAGCGAACTTTGACATATTGGATTTACCACTGAAATGCACCCAAAACGCATTTTCTGCCTCTAAAACTTGAATATGTTGGAAAAATGTAGTAATTTTGCGAGCAAAATCGCAAAAACACCAAATACTTATGTTAACATTTACATTACAAATACCCGCAGAGCAAGTAGGCTGGTTTGAGCAAATGGTTAAAACCATGGGTTGGAAATTCAGCAAGAAAGAGACTGTTTCTGCTGCAGAAAAACGCACTCAAAAGGCTATAGAAGAATTAGAGAACGGGAAAGGCACTGTTTGTCAGTCGTTTGAAGACTACTTGAAAGCAATAGCATGAGAACGATTATTTTTTCTACGCAGTACAAGAAAGACCTCAAGTTGGCGCGAAAGCGTAATTTACCTGAAGAGGAGCTGAATAAAGTAATATTCAATTTGGCAAGTGACATCCCTCTTGCTGCTAAGTATCGTGACCACGAATTATATAATCAGTTTAGGGGTTTTAGAGAGTGCCACATCAAACCCGATTGGTTGCTAATGTATCGCAAGACCTCTGACGAAACTTTACAGATATTAGAGTTAGTGCGCACAGGTTCTCACTCCGATTTATTCGGATAAACCAATAACACATTATTTTTTATTTAAGCGGTAAATCAAATTAGGCTTTTACCGCTTTTTGTGTTGGGGGAAAGTGAAAGGTGAAAAGTGAAAGGTGAAAAGTGAAAGGTGAAAGGTGAAAAGTGAAAGGTGAAAGATGAAAGATGAAAGATGAAAGATGAAAGGAGAAAGTTAATTCGGGAACAAACATTTCTGCGACATCGTTGCAGAAATTGATTGAAACTATTAAAGATATTGAAAACAGTAAAATATATGGCAGAATATCCGGCAATAACGTTGTTTGACGAAAAACAAGTACGGGTGTTTGGGACGATATGGAAGAAAAGTATTGGTTTTCAGTGACTGATGTTATCCAAGTTCTGACCGACCAACCAACGGCATGCGGTGCAAATACCTACTGGGCAGTACTGAAAAAACGTCTCCGTGAGGAGGGAGCAAATGAACTGCTTACAAAATGTAAGCAATTGAAATTACAAGCTACAGACGGGAAAATGCGCAAGACCGATGTGGCTGATACAGAGCAGCTTCTCCGTATTATCCAGTCTATTCCGTCTAAAAAAGCCGAGCCTCTGAAACAATGGATTGCTCGTGTGGCACGTGAACAGTTAGAGACATCACTCGGCAGAGGGGTGATAACAAGCAAATGCGCAAGTGATTATCTGCCGCCAAAAGATGATAATGAAAAGAACGGGAATAACGCCTTAACAGAATAATAACAAACTCAAGATACAACAATTAAAGTATCTCCGTCGGATTGGTAATACAAGTGCAGGAAAGTGGCACATATTCTACGTAGAATAAATTGTGGCGGTAATTTGGCGGTAGATTCAGATTTATGATATTATGTTTTAAGTACTTGATATAATTAGCATTTCACAAGGAATGCAAAACATTTGTGGGCGAGACATATTTCCCCAAATAAAATAGTTTGGCGGTAGTTTGGCGGTAGATGGATAAATAAACTCTTGTTATTGCAAAAGCAGACTATAAACAACGAATAATAAAAAACTTAAAAATATGAAAACAAATTTTATAAATTGTAAATCAATCGTGCGGAGTAAGGCACGGTGGTTGTTAACCTTAATCGCCATGCTCGCCGTAGGCGTGGCGCAGATGTGGGGATGAAATGAGAATAATAGATTACGCTACAAAACCAAGAACGGACTGTTTCATAATAAAAACCACATAATAACATAAGAAAAACGCACAATATCCTATAGTTTATTGCAAAAAGAAATGACTTTTGACAAATTAGCAAATAATATCCAAACCATTCAGGACGGTTTACAGCAACAAGCCGCCCATGCGGTCAATGTGGCACTGACTGCTCGCAATTGGCTTGTCGGATTCTTTATTGTAGAGTTTGAACAGAATGGTGAAGACAGGGCAAAATATGGCACACAACTACTGAAACGATTGGAAGAAAGATTAAATACAAAAGGTTTGACCGAAAGGCGCTTCCGCGAGTTCAGAAGGATGTATATCATATATCCACAATTAGGAATAGAGGTTATAAACTACATCGGAAATAATCTCTCAAGTATTCCATTAACTGACATTGAACTAAAAGCATTAACGCCTGAAAACAACGACTTTACAATTCGGCGGTCAGCAACCGCCGAATCTGATACACCAATTCGGCGGTCAGTAACCGCCGAATTCAAGAGGGAAGAGTGGCAAGTACCTGCCGACAAGTTGTTTTATCGTATTCCTACAACACATCTGATTGGACTTTCCAAAATTGATGACCCGCTGAAAAGAGCATTTTATGAGATAGAAACAATTAAGGGTTGTTGGACTTACGCAGAATTAGACCGTCAGATTTCCACTCTCTACTATGAGAGAAGCGGACTTTCAAAAGACAAAGAGGCTTTGTCAAAACTCGTAAATCAAAACACAACAGCATTAGTGCCCAAAGATGTTCTTCACAATCCTATGGCTTTGGAGTTTCTTGACTTGCAGCAATACGAGACGATAGAGGAATCGGCACTTGAGCAGGCGATACTGGATAATCTGCAAAAGATGTTATTGGAATTAGGTAACGGATTCTGCTTTGAAGGGCGACAAAAACGAATACTTATAGATGGCGATTATTGCAAAGTGGATTTGCTTTTCTATCATCGGGTTTTGAAATGTCATGTGATAGTGGAACTCAAGATTGACAAATTCCGCCATGAATATGCTTCGCAACTGAACCTGTACCTAAACTACTTCAAATATGAAGTCAAACTACCCGATGACAATCCGCCTATTGGTATTTTACTCTGTACTGATTATACCGACACGTATGTGAAGTATGCGACCGGTGGTTTGGATACTAATATGTTTGTGCAAAAATACCATGTTCAACTTCCAACGGAAGATGAACTGAAAACATTTATATCAAATAGTATAAAGCAAACTAACGAATAAGATATATACTCAACCAACGAATAATAATAAAAACTCAAAGATATGAAAACCTTAAGCTACATTTTAAGAAACTTAAGAGACACCAATGCGCAGGCGTGGGTTGCGCAAAGTTCGCTAACGAGTGAAAGCCCATACAAGGGCAATAGCCTTACATTTGCCCGCTTAGGCATCGCAGGTTTGCTACGGTATATGGCGGCAGTGCTGCTCTGTCTGCTAACAGTAGGCGTGGCGCAGATGTGGGGATAATTATTTCCAACTAAGTATGAATTATTTTTAGGAAAAAAATGAGAAGTAATAAGCAAAATACAATGTCCGATGCACCTGTTATTAAGCAGGTGGATAATCTATTTGACAAAATAAGTAAGGTTATTGAAAAAGGACGTAGTTATGCTTCAACTGCGGTCAATTTAGCAGAGGTGTATTCCAAATTTGAAATTGGTAAATATATAGTTGAAGAAGAACAAAATGGCAAGTATAGAGCGCAATATGGTAAAAAAGTTTTAGAAACACTGTCAAGAAGATTGACTGCCAAATATGGTGAGGGCTGGTCATATAGAAACCTACGAGAGTTTAAGCAATTCTTCACACTCTATTCTCAAGTCTCATATTCAAAAGATGACAGAGTAATATCAGCAAACGGAGAAGTAGATTTGGCGAACACCGCTCGCCAAATTCAAGAAATAAAAATGGCGGACGGCGTTCGCCAAATTCAAGAAAGTGCCTTACCTAAGTTTGTCTTGAGTTGGTCTCATTACTTATTATTGATGCGAATAAAAAATGCAGATGAACGTAAATTTTACGAGATAGAAAGCCAAAAACAGCAATGGAGTTACAGGCAATTATCAAGACAAATAGGGAGTAGTTTGTATGAGCGAATAGCGTTGAGTCGTGACAAGGATGAGGTGATGCGTCTCGCCACGGAAGGACAGACAATTGAAAAACCACAAGATATAATCAAGAATCCAATTACATTGGAATTTTTAGGATTAAAACAGGAAAAAGCCTATACTGAAAGTAAATTGGAAAGTGCTATTATCGACAAAATGCAAGAATTTTTATTAGAGTTAGGTAAAGGTTTCTTGTTTGAGGCAAGGCAAAAGAGATTTACATTTAATGAGGAACATTTTTTCGTTGATTTGGTAACATATAACAGGATACTACAGTGCTATGTGCTGATAGATTTTAAGATAAACAAACTTACCCATCAAGACCTTGGTCAAATGCAAATGTATGTAAATTACTACGACAGATATGTGCGTTTACCTCATGAAAAACCGACTATCGGCATACTTATTTGCCAAGCGAAAGATGATGCATTGGTAGAACTCACTTTGCCGAAAGACTCTAATATCTATGCAGCGGAGTATGCTCTATATCTGCCGGATAAGAAAGAACTGCAACAGAAATTAAAAGAGTGGATAGATGAGTTTGAAGAATAAACTTCTATGCATACAATAAAGAAATACACAACGAATAATAATAAAAAACTCAAAGATATGAAAACCTTAAGCTACATTTTAAGAAACTTAAGAGATGCCAATGCGCAGGCACGGGTTGCGCAAAGTTCGCTAACGAGTGATAGCCCATCCAAGGGCAATAACCTTACCTTTGCCCACATAGGCATCGCAGGTTTGCTACGGCGTATGGTGGTGGTACTTTGCCTGCTTACAGTAGGCGTGGCAGAAATGTGGGGGATGTAAGATTTGAGGTTTTCATTAGACAACGAAACTTATATAACTAAAGTTATCCACATCAGAGAATCAATGTATTA